>TARA_B110000483_G_scaffold62694_3_pt1 | contig 20649 bp, 17 predicted proteins | sample TARA_B110000483 | Tara Oceans TARA_B110000483 (sample SAMEA4398176) | marine metagenome | biome: Polar Biome; feature: [SRF] surface water layer (ENVO:00010504); material: water (ENVO:00002006), including particulate matter (ENVO:01000060) such as... | depth 5 m
TCATTAGAATTATTTGCCGTATTTAATCTAAATAGGGTTTTTTTTATCTCCTTTTTTAAACCATTTTATAAGCTTAATTGGGCTTATTTAGGAATTAGTCTACTATTATAAGTTGGTTTTAGTGGGATAATAATCTTGTGAAAAGCTAATTTATTAGATATTTTTTGTGTCATTCCAGCCTAACTTCTGATTAGTACTTAAACGCATAAAATATTACAATACTTTCATATTCAAAAGGGCCTTACCCCAAACAAGCTAAACCCTCATTACCACTGAGTTTAAATCTCTTATAGTACATCTTATATTTAAAATCTATTTATTTTTTTTACCTATTTTATTGTTCATGTAAAAAGAGTACGTAGCATATATTGGGCTTTGTTTTACCTATCCATTTGAAACTATCTTATTCTAATCTCGTAAATACCTACATGAGATTATTATTAGACATAAAAATGGATTCTATGAGAAAGCTATTCTTTTTCCTTTTTACGGTTATATTTTTATTGAATACAAATACAGCTCATGCAACACATGCATTAGGAGGTGATTTGATCTATACACAAGTTGGTGCCAATACATTTAATATAACGTTGAAACTTTATAGAGACTGTAACGGAATACCTTTATATGCATTTGAGGACATCGAATGGCATTCTAGCTGTGGTTCTGGAGTTGTTACAGCATTTCGTAATGGTTATACTGATATTACTCCAACGTGTCCTGGCCTTCCTACAGCGTGTCAATCTGGGTCTGGTACAATAGGGATAGAGGAGCATGTTTATACTACTACAGTTAATATTCCATCAGGTTGCACAGATATCGTGTTTGATTACACACTTTGCTGCAGAAACTACTCGATTACTACTCTAGCGAATCCTGGTAGTGAAAATATTTATTTATCGGCATCTTATACAGCGCCAATTAATACTTTAAATAACTCTCCTGTATTTAATAATTATCCAACGCCAATTGTTTGTGTTAACCAACCAGTTATATACAATCATGGTGTTTATGATCCGGATGGTGATTCTCTTTATTTTAGTGCAAGTGATTGTTACGAGGGTTATAATGACCCTGTAGAGTATCTTCCAGGTTTTAGCGGTCTTAGTCCTTTGACAACATCAAATCCTATTCAAATTGACCCTAATACTGGAGCCATAAGTTTTACTCCATCAGCACAGCAAGTAGGTGTAATGTGTATTTTGGTAGAAGAATTCAGAAATGGTGTTAAAATTGGTTCAACACTAAGAGATATTCAATTCAATGTTACTGTTTGTGCGAACGTTCCACCTACAGCATCAGGCATTAATAATACTGCTGGTATAGATTCATTAGACTTTGTAACATCTATTTGTGCTAATAGCCAAATTTGTTTTGATCTATCATTTAGTGATGCTGAATCTCAAATGCTAAGTATTGATTGGAATCAAGAGATTGCAAACTCAACCTTTCAAATTTTCAACAATAATACTCTTGCTCCTACAGCTACATTCTGTTGGACACCGCAATCAAGCGATATAGGCCTTAGATTTTTTTCAGTAAATGTTGCTGATGAAGCTTGTCCTATAGTTGGAAGTTCAACTTATACATATTCAATCAATGTAGTAAACAATCAAGGAATATTCAGCTTAAACGCACCTAGTTTCGTATGTAATGGAATTGCTGAGGCAATTACCTTAAACGGATCCTCATCGTTAGATAGTATTTATTGGACACCAAGCCCTAATCTTGTTCAGGTTAATGATACGCTAGTCATGGTTTCCCCATCAACTGCAGAAATTTTTACAGCTACAACGTTTTTTAATGGTATCTGTCCAGTTTCGCAATCAACACTAATCAATGTAAACAATTTTACTCCTGTTGTGGGAAATATTAACACTGACGATTTGTGTTCAAATGGATTAGTCACTCTTACTGGTTCTGGAGCTTCAAATTATTCATGGAATAATGGAGTATTGGATAATGTGGCTTTTACTCCACCATTTGGTGTTACAGAGTATATTTTAACAGGATATAGTTCAAATGGCTGTCCAAGTTTTGACACAGTAGTTGTTGTTTTTAATCCGAACGCAATATCAAGTATTAATCCTATATCACCTATTTGTTTTGGAGAAACGATTACACTTAGTTCTACAGGTGTTCAAAATGTTACATGGAGCAACGGTGTATTAGATAATATCGCTTTTGTTCCTCCATTAGGAACGACAACATATACAATGACAGGATCAAATGCTAATGGTTGCATAATTTCTGAGAGTATTGATGTTATCGTAAACACTTTACCTAATGTAAGCATCGCTTCAAGTAGTGATACGGTTTGTAATGGAGATAGTGTTAGCCTGATAGCAAGCGGAGCAAGCAATTATTCTTGGAATAATGGCCTTACTAATGGACAAAATTTTATACCTGCTCAAGGTCAAACTGATTACACTGTAATTGCTACAGATATTAATGGATGTATCAATACTTTATTAACAACAATTACGTCATTGCCCCCAGTAACTATAACTATTGCTGCTAGTGATACGGAAGTTTGTGCAGGGCAGAGTATCATACTTTCCGCAAGTGGTTCAAATTCATTTACATGGTCAAATGGGATTTCAAATGGGATATCGTTTACTCCGCCTTTAGGAACTAATATTTATAGTGTCATTTCTTTTAATAGTTCTTTTATGTGTCATGGAAGTGATTCAATAGAGATTACCGTTAATGGATTACCTGAGGTAACTGCTCAGACTTCATCAAGCATCATATGTGAAGGAGACAGTATAATTCTTTCAGGATCAGGAGCAGCAAACTATTCATGGAATAATGAGATTTCAAATGGGGCAGTATTTGTTCCAGCTGCAGGAACTGCAACATATTTCTTAACCGGTACTGATACTAATGGATGTTCAGATTCTGATAGCATTGAAATTATAAGCAACTCTCTCCCAGAAATTTCAGTATTAAGCTCTGGAAATAATATTTGTGAAACTGAATTTATTACATTAAATGGATTAGGCGGAAGTTTGTATTCATGGTCAAATTCTATTGAAGATGGTGTAAGTTTTTCACCTCCATTAGGCATTACAAGCTATACATTGTTTGGAATTGATTCAAATGGATGTTCAGGTCAAGATAGCGTAATTGTAACTGTTTATCCTCAACCTAATATTGGAATTATTGCCTCAGATACAACGGTATGTTTAGGTGAAAGTATCACATTGTGGGGGACAGGTGGACTATCTTATACCTGGGATAATGAAGTTGTAAATGGTCAAAGTTATACTCCTAGTAATACCCAAAACACATATACTGTAGTTGGAATTGATAATAATGGTTGTTTAAGTTCAGAATCAATAACTGTTATATCTCCAAATAGTATCGTATTTGAAGAATTGGAAGATGTTACTATTTGTGATGTTTACAATCATACCTTAAGTTCTAATTCTTCATACGTTCAAAACTACGAATGGAATATTGTAAGCAATGGCTTACTATCTGGTTTAGAGAATAACCCAGTGTTTTCAGGCGCGAATTCTAGCGCTCTTTCTATATATGAAATTGAAAGCGGTGAATACACATTTCAGCTTCTTATGACTGGCTTTTGTGGTGAAAAAATGTATGACACCGTAAAGCTAACTATTAATGAATCAACACCAGTTGATGTGCTGAAAGATACCACACTTTGTATGCAAGATAACAACACTATATTTGCTGAAATAGAAGGAGAAAACTTCATTTGGAACGATGGTACAGAAGGGCAATATCTTAATCCTAATCATTCTGGAATGTATGCAGTAAGTTTTGAAGAATTATATACTGGCTGTCAGGTATCTGACTCACTTTACATTGATATTGAAAATTGCTCTAATGAATGTGCAATAGTTTTTCCAACAGGATTTAGCCCAAATCAAGATGGGGTTAATGATTATTTTAGATTGATTAATTCTTGCGAAATAGGATTCTCAAACTATCAATGCACTATTTATGATAGATGGGGACAAGTTATATATATGAGTGATGATTCTAATGCTGGATGGAACGGTTTTGTTAAAGGGCAAAAAGCGGAAATGGGTGTTTATTCATACAGCATGTCCTATACTTCAGAAATTAGTAATGATATTGAATATGTGCAAGGGAATGTAACCTTAATCCTTTAACTAGATTGACATAAAACTTGAATAGTCTCATTGGTCTTTTGAGTTAAGAAAATGGTTTTTTGATTGAGCTCTCGATTGAGTACCTCATCATTGTAATGGCGAATCGTTATAAGATCTAAATTCTCAGTTTTACTTATACTGAATGAGGATTGGAGTGAATGGATGACTTCTACAATTTTCGCTGTATTATGGTCTATACCTGCCAGGAAATTTATAGCTCCATTCTGCATAATATTCATGCGTAATCTTGCTTTAGCAAAGGCTCCAAAAATTTCTTGCATATGATTTTCGGCTATGAAGGAGAAGTCTTTAGCTGAGAATTCGAGCAATACCTGCTCCTTTTTATGAACAATTATTGGGGGATACTGAATCTCTTCATCGAAACGATGAATCAAGGTCCCTCCTTTAACGCTCCTAAGAAAAGAACGAACCTCCAATGGGATATTTTTATTTTGAAGTGGCCTTATGGTTTTGGAGTGAATTACTTTTGCGCCATAATAAGTCATTTCAATAGCTTCCTTAAATGCAATTTTTGGAATCAATATAGTATCCTTAAACATTTTAGGATCAGCGTTCATTATGCCTTCTACATCCTTCCAGATTACTATTTTGTCAGCACTCAAGCAATAAGAAAGCACCGCTGCAGTATAATCTGAACCCTCTCTACCTAAGGTAGTAGTAAATCTTTCAGAAGTGCTTGCGATGAAACCCTGAGTAATAATAGTTTTTTCTTTAAGTTCTTTAATTTTATCCTCTACCAATGTTTTGGTCGTTTCCCAATCTACTTGGGCATCTGTAAAAGAACGATCCGTTCTAATAAGATCTCGTGCATCTACCCATTTGTTTGAAATTCCCACATGATTTAAATAGGAAGAGACCAAGGTTGATGAAGCCAATTCACCAACGCTAACAATTTGATCGTATATAAAAGTATAACTGTCTGAATTATGTTGTGAGCAAAACATTTCAACTTGATCAAAAAGTGCAAATATTTTATATTGAATAGGACTCTTGACTCCAAAAAGGTCATCTGAGACCATTTGATGATAATCTCTAATTTCATGCAGATATTGCAGGTACTTTTCATCGTTTTTTACGTACAAATTCACCACATCCTCTAAGGCATTCGTTGTCTTGCCCATCGCAGAAAACACAACTACCTTATCTAATTCATCATTTTGCTCTAGTATGGTTGCAACATTTTTGATACTTTCTGCATCTCTAACTGAAGCTCCACCAAACTTAAATACCTGCATCCTTAAAGTTTACCCAAAGGTAATGAGAATTTTCAGTTTGAAAATGCATTATTAAACTTATCTTTGTTCATTATAAACCCCAAGCTCATGAATCACTATAACGGTTTTACTTTGGATGAATTTATCATCTTAAAAGAGAAAGATTATCCAGATGCCACTGGTAATTTATCTAAGTTACTCCGAGATATTGGAGTTGCTTCTAAGTTGATAAATAGGCAAGTGAACAAGGCTGGTTTAGTTGATATTCTCGGTGCTACTGGTGGTACCAATGTTCAGGATGAAGAACAACAAAAGTTGGATGTTTACGCTAATAATATGCTGATAAACTATTTGAAAAATGGTGGTCAATGCACTGGAATTGGAAGTGAAGAAAATGAAGATATTATTGTAGTTGACACTGAAGATGGGCATAAGGCGCATTATGTAGTTCTAATGGATCCTTTAGATGGCTCTTCGAATATCGATATCAATGCAAGTATTGGAACCATATTTTCAATTTACAAACGAAAATCTTCAAAGGGTATATGCAACATAGATGACTTTCTTCAAGAAGGAAATAAGTTAGTCGCTGCTGGCTATGTGATTTATGGAAGTTCGACGATGATGGTCTATAGCACAGGGAATGGCGTAAATGGATTTACTTTAGACCCTAGTATAGGCGAGTATTGTTTGTCGCACCCTAATATTAAAACTCCTGATACAGGAGAGTATTACGCAGTTAATCAATCGAATTATGCATTTTTCCCAGAGCATACCCGTCGATATATTGATTGGTTGGTTAATGAGAAAAGAAAAGGCTTACGTTATATCGGCTCAATGGTTGGTGACATGCACAGGACTTTACTCAAAGGCGGAATTTTTATGTATCCTTCGACAAGTAATGCTCCTCAGGGTAAATTACGTTTGCTTTACGAATGCATTCCAATGTCGTTTTTGATGCAGCAAGCAGGTGGGAGAGCGAGCGATGGGCACCAAGAAATTATGGATATCATCCCTGAAGACTTACACCAAAGAAGCCCTATATATATTGGCAGTACACGCTTACTGCGAAGGGTAGATCAGTTTGTAGAAAAATACCATACGGTAGATTCCTAAATTTCTAGTTTTGTAAATTAATATTTGATGAATCAGTCTGAAAGGACTGTAGCTTTTTCATAATTTCTTCATCAGTTAAGGATAAATTTTCAATCGAGAATTGTGCATCATCTGCAAGTTCATGATTGGGGTAATGCTTTAAAAAATCACTGTATTTTGTCTTGGCCTTTACTTTGTCTAGAAGATAGTTTTCAATGATAAAAGCTTGCATAAAAACAGCATCAGCACTCCGATTATCTTCAGGATACCTTTTAACTAAATCTTCGTAAGTGATTAGGGCTTGCTCATAGTTATTGTTCGCAGCCTGATATTTGGCTTTCAACTCCATGTAAGAATAGCTTTCTTTTGCCTCCGGGAATTCTTCAATGTAACGATCAAAAAGAATAACTATTTTTTCCATATTTTCCTTACTTGGATAGTTCTCATTTTTCATTATTTCAGTCAAGCCCTCAATTTCCTTGTTCAAATTCTCTTGTGAATCTCCGCAAGACACAAGCAAAAAACTAAGTGAAAATATCCATACAAGCTGCTTCATTTTTTATAGTGTTTATTGATGAAAGTAATTACATTTTCTGTTGGGCGACCAACAACTGCATTCTTATCATTGAATAAGATTGGACGTTCTATGAGCTTTGGATTATTAACTAGAATTTCAAGCCATTCTCCATTACTGAATTCTTTACCCTTAAAACACTCTTTATAAAGGGCTTCTGTTTTACGAACAATATCACTAGGATTCAGTCGGAGTTTTGAGAGTAAGTCCTTTAAGTCATCTACATCAAGCGTTCCTTCCAAATAAGGAACTATAGAATAGGGGATATTATGTTCTTCGAGTACTTTCAAGGCATTTCTGCTTTTCATGCAACGACTATTATGTAACACAATTAAATTATTCATAGCGCTTTCCTTAAGCTTTTGGCTTTTACTCAACAATAAAGTTAACTTGAATTCTGTATAATTTATTAAACTTTGAAGCTAAAAGCTTCAAGGCTTGATTATATTTGCAACAATTATGATACTAAGTGGTAAAAAAATAAAAGAGGAATTAGATAATAATATATTTATTGCTCCATTCGATGAGAAACAATTGAATCCAAACAGCTATAATTTGCGACTGTTTAATGAGCTATTAGTCTATGATAAGCATACATTGGATATGAGAACGCCTAATACCGCAAGCAAGATTATCATTCCAGAAGAAGGTTTGCTGTTGGAGACAAATAAACTTTACCTAGGTAGAACGCTTGAGCACACGCGAACAGAGGGATATGTGCCTATGTTGGAAGGAAGAAGCTCCATCGGTCGTTTAGGTATGTTTATCCATGTGACTGCTGGTTTTGGAGATGTTGGGTTTGATGGATTTTGGACACTAGAGATATTCTGTGTTCAGCCCATTCGTATATACCCAAATGTTGAAATTTGTCAAATATACTACCATGCGATTGATGGGGAATATGATGTTTATAAGAGTGAAAAGTACCAGCATAATACGGAAATACAACCAAGTATGCTTTACAAGGATTTTAAGTAATCTAATTTCATGAATAAGGAAATGTAGAAATATGATTTGGAAGAAGGAGTTTACATTAGACGGATTAAATAATACCCAAAACAACATGGTCAAGCATTTGGGCATTAAGTTTAGCGCCATTGGAGACGATTATATAGAAGCTAACATGCCTGTTGATGAACGTACAATCCAACCATTCGGCGTTTTACATGGCGGGGCTTCAGTTGTGCTTGCCGAGACACTCGGCAGTATGGGGGGTTATCTTTGTTTAGAAGATTTAAAACAAACGACTGTAGGCCAGGAGATTAATGCCAACCATTTAAGATCAGTTAGAAGTGGGATAGTAACTGGCCGAGCAAAGCCTATTCATCTCGGACGACAGAGTCAAGTTTGGAGTATAGAAATCAAAGATGAAAATGGTAAACTTGTGGCAATATCGCGATTGACATTGGCGATAATATCCGTGAAGTAAAAGATTAATACAGAAGATAAATATTTCAACTCCCTCATACGCATTAGCTTACTTTAGTTAATGTATGCGTTTACCTAACTCTTGAGATATATTTCCCCATCTGAGCAAGTTGCTCTTTAATCTCTTTGCTCTGCGGCTTCAATTTTTTTGCTTTTTTAAAATACTCTTTTCCTTGTTTAAGCTGTCTACCTTGAATTTCAATTGAAGATAGTTGCAGCAGGGCAGCAGCCATACTGTCATCATCAGGAAGACCTTTTGCTAAGGCCTGCTTCAAATTACGTTTAGCTTCTTTACGATCACCCTTTTGCATAGCTAACATACCTAGTTGCAAATAAGAAGCTCCCTCAAATTCCTCCCCCGCAAGACTACTTTTACTCTTAATACTTTCCTTTAAGAAACCTTCAGCAGTATTAAAGTCTTTATTCTGCATGGCCATATTAGACTTGATCATATAGTATCCCTGACGCACTGGCTTAATTAGTAGTTTAGGAAACTGAACCATCTTTAAATACTTATCCGCAGCTGCCATATCTCCAGCCTGAACAGCCTCTTGGATTAATCGAAGCGGGCCAAAAAGAAAATGAGATACGAAAGCAATTAAACCAATCGTTAAGCATAAGCTAAACCAGCCCCAGTTGTCCCCTATAATTGCCAAAGCAATTGACCCAATCAATAATACAATACCGATATATAATCGATAAATCAATATTTTTTTATAAAACCACATCATAATTACTCCGTTTGTTTACTTCAATCAAAATTTAATTGCTTTAGCTTTGGTAAGAGCACTATCTAGACCTTCAGCATCTTTACCACCAGCGGTTGCAAAAAAGGCCTGTCCACCTCCACCACCTTGAATTTCTTTAGCTAGCTCTCTTACAATATTACCTGCATGCAGCGAAGTAGACTTTGTCAATTCATCGCTAACCATGACTGTTAGAATTGGTTTACCATCTACTATGACGCCTAAAACCAGAAAAAGATTAGAGAGCTCATTCTTTAGTTGAAAAGCGATGTTCTTTACCGCATCATTACTGTCTAAATTCACTTTCTCAATAATGATGTTCACTCCATTGATAGTTTGCATACTATTTTTCAATTCATCTTTTACCACGCTTTGTTGCATGATTGAAAATTTTTCCAATCGCTTCTTCAATTCAGCATTTTCCTGCTGTAATTTCTCTATCGTCTCTATCGGTTTAGGTGATTGCTTTAGAGCAGATTTAATATCCTCTAGTAATGCTTCTTGCTCTTTAAAGTAGGTTAAGACTTTACTTCCTGTCCAAGCTTCTATTCTTCTAATTCCAGAAGCTATTGAACTTTCATTCATAATTTTAAACTGCCTGATTTGACCAGTTTCATTAACATGTGTCCCGCCACATAATTCTACAGATGAGTCAAACTTAATTACACGAACCCGATTACCATATTTTTCACCGAACAAGGCCATAGCACCCATACTTTTTGCTTCTCCAATAGGAACATCATCCAGAGCGGTTAAAGCAATGTTTTGATCAATTTTATTATTGACGAAATCTTCTATTTGCGCTAACTCTTCTTTACTCATTTTCTCAAAATGAGAGAAATCAAAACGTAAGTATTGGTCATTGACTAAAGAACCTCGTTGTTCGACGTGCTTCCCTAAAATTTCACGCAGCGCTTCATGCAATAGGTGAGTGGCACTATGATTCATTTGAGTCGCTTCTCGTTTTTGAGTACTAACTCTTGCATTAAAAATTGCTTCAATATTTTTTGGCAGGTGTTTCAATGTATGAATAAATAATTGATTCTCCTTAGTTGTGTCTATCACTTCATATTTTGCAGTACCATCTTGCAGATAGCCCGTATCGCCAACTTGACCACCACTTTCAGCGTAGAATGGAGTTTTATCTAATACTACATGGTAAACTATTTTTCCTTTTCGCTCAACTTCACGATATTTTACAATACTTACTGTACTTTCTAATTGGTCATATCCAATAAACTTACTGAGGTCACTTTCCATTAAAACCTGCCAGTCTCCTTGCTCGGATTGTTCTGCATTTCGAGATCGAGCCTTTTGTTCAGCCATAGCATTTTGAAAACTATCAACATCAACACTTAAGCCTTTTTCTCCAACAATTAACTGAGTTAAATCTAATGGAAAACCATAAGTGTCGTAAAGTTCGAAAACCCTGCGTCCGTCAACCACTTTTTTATCTGTGTTAAGAATGAGGTCATCGATTAATCGAAGTCCTGTGGCAAGTGTCTTGAAAAAACTTGTTTCTTCTTCGTTTATCACCTTTACTACAAAATCATGCTGAGCTTTCAGTTCAGGAAATATTCCATCAAATTGATTTTCCAATACAGGCAATAACTCACCTAAAAAAGGTTTATTAAAACCTAAATACGTATAGCCATATCTAACTGCTCTTCGAAGGATTCTTCGAATTACATAACCTGCACCATTGCTAGCAGGAAGTTGTCCATCTGCTATCGTAAAACTTATTGAACGAATATGGTCAGCAATGACTCTAAAAGCAATGTCGGTCTGTTCATCTGAACCATACCTTTTAGTGGAAAGATCCTCTAGTTTTTTAATCAGTGGCATAAATACATCGGTATCATAATTACTAGATTCACCCTGAATTACACGGACTAATCGCTCGAAACCCATTCCCGTATCCACGTGCTTACTTGGAAGCTTAACTAAGCTGCCGTCAGCCTTACGTTCAAATTCAATAAATACATTATTCCAAATTTCAATAACCTGATCATGATCCTTGTTGACCAAACTAGCTCCATCCACTTTTGCTCTTTCTTCCTCAGTTCTTCCATCATAATGAATCTCAGAACTAGGGCCACAAGGGCCAACATCCCCCATTTCCCAGAAATTATCTTTTTTGTTTCCTCGAATGATTCTATCTGCAGGCACGATTTTTCCCCAAGTATCAAAAGATTCTTGGTCGAAGGGGATACCTTCTTCTTCACTTCCCTCAAAAACTGAAACGTATAATCTGTTCTTATCTATTTTATAGACCTCTGTTAACAATTCCCATGCCCAGGATAAAGCATCCTTTTTGAAATAGTCACCAAAACTCCAATTACCTAGCATCTCAAACATAGTGTGGTGATAGCTGTCTACACCGACTTCTTCAAGATCATTGTGTTTCCCAGATACGCGCAGGCATTTTTGGGTATCTGTAACCCGTGAATCAATTACTGCTTTATTCCCCAAAAAAAAGTCCTTAAATTGGTTCATGCCGGCATTGGTGAACATTAAGGTAGGGTCATCTTTGACAACTATAGGTGCAGACGGTACAACTTTGTGTTGCTTTGATTCAAAGAAATCTAAAAAAGCTTGCCTAATTTCCTTTGCTGATTCCATAGCAGGATTAAGTTTTTTTAAGAGTCTAAGCTAAAATTAATTAACTATATTTGACGTACAATTATTCAATTAAAAGTACAAAAGTACGCTTTTATCTAGCTGTGAAAAAAGAAAAGTTCTATTATAATTTAAAAACCTTACAATACGAAAAAGTAAAGGTTTCATGGAAGAATAGAATATTGAAATTTTTAGGATTTTTATCTGCAGCAATTGTTACAGCCTTTCTTATCCTAATTATTGGTGGTTCATTGTTTTCATCACCCAAAGAGAAGATGTTAATGAAGGAAAATAAGACTCAAGCAGAGCAGCTAGAATACTTAAGTTCTTCTATGGATCAACTGAATAAAGTAATTGAAAATTTGCAAGACAGGGATAGAAATATTTACCGAGTAATCTTCGAATCTGAACCAGTTTCATCATCTTTATGGAACGCTGGAGTGGGCAATAGCGAACGTTATCAGGAACTTGCAATGTATAATACAGGAGATTTATTGGTTGATGTAAACCTTAAGTTGGATGCCTTAAAGCGCAAGATGTTTTGGCAATCAGAATCTTACGACGAAATTGCGAATCTAGTGCACAAGAAAGAAGAAAAACTTCAATCTTTACCAGCTATACAGCCCGTATCTAATCATGACTTAAAACGTATGGCTTCAGGTTACGGTTGGAGGATAGATCCAGTATACGGAGTCAGTAAGTTTCATGCAGGAATGGATTTTACTGCACCAAAAGGCACAGAAATTTATGCTACAGGTAAAGGAAAAGTGATTAAAGTCAATTATAGTTCGGGAGGCTACGGCAAACGCGTAATCATTGATCATGGTTATGGTTATAAGACCCTTTATGCCCATATGAGCGGTTTTGCTGTAAAACAAGGAGAGGAAGTTCAACGCGGTCAAGTAATTGGCTATGTCGGAAACACTGGCAAATCCGTTGGCCCACATCTACATTATGAGGTACATAAAAATGGAGAAAAAGTGAATCCCGTATATTTTTATTATCAAGACTTAGATGACAGTAGTTTTGAGGAAATGATTCGTCTTTCTGAAAATACAGGAAGTTCGTTAGATTAATCTATTCGCCTTTTACTTTGCTCATAACATGCAGATTTCCTGCACTATTATTAGGACTTAATTCGAAAGATGTTAGGTCTACTTTTTTCTATCTACTACCACATTGGCCTAACTTCGTATTTTACCAAAGCACACACGCAAAGCTTTTTACTTTAACTCATAAGGAATATGAGAGCTGCCACCAGTCTTTATTATTACTTATCCGTAAACGAGGATAAAAGCTTCACTCTTCCAATTAAGTTTCTTGAGCTATTTTGACGGTCAACATTAAAATATGTGCGAAAAATAAGCGCATTTAAATCTAATATGAATAACTTTGATTATCTAAACAACCTAAAAACTTAATTTTAATGCCTTATAAAGAATTTAAGATTGAAAAACTATATTATTCTATTGGCGAGGTCGCAAAAATTTTTGATGTGTCAACATCTTTATTGCGCTATTGGGAAAAGGAGTTTGATATCTTAAAACCTCGTAAAAACAAGAAAGGTAATCGCTTGTTTACAAAACTAGATGTTAAAAATCTGAAAATGATCTATCATTTAGTCAAGGAAAAAGGATATACTCTAGATGGAGCTAAACAAAAATTAAATTCGAATACAGATAATATTAAAAATAACCAGCGTATTGTTGAGTCATTGCAGCAAATCAAAGCATTTTTAAACGAAGTAAAAGAGGACTTATAATGTTCTTTTCTTACAATCTTAAGCGATTGTTAAGTTATATTTATCCTATTCATATTGAAACTCGCCAATCCCATGTTAGTGGTCAGTTGGAAGTTAGTTTTCAAAATGGCAAACTTGTTTTAGATACTGCTTTAGCAAACTATTCATATGGGAACTTACACCGAGTTTTTCAAGAAGTCATCAAACAATTCAAATTTAATCAGGCTCGAAAGAATGCCTTAATACTTGGCTTTGGAGCTGGAAGTATCGCTAATATATTGAACCAAGAAAAACATCTAAATTTAGATATTGATGGCGTTGAGTTGGACCATAACGTATTAGACTTGTATCACAATTATTTTGAACTATCCACTACCAATAGGATAGAGCTACATAATATAGACGCAATTAAATATCTCGAAAAGTGCTCAAAGGTTTATGATTACATATTTATCGATGTATTTAAGAACTTAAATGTTCCAGAAGAAATTCTAAGTTTGCATTTTGTTAAATTATTAAAGAAAGTTAGCGACAGTCATACGCAAATTGCCATGAATAGCATGCTTAAAGATGATCATGAGTTTGTTGTGAAATGGTTTGATAGTTTTGGTAAATCTGCAAAATATAAACGTTATGACTTGAGTAATTTGGTCTTGTTCGCTTGAAGGCTAATTTGTTCACCTAAGTCTTGTTGGGTGGGGTTTTATTTCGGGTTATCTGCTTAAACTAAACGGGGCCTTACAATGCAAGTTTTTATCTAGTTTAAAAATTAAAAAAAGGTCTTTCCAATTAATTGAAAAGACCTTTTGTGACCTAGTAGGGAGTCGAACCCCAAACCTCTACAGCCGTAATGTAGTGCTCTATCCAATTGAGCTACTAGGCCAGTGTTTGATTAAATCTATCCCAAAAATAACTAAAGTTTTGATTGTAAAAAAGGATTTCATACAATAGATATTTAATGCCTATACTTTTCTTCTTGTGGAGCCCAATTACCATGGATGCCTCTAAAAGTTCTATCTAAGCGTAAGAAGCTGTTTTCCTTGCTGAATGAAGTCACCAAGAACCATGCTTTCCCTACGATATGGTCTTCAGGAACAAAGCCCCAAAATCTGGAATCTTGCGAACGATGACGATTATCTCCCATCATCCAGTAATAGTCCATTTTAAACGTATACGAATCACTTTCCACACCATTGATGTATGCCTTACCATTCATAATCGCTAGGCTGTTGCTTTCATATACACGGATACAACGTTCATAAAGCAGGTAGTTGGTCTTATTTAATGGGATGGTTAGTCCTTTGCTCGGAATAGTTATCGGGCCATAATTGTCCTGATTATATCTGAAATCTTCATGGTACGGGTAGAAAGTATATGCTGAACCATTATAATCGTCACTCTCATTGTAAAAGTATGGCTCAACTGAGGTAACCTTATCCATTGCAGCCAATAATACTGCTTTAGACTTATTTGTATACACTTCATATACTGAGCGAGCAGTTGAAATTACATTAAATTCAGTTACATCAATATCATGGAATTCGTCATCACTGATTACTGAACTTGCATAAACAACAAAAGTAAATTGCAAATTTTCGGGTTCATAAGCCGGCGTACCATTGATCAATAACTCACCACTTCTTACTTCTAACTCATCGCCTGGGATAGCAACACAACGTTTAATATAATTCTCTCGTTTATCGACAGGTCTAGAAATGACTGTATATTTGTCTTTTATAAATTTTCTTGCGTTGGGAACGCCTTCTGCCTCTGCGCGTCTTACTAAGTCATAGTAGGGGAGCGCACTGTCAAATTCTCGGGTGGTGGTATCATTAGCTGGAAAGTTAAATACAACCATGTCATTTCGGCTAACACTTTCAATTGCTGGCAATCGATTATAAGGAAGCTTTATCCATTCTAAATAGGATTTTCCGCCGCCTAAAATCTTAGGGAAACTGTGATGAACTAAGGGAAATGCTAGCGGTGTATTCGGCACTCGACTTCCGTAGTGAAACTTACTTACCACCAAAACATCACCAACTCTTAAAGTTCCTTCCATACTTGATGTTGGAATGGCGTATATCTCAAAAACAAAAGTTCGAATAAAGTATGCTGCACAAACTGCAAAAATGATTGCATCTGCCCATTCCCTTATTTTTAACTTTCCTGGCCGTTTATAATTGTCGTTTTCTCCGCCTGCACCATGGTACTTTTCTTCTTGTTTTTTCCCAATATAAGGTAGCCAAAACCAACCACCAAGTATCGCAATGGTATGTTCCCAAAACGCATATCGCCTATAACTATCGCTAGTTTCTCCTATCAGATTCGTGTAAATAAAAAGATTAAGCACTGGAATAAAACTGCCCACAATAAACCATTTTGGCTTATCAGTTAATTCAATCCAAGTTTTAATTCTTAAATAAGGTACGAAAGCCTTCCACCCTTGTTCTCCAGCTTTTTCAAACCAAAGATATAGACCAAACATATAGCCCACCAATATTAATATTATGGCAATAAAAATCATTTATTCATTATTTTCTGTGTGCGTCAAAATTAAAGTTTTTCGCGCACAAATTTTTAAAAATTAAGCATATCGTCCATTCCAAAAAATCCTTTCTTTCCGATAACCCATTCAGCCGCAATAACAGCACCCAATGCGAATCCTTTTCGAGAAAAAGCGGTGTGCGAAATAGTCAACTTATCTTCTTCGGAAAAATAATCAACACAATGAGTGCCATGGACATTTTCTTCTCTTTTCACCTTGATCAGAAGTTCATTATCCCTGCTTTTGACATTTTCTACCCAATTATCCTTCCTTTCTATTTCACTTAAAATAAGAGCAGCCGTTTTAATACCCGTCCCACTTGGTGAATCTAACTTTTCCTTATGATGAATTTCTTCCATTTCAACATCATAGTTATCCTGTTGATTCATCAACCCAGCTAAAAAAGTATTTAGTTTAAAGAATATATTTACCCCAATACTGAAATTTGGAGAATAGAAAAGAGTACCATTCCTGTCATTTAATTCTAATTTAAGCTGATCTAAATGTTCCAGCCATCCTGTCGTTCCGCTTACCACAGGAATTCCTGCTTCAAAGCATAATCGATAATTGGAAAGAGCACTTGAAGGATTTGAAAATTCGATAGCAAGATCACAAGATTTCAAATTATCCAATGTAAGTTCTTCAATATTGCTCTCATTTATTTTTAAGGCCACCGCATGCTTGCGAGCTAACAAAACATCTTCAATGGTTTTACCCATTTTTCCATATCCTAGTATTGCAACTTTCATTTTTTTTGTACCATTATTTCCTTGTAAAGTTATAAGTTTTTATATCACGCAACATACTAGTTATCCATATCTCCACCAAAGGATCTTGAGCAGTTGAAGCGATAAAATTTTAGGTGATTCACCCTTCAAATTTTTAAGCAATAAAGGCCTTATGATTCTTAAAAGGAACCAAGGAAGTTTCAATTCACCTAATCGAATAAGTTTAATTTGTTGATGAAGTTCATTTTTATTAGGGCTGGTATTATAAAGACGCTTTAGGTTGATTACCGCATTTTTTTGTTTGTCAATAAATTTAGATGTATTTTCCAAACCATCGTGTTGTATGGGATTGTCTAGGTGATGTATCGGTATGCCTTTTTGCTTGGCTTGAATACCAAACAAGGTATCCTCATGGCCATACCCACGAATGGTTTCATCAAATTTTAATTGTTGAAATGTTTGCTTAGAACATGCAAAATTACTAGTCATGAATGAACGATAGGGAAAGGCTTGCCTTTCTTTATAATTTTTACTTTCCACTTTTACGCCATACATCCAATGCAATAATTTCAATTGGTCCATAGGAAAACCCTTCTGATAACTGTGTCCTCCTACCAGAATTACATTCTCTTTTAATGCGTTGAGATAAGTTGATATGAAGTCATCGCGTATTATACGAACATCACCATCCATAATAATACAATTTTCATACTGTGCTTTTTCAAAGAGCAAATTGCGTATCGCAGATCTACCGATGTTTTGGCTTAAGATTTGATAGTCTACATTGGTGTATGAACTTACTTTTTGATTGATATAGCTAATGCTTAGTTCCGAACAATCGTCCACAAATAAAATTTGGAAATTATCGGAGTATTTAGCTGCCTGTTTGCAGAGCTCATCGCATAAGCATTCAATGTGACTATTATAAACCGGTATGAGTATGGAGAAATCCATACACCTATAATGACATCATCATCGTTTCATCTTCCTTTAGCATACCATCAACGCACTTAACAATACGACCAGGAAATTTTTCAATGATAGAGTAATTATGTGTTGCCATTATCACTCCAGTATTTGACTCCTTATTGATTTTAAATAATAGGTTCATTATATCATCAGAAGTATCTGGATCTAAATTGCCTGTAGGTTCATCTGCCAAAATTAGCGGAGGATTATTGAGCAAAGCACGAGCAATTACGATTCTTTGCTGTTCGCCACCAGAGAGCTCATGTGGCATTTTGAAATGTTTAGTTTTAAGTCCGACTTGATTTAAGACTTGCTCTATTCTAGCTTTTATCTTATCGGTTGCTTTCCAACCAGTAGCTTCTAAAACAAAAGAAAGGTTCTCAGCGACACTTCTATCCATCAATAATTCAAAATCTTGAAATACAATACCTATACTTCTGCGTAAAAGAGGAATCTGCTGATCCTTCAATTTACGAAGGTTAAAGGTATTGATAGTCCCTTCTCCCTTATTCAATGGGATATCAGCGTATAAAGTTTTAAGCAATGAACTTTTGCCACTACCCGTTTTTCCAATTAGGTAAACAAACTCACCGGCATTTACCTTAAAGTCTACTTGATTAAGAATCAAAGATTCCTCCTGATAAATATTGGCATTTTGTAAATCTATCAAGGAAATGTCCGCTTGCTTCTCTTCTTGTATATTTTCTTCTTGACTCATTGCTTTCTAATTCAAGTTAATTTCTTGCTTTAAATATTCGAAGTAAGCCCGAAGTGATTGGGCGCTGGTATCTCCGTTTGTTTTAATCTCTAAAATAGCACTTTCATTTGCTTCTTGAATAAAGTTGGAGAATTTAATTCTAAGTTCCTCTATGTTTGATGCTGTATAATAAGCACATGAATGCATATTTGCTAAATGTTCAAAGTTGTAAGCGTGTTTAGTTTCGAAAAACTGTTCTAACTCTGAAAGCTTTTGCGGTCCTGGAATTATTTTAAAAATATTTCCCCCTTGATTGTTAATGATTATCAATTTTAACTGAGGACTTAAATGCGCGCTCATTAAAGCATTGGAGTCATATAAAGCGGCGACATCGCCTGTAATACAAAAACATAGGTGATTTGGTTTGGCAATACTAGCTCCGACTGCGGTACTCATAACCCCATCAATTCCACTTACCCCTCTATTCGAGTTTATCGATAAGTTTTTCTCCTCCTCTATATGCAATAAATTGGCGTAACGAACAGGTGTACTGTTTCCTAAATGCACATTACTTCCTTCGGGTAAATTTTTAAAAAGAAATTCAAACACTTTAAAATCTGTAAAAATTTGTTGGTTTAAATAGTCACTGTGTATTCGCTCAGTAGAAGCACTCAACAATTTCCAATCCATACGATATGTACTTTCAGACTCAGCAATTGAGGCATACATGCGCTCGAAGAAACTTTGTGCATCATGTTGTAAGACTTTAGATAAGCCTTGAAAAATATCCCAATGTTCAAACGAACTAGTAATGTGCCAATGATTCAAATATTTTTGTGCTCTCAACCAGAATTTTAATTTTTTAGAAACAACACCTGCGCCTAAGGTAAGTACTAATTGAGGTACGTATTTATTTGATTTTATCGCCTGAATTACCTCAATGTTAGCATCAACCTGGTCAATAAAATTTTCTCCATAGACATTGGAAATAGACTCCTTGAGAATAACTACGTTACTCTGGTCACTAAACTTTTGTAGGATACGCTCCAAATCAGTGTCTCTTTCCTTTAATCCACCAACGACAATCAAAATCTTATCGTACCCAACCCATTCCTCTGCAAGCTTTTTCATTTTTGCAGTATCCAATGCATAAACAGGTTTAGCAAAATCTATAATTTTAGTTTGTTTAACAGTTGTTTCTTCTAAATTGTATAAAGGCTCTCTCAAGGGTATATTGATATGCACTGGTCCAAAATCAGGGTACAGGCATGTATTAAGCGCTTCTGCAACAATACGATTACAATACCATAAATCTTTTTCTGTTTCAACATGCACAGGAAGCTGATATGACTTCTTTATATAGTTTTTATAGACCTCAAACTGGTTAATGCTTTGGTTTTCTCCTTGATCAATCCATTCATTGGGACGATCGGCACTCAGAACCAATAAGGGAACTTTTTGATAAAATGCTTCTGCAAGTGCAGGTGCATAATTAAGGGTTGCAGAACCGGAAGTACAGATAAGAGCAACTACTTTTTTGCTTTGTTGTGCAATACCTAAGGCAACAAAGCCTGCACTTCTCTCATCAATAACAGAAATACATTCAATTCCATCCATTTGATTGAATGCAATAATAAGAGGTGCACACCGAGAACCAGGCGAAACAATAGCATGGGAAACCCCTTTTGCTTTGCAAATTGCGGCTAAGTGTTGGATGTGTTTTTTATCTGTGTTCAATACCTTACAAAAGTAAAAGAAATAAATGAAATAGATTTTTAAACTTTGTAAAAAATAGAGCTTCTCTATTAAGAATTAAAGGCTAAAGTTTAAAAGCTTTATGGTAGGAGTTAAGTAACATTTTTGCAAAACACTCAAATGCACTATCAAAGTTGCCATTCGAATGGAATGCTTGAATTACTTCTTGATATTCATTGTCTAAAATTTCGTCCTATACAAATCGAAGAGGGAAATAATGATTAGATAAAAGAATTCGATTAGTTAACGATGTATTTGCCAATTCAAATGGAGACATCTTCTAGTTGAGCCGAAAGAATACCTCGTTCTTTTAGTTTTTTTGGATAAATTGAGCAAGTGACTGCATAGAATCCTTCAAAAGTAATCCGCAGG
>TARA_B110000483_G_scaffold243669_1_pt1 | contig 20505 bp, 28 predicted proteins | sample TARA_B110000483 | Tara Oceans TARA_B110000483 (sample SAMEA4398176) | marine metagenome | biome: Polar Biome; feature: [SRF] surface water layer (ENVO:00010504); material: water (ENVO:00002006), including particulate matter (ENVO:01000060) such as... | depth 5 m
ATTTTTCTCATCTTTCATTTCAATTTTTTTTTGAAGTGCGCGTTCATATAAAATTGAAACACAATATAATAAATTATTTATTATAACTATAATGAACAACGTCAATTGCATCGTGTGTAGTGAACGAATTGTCGGTATAACAGAAAACACGACATTGTATAGATGTGGTGACGCCAATGTATGTTCAATGGTATGCTCGACCAAAAGATTTAACAAATTAAAAATAATAAATCCTAGATTAGACCTCCCATCGTCGTGGGAATTAGAGGACATATCGTTACGCAAAACAGATTCCTCGTTGTTTTTTGAAGATACGTGTTTAGATATAATTACTTATGTCAACAATGATCAAAAAGTAGATAAGACGTTATACGAGGTTTTCCGTAATATTATTGTTAATATTGTTGTTAATATTATAAGTTGTATTTCAAATTAAATTGAAATCGGTTTAATTGAACTCAGTGTATGATTATAATATTAACATCGCCATGGATTTTACGCCATATAAACTTAAAAGCTGGGTTATTTCTGAACATTTAGACAACGATGTTCTTGCTTTAAATCCAAGAGGGTCTTACTATCTTTCCAACGAAATTAGTTCAAACCGCATAAAGTCTTCTAAATTAGGAGGGCTTTCTAGAAATCTAAACGCAATTAATTTACTACAAGCAGAGGTTGATAAAATAAATTGGTTTTGGTGGAGCGAAAATCCTAACGCAATATTTATTTTAGAACAAAATGTAGATAAAATAGACTGGGGTCAGTTATCAAAGAACCCAAATGGAATAAAATTATTAGAACAAAATCAAGACAAAATCAATTGGACCGAACTATCGGCAAACCCCAAAGCTATTAAATTATTAGAAGCCAATATAGACAAAATTAGTTGGATGAATTTGTCATTAAACCCTAATGCGATAGATATATTAGAAAAAAATCAAGATAAAATAGACTGGTTTTGGTTGAGTGAAAATCCTAACGCAATATCTATTTTAGAACAAAACGTAGATAAAATATGTTGGCACTCATTGTCGAAAAACCCTAACGCATTTCATTTATTAGAAATGAATCGAGATAAAATTAGTTGGGACGAACTATCGACAAACCCAAATCCTAAAGCTATTAAATTATTGGAAGAAAACATTGAAAAGATATCATGGGCTAGGCTAACGAGTAACCAAAATGCTGTAAATTTATTAGCAAAATATAAAAATTATATTAACTGGGACATTTTAAGTCTAAATGTTAACGCCGAGAATTTAATAAAAGACAATTTAGATAAAATAGATTGGTTTTGGTTGAGCCAAAATCCAGTAATATTTGAAATAGATTATGCGCTTTTAAAAGAACAAATAACAGTCTACAAAGAGGAGTTGATTCAAAACGTATTTCACCCAGAGAGAGTATGGTATTATCTTAACACATATAATTATTTAATAGGCAACGACGAATATGAAAGAAAATGCGATTACTAAATACTATTTACTATTTACTATTTACTAATCTTTTCAATAAAAAAAAATCTCTTATACTTTTTTTTATTATTTAAATAACCGTCACTTTTTCTTATGGGTTTTAAGTTATAATCGATTGTTTTCAATAATTGTCGAACAATGTTAATTAAAGGCCATTTTTGGGTCTCTTTAGCTTTTGATTGCAAAGCAGTTAAAATGGAAGACGAATTATAAGTTTTTAAATCTGGAATATCTTGTATTATATTATTATACCTTTCTTCACTCAACAATACACTGCGTTCTATAATAAATCCATCTAATTGGTCTATATCGCATAATACTATACCACATTTATTCAAAAATATAATTATTTTTTCATTTTTATTCATTTAAATAATACAATATTTTTTGTTACACATTAATACCTAAATTTGGAATACTATATTCGTTTCTGCTATTTTTTTCCCATGTTCCAATAATATCAGGGTTTAATTTATTGCTCATTATATCTTCGGGGCGGTATACGTTGTTATCTTCGTCAATGTAATATTGAATTCCAACAATATCTTCATACCATACTGTCACCTTTTTATTTTTTTCGGTTGCTGTGTCATCGGCGTGATTTACAACACCATTAGGGGTGCTTTTAATGTGGGTGCCACAGAACATTTTATTTTCCATTTTTCTCCTGGTACATTGCTCACCATTAGCTCTACAAGCACTACATCTGTCAAATTGGGGTACAATATTTTTACTTCTTTTACGTTTCTGTAAATCGGTTTGTGTTATTGTTAAATGTTCATAATCATAAATATATTTTAAAAAGTCACTTTGCATATCTTCATTAATAAATAATTTATTTTTTTCAATCCAATCTTTGATATTTTCTTTAAATGCCACCTGGTGGGTATCTATTTTATTTTTAATTCGTTTCTCCATGTTACATATTATTATACATTGTGTTTAATATTCAATTTTATTTTATTTTTTATATATTAAAGAGTTTATTTATCTTTTACTTCTAAAGTTGATTCGGGTTGTGATGTAACTATATAATTCCCCGAACAATCTATCGTTTGTTTTTGTTCTATTTTTTCTACTATAGTCATTACTGGCAATTTACTTGATACGTCCTCTTCGTCACTATTAACGTCAGATTCATACGACCCATATGTCGTTTCGTTTGAATTGTTACTTTTTGAAAAGCTATGATTGTCGTCATCTGAGCTACTTGATAGTTTACTATTTATTTTTTTAATACTATTATTGCTATTTGCTACAAATCTTGAATATTTTGTATCATTGTTAATATTGGTTCCAACTCCATTTGCGTTCAATTGTTTTATCATTATATCTTCGTTAATTATTTCAACGTTGAGTTTAGCTTTTACTAACAAACGTTGTAGGTATTTATCGTGATGAATACTAAATACTTTCAGATAACGCACGAACATTTTAATTTTTTCATTACGAAGCGCGTTGGAGTATCTATACGAATTTACTAAGTTCCCTATATTTAATCCTTGTTCTGATTGCTGGGTGTCATTTTTTAACTCCGAGTCTTTAGCTATTCTATAAGTTTCTAATTCTACTATTGTATTTGTAATATAATCGTGTAATTCTTCAATATGTGAAAATTTATATACTATGTTAGTGTCTAATACTTTATATACTGGGAAACTTTTTTTTATCAAGACTTTGCTGCGCAAACTTTCTGTCTTTACTTCTGCTTCAACATATTTTCGAATTAGCGTATACAGTTGGTAATATTCACAATACATACGATTCTCTATTTTTTTAAAATTGCTTATCATGTTTGAATAATCTGTATTTAACAATTCGTTTTGAAAATGAAACGCATCAATGCCAAACATATATTCTGAACTATTGTGTGCTTTAATCATTTCTACATACACTTTCTTTAATATTTTTATTTTTAATTTTATCGTTTCAAAAATATTACTAATGTCACTGCGTATATTTTTAATATTTTCAAAGCTATGTTTTAAAAGCAATACATCCTTCATTAATATATGTATATAATTTTTTTATAAATATATTATATAATGGCGACAGAACCGAAAACAACCGAACAATCCGACGACATAAGTATAGCAGTTGATGGCGGTACAAAATGGACAGAGCACCACGAAAACATTCTAATAGAATGGGCCGATAAAGCGACATGTTATAGATGGTTACACGCAAAATCACATCTTGACTATTCAAGAGCTAACACGTGGTATACAATACCGGTAATTGTTATGAGCACGTTAACTGGTACTGCTAACTTTGCTCAAGACAGATTTCCCGAAAATCTGCGACCAGCGATATCATCTGGTATTGGAACAGTGAATATTATTGCCGGGATTATTACAACAATTCAACAATTTTTAAAAATTAGCGAATATAACGAAGCACATCGTGCGTGTAGTATTTCGTGGGGCAAATTTTACCGCAATATTAAAGTAGAATTAGCAAAAGACCCGAAAGAACGCTCTAATGTAAAATTATTATTGAAATCCCAAAAAGAAGAATTTGATCGGTTAATGGAAATAAGCCCACCTATTTCAGAACGCGTAATAAGACGTTTCAAAACAACTTTCTGTAATCCCGATAGTCCTAATTACGACGCGGAATTGAAGAAACCTGAAATATGCGGCGCATTGGAAACAACACGCCATAGTGTTTTTAAAGAAAAAGAGGCTCTTTTAGATTCTGCAACAGCGGCAATATTTAGCGGTATTGCCAAAAATCTGGATTCGCGCAAAAGAAAGGACATTATTGAAAAAATAATTGCCAACTTTAAAAAAGTTAAAAGCAGATATCCCACTGCCGAGGAAGTTATGTCCGAAATGGATAATAAAGGCAGCATTGAGTTAATCGCTAGTATTCTTAGAGAAAATGTTAGTCGCGGCACAGACATTGACACTGTACAAGCTGAAGATACAGATATTGAAAATCCATTAACCATTTAATTTTTCAGTGTATCAGTTTTAATAATGGAAAATACTTCTCCAGTTTCTTCTGGCAATAAAGCCCAAAAAACAGGAAGTGCAATAAACCATACTAAATAACACCCATATACATCAAATCCTATATTTAAAAAGGCAAAGGCAAATGTTATTAAATAAATTAAAAACATATTTGCTATTATGGTTATTAGTATTCTTATACCTTGTAGCATTATATATAATTATTATATTAATTATAAAGTTATATTATTCTATAGACATACTATTTGTATTAACCCTATAATGCGCCAATGAATATTGATTTAATTTATTTGAAATACAATATACAATTGAATTGTCCTTTTTGTATATTAAACTCTGGTAATCTTTAATCCACTCTTTATTGATTTTTTTTCCGGTAACCATATTTGTTTTACCTAAAAATAATGCAAATTTTACCAAACCACCTTTATATTTTTGTTTGTCAACTGATAATTTATTACTAAAACTTCTAATACTATATTTAATAGCTCTGTCGTAATCCCCATAATAATAATATGGACCTAAACAATCTTCTACATTGCCTTTATGTTGACCAAACAAAAAAACAGAGGTTATTTTATCATAGTGATTTCCATAAAACCCAACTATCGGTGTTTCTATTATATTTTTATTTTTTGTTAAATATAATAATTTGGTATTTTCTAAAAATAAATTTACAACATTTGAAGATATTGGTATTTTCAAACTTTCCTGTAAATTTATTAGTTCATAAACTAAAATAAACCATAATTTATTATCCTTTTTTTGAAAAACGCCATATTCTATCTCTGTTTTAATTTCGAAAAACAGTATTTCTTTAATGTAACCAACATAATTAATTTTAACATTTAAATTTGAAAGCATTATGTTAAGTATATTTCTTGTTTCATTTATAACATTATCACCTGAGTATTTAAATGAGGGGAACTCTAATATATTATTATTTTTATACATTAAAAATTCTAAGAAGGGGCTTGTCTTCATATTTATCAAATAAACACATATAGATACATTTGTATCTTTCGCAAAGGTAGGTTCGTCTTTATTTAATATTTCTATACCCTTATAATCTATACTATTTGTCATATATAAAAATGTATATATTTATTTCTGGGGCCTGTGCCTAATACCTTCCTTTACTTTAATAGCTCTATTGTCCAATACAAATTCAGCAACATCATTTGAATCAACATTAGACATTTGATCGAAATATTTTCCCAAGCTTTCTAATAAATATTTTTTACTTAAAGGGGCTTTTATTCTACTACTTGTATACATTATTTTACCTTCTGATAAGTCAAAACAATCTATTTCATTACTTTTCATGATATCCACTAATCCTTCGGATAAAACATTTTTTTGTTGTCGACGTTTTTTGATTTCTTGATTAAGTAATTTAATCTCATTGTCTATTTTAATCCATTCTTTTACAGATTGTAATAATTCTTCTTTTGTCGCCATTATAATATAAATTTAAGTTTTTTTATATTATTTATCAATAATAACTTCTTTCGCAATAGTTTTTATTATTTTATTGTCAATCTTATCGTCGTTACATTCGGTGATACTTTGTACCATTTGTATATATTTGTTATTCCCTTCCTCTGTTGTGTTCCAATAAGGATTTGCTTGCTCCCATTCTTTTATGTTATCTATTTGTCTTTTAGCTAAAGAATTAATAGCTCCTTTCATTATGGTATTCTCATTATTAGCTTTTTCCCAAATATTATTATCTTTTACATACAATATTTCTCGTTTGATGTCGCTACAATGTATTGGTCTTTTATGTAATTCTAATTGCTTTAATTCTCTTATAAATATGTTGCTAATACCAGTAATATAACCATGTTGTCTGGTATTATCTAAATCATTTAACTCTAACTTTAAATTTGTAATAAAATCTGTTAAATTTATTGCATCTTTACATTCTTCATTTAGAAATAAATTTAAATTGAACTTGTTATTAATAGTAGTGTTCCCTATTTTCGGTATCATAACTTTAACAAGATCTCTCATTTCTTTATTTTCTAATAACATGTTCTGATTTTGAGTTACTAAAGTTGATATCATACTCCTTAATTCTTGTTTTTCTTTATCACTATTTTTAAACAAACATTTCTTGTCGTGACGATTAAAGCTTTGAATATGTTTATATTCTTTACCACATTTACATTTATATTGAGGGGCATATTTTTTGAGCATTTTTGAGCATTCCTTATTTTTGTGTTTCTTTGTAGAACAATGTTGTTTATATAAGAAAAGTTTGTCACATATATAGTCGCATTTTTCACAACGATACGTGTTTTTTTTGTTATTGATACTTTCAGAGCATATTTTTTCGAGCATATTTGTTGTATAATGCTCATAAAAATATGCTTAAGTCCCTTATTTTTATCATTTTTTAGTGTCTTTTTTTAAGTTCGAAAAACACCTACATAACTTTTTCTTGTTTTTTTAACATTTTTCCTACATAATAGTCTGGATGTGTTTTTGCAACTTTTTTTTTCAATTCTATTTTGAAAATTCTCGTTTTGGACATTTTTTTTTTGTCCTTTTTTGAAAATTTTAAAAATAAATTAGAAAAAAAAAATACACATTTTTAAGAAATTATATATTTAACAATAAGTTCCTTTTTATTACCAATGCAACTAATATTGCGTTCTTTCAAACGTGTTTTAACTTCATTAATAGTAATACTATCATATAAATTCTGCATTTCTATTGTCCAAATACTATTAATCTGTTTAATCGTATCTTGTTTTTTATTTATACAATTCCAATGTTTTTCACAAAAATCACCACTTGTGGTTTCAAACGCGTCGCCGTTACAACAGATTCCCTTATTTTTACCCGATTTATATTTCCAACTACATTTTTTGTGTTGTAACCAATATTTTTTAGGTGTCGTTACACCGTTTATTTTCCTAGACTCATTTATATTAGGTATAAAAGGTAACAATTTATCTGTTATTTGTCTACAGTATGGGCATTTGATTTGAAAAACCTGTAGTCTCGTAATTTCATTAGGATTATATTTTGTTTTTTGTTTTATAATTTCGTTTAATAGTGGAACGTAATTAAATGTATGATTACATTGTAAAGTAATATTGTTAGATATTAATGGTTTATTCTCAATTAAACAAGTTTTTTCGTTGTTATTAAATTTTTTATTTTTAACTTCATCAAAAAAATTTATATTATCTTCAATAACGTATTTCATTAATATTATTGTATATATTTCTTTATATATATTAATGTCATCAAAAACAATATGGGGAAATGCTGTGTGGTATTTATTTCATACATTGGCATACAAAATAAAACATGAAAAAAACGTTCATGAACTACTACATTATATTGTAGAAATTTGTCATAATTTACCATGTCCTGAGTGTAGGGCACATGCGGTTAATATATTAAATATAAGTAATATAAAAAATATTAATACCAAAAAGGATTTAATATCGTTTCTACTTATGTTTCACAACATTGTTAATGGAAGATTAGGCAAACCAAAATTCACAGAAGAAGAAAATATTGCGAAATATTCAAAAGCTACCACGATAAACATAATAACACACTATTTTGATGTAATTCAAACAAAAAAATATAACAGTAAAGCTATGATAGACACATATAGGCAAAGATTATTTTTAAACAAATTTAGAATATATATAAATAATCATATCAATGATTATTTACCCTAACGTGGGGAGATAAGTACATCTAAATTTAGTATTATTTTTTTTGCAAAAAGCTTTATTACTACCGAACTCCTCATAATACAACATTTGTTTTAAATCATCTCCCGGCATGGATACTAATAAACCAATCCATAATATAGATAGAATTATTCCTAATAACATGCCAACAAAAGAACCAAGCATATTAGTACAGCCATTTTTTACTTTTGTTATAATATCAATGCCAATCATTAATATTAAGGCTGTTACTAAATAGAGATTAATTTGATTATAATAAAGCATAGGTAAAAATAAATACATTAATGTAAATGATAAATACATAGTGCTTACCGATGGATTTGTATATTGTGTAAGCGGAGCAAATTCTATTAAATTACACATAGGTTGTAGTGGTATGTCAGTATCACTGGTAAACAATGGTCCAAGCATATAATTAACAATAGTTGCAAGAACCCCCCCCGCTAAATAAAAAATACCTTTCATATTAAGATTAAATAATGATAACATTACAAGAAAAAATGTAATTAAAGTAGGCGATAAGATAGATGTTAATTCTAACATATTAGTAAAAGTTAATTGAATAGCCATTGTATATAATATGTAAATAATATATTAACAATTTATATTTTAAAAAACAAACTAATAAAATATATATCTAAAAGTGAGTTTATCTGTTGAGTCCTAATAAAATTAATAAAATTAATAAAATTAATATAACTATAAAATTAATATAACTATAAAATTAATATAACTATAATTTGAATATTTTTAATAAATTTGTTATAATCTTTAACATTATCCACAGGATATAAACTACAATACTCGGGATTATCCCCCAATAATTTAAAACCTAGCTCCAAAAATCCCATTATATTGTATTGCAATCAAAAATCATATATTTGTTATTTATTATAAAGTTAATTATATTATTATAATAATACAATTAATTTAAAAAATAAATAGTAAATAGTAAATAATGGGAATTCCTAGTTATTTTTCTTACATTGTTCGTAACCATAGAAGCATACTTATAGAATATAAAAAAAAGAAAATGACAATAAATAATTTATATATGGATTGTAATTCTATTATATACGATATTGTAAATGAACTTGAAAAAAACAAAACAAATATATTAAACATCGAAGAGGAAATTATTAATATGGTATGTAATAAAATTAAATATTATATTAAATTAATTAAACCAACAAGCAATATATACATAGCGTTTGATGGTGTTGCCCCTGTTGCTAAGATGAGCCAACAAAAAAATCGTAGATATAAAACTAATTACGAAGAAAAGATATTATCAAGCATGGGGGTTAACAAAAACAAAATATTTAATACCATATGCATAACACCAGGAACAGCATTTATGAATAAACTAAATGTTAAAATAAAAGAAACTTTCAATAATAGTGATAAATATAATGTTAAAAAAATAATAATTTCGACATCAGACCAATACGGAGAAGGAGAGCATAAAATATATGAATACATACGAAATAATAAAAATGAACACACGGACACGACAACTGTAATTTATGGGTTGGATGCTGATTTAATAATGTTAACATTAAACCATTTACATATTGCGCCCGGTATGTATCTATTTCGCGAAACACCTTATTTTATAAAAAGTATAGATAATACGCTAAATCCTAATGATAATTATTTATTAAATATTCCAGAGTTTGCAAGTGTATTGGCAAGAGATTTAAATGATAGTAAACCTGATCCAAATAACAGTCGTATTTTTGATTATATATTTTTGTGTTTTTTACTGGGAAATGATTTTTTACCTCATTTTCCATCGCTTAACATAAGAACAACGGGAATTGATAGAATCATGGATGCTTACAAAAACGTATTGGGAAACAGTAACAATAATATAATTAAAAATGATAAAATTAACTGGAATATGTTAAGAAAAATAATATTATTATTATCGAAGACAGAAGAGAATATGTTGATTGAAGAATATCAAATAAGGGCAAAGCAAAGTAAATCAATAACTCACAGAAAATTAGAAATAGAAGATAAACTACAGTCTATCCCTATGTTAGATCGTTCTATTGAATTATATATTAATCCATATGAAAATGGATGGAGAGAAAGATATTACCAAGAATTATTTAATATTAAAATAGATGATAATAGATGTAAAGAATTATGTATTAACTATTTGGAAGGTTTAGAATGGACGTATAAGTATTATAAAGACAATTGTAATGATTGGAAATGGAGATATAAATATAATTATCCTCCTTTATTAAGTGATTTAGTAAGGTATATTCCTTCATTTGATACGGATTTTATAAACAAGCAAAATAAGCCCGTTCATTCTTTAACACAATTAATATATGTGTTGCCTGAAAATAGTTTATATCTTATACCTGATAATTTAAAACAAAAAGTATTAGAAAAATATAACACCCATTATAATACAGAATTAATAATAGAGTGGTCTTTTTGTAGATATTTATGGGAAGCTCATATAAAAGTTAAAGAAATGAATATTGATTCTATTGAAAGGTTAGTGGCTAACTATATAAAGAATAAAACAATATAAATTTAATCTGATTATTAATATAAATGTCAACCAAAGAAATTATAACCGATATAAGTATTAATGATTTTAAAACATTATTAAATAATATTCCAAATAAAATAATAATATTAAAATTTACAGCTGATTGGTGTAAGCCTTGTCATAAAATAAAAACTTATGTAAATGACTGGTTTAATAAACTACCAGATAATTTTATAATTATAGAAATAGATATTGATGAAACAATGGATTTATATTATAAACTTAAAACAAAAAAAATGGTAAATGGTATTCCAAGTATTCTAGCATATTATGGCAACACACAGAGAGATATGGATAAATGGTTTATTCCTTCGGACTCGGTGGTTGGCGGAAATGTAGATGAAATAAATTTATTTTTTACGAGGAGTCAACTAAAAGGCGCATCAATGTAATAAGTAATCATATTCATATTTTAGTATATTAAATAAAATATAAATAAAAATAATAATTATATGAATAATATAGATTTAAATCTTGACAATTATGAGTTACAAGATTTACTAAATTTGTTTAATTTGTCATATAACTTTGATGAAGCACAACTGAAAAGCGCGAAAAAAATAGTATTAAAAACACACCCAGACAAAAGCAAATTACCAAAAGAATATTTTTTATTTTTTTCAAAAGCATATAAGATTATATATTCAATTTACGAATTTAGAGTAAAAGGCAAAGGTTCTACCGAATATATTGTAGAGAATGAAAACAACGAAGCTCTTAAAAAAATAGCAAATAATAAAAATTTTAATAAGATATTTAATAAATTATTTGAAAAATACAATATCAAAGATGAAGAATCTGAAAAAGGCTACGGTGAATGGTTAAAATCAGACGATGATATAAATAATGTAATCACCACAAAAGAAAATATGAATAATACATTTAATAAAATGAAAGAAACAGCATGTAATAGTATTATTAATAATAGTTATAGTGAGTTAGAAAGTAAAAACTATAAGGATTTATTGGGAAATGCGCCCGAAACATATAGTGCAGATATATTTAGTTCATTAGCTTATGAAGATTTGCGCAAAGCACATATAGAAAATGTAGTCCCGGTATCTGGTACAAATAGCGATACATTTAATAGTATAGAAGAACTAAGATTACATAGAAACAAGCAAAATATTAAACCAACATCAATGATTGAATCAAAAAAAATCTTAGATACAAAAAAAAACAATGAAATAAAAACAGACGTGGAAAGAGCATATAAATTAGCTAAACAAGACGAAATATACAAAGATATGAACAATAATGTATTATCTAATTTCTACAAACTAACAAATACTAATTATTAATATAGCTATAATAATAATAATAATAATAATATTAAAATAGTATATATATGAAAAAAATAAACATATTTATATTATTTATAGTTTTGTTATTTGTTGGAATTATTTATGATGATTATAAAAAAAAATATTTAGAAAACGACGAAGAAAAACATTATAAAATGGTTAAAAAATATTTATTAAATGATTCTGAATTAGCATTGAAAAATTTACCTAATAGTAAATTACCTATTATATGGATACATAGTAAATATGAGATAAATTCGCGAAATTGGTTAAGTTTTAATTCGCGTAATACAACAAAATTAAACCAGCCTTATAAATATTTAATGATTAAATCAGTTATTGATAAATGTGGTAGCGATTTTAACATATGTTTAATTAACGATGACTCTTTTAAAGATTTAATAAAAAATTGGGAAATTGATATAGATAAAATAAGCAATCCAATTAAAAGTGTAATTCGACAATTAGCGTTAGCGCAAATATTAGATAACTATGGCGGATTTATTGTTCCTGATTCGTATTTATGTTTAAATAATATTAAAGATATTTACACAAAAGGTGTTGAAGATAATAAAATGTTTGTGGGAGAATTGTTTGATAAAAATATTAATTACGTAGAAAATAAACTAGTTAACAGAAATAATTATCACCCAAGTCCAAAACTTATGGGTTGTAATAAGGACAATAGTGTTATAAAATGTTACATTAATTTGTTAGAACAATATATTTCAACAGACTATACTGATGAAGGAAGGTTTAATGGAATAATACAAAAATGGTTAAACGAAAAAGTTATTAATAATAATATTAATATAATTACTGCTGAATATCTAGGTGGTCGTGATGCGAATGGAAAAATAGTTACAATAGATCAATTGATGGGAGACACATTTATTGAATTTACTGATTCCTTGCAGGGAATTTACGTATCAGATGAAGATATATTATTGAGATCCAAATATGCTTGGTTTGCTAGACTGTCGTCATTACAACTATTAGAAAGTAATACCATATTAGGTAAATATATGTTACTTGCGTCTGAAAATTCTTGTAATTCCATCAAATCTTCTTTAGTAAGTCCGGGTAATTTTGGAAACGCAGTTAAAATGTAAAATACTGGTTCGTATTTAGATTTAATATATACACATTTATTGATATATATTATATTATTAGCTTTACATATTTGTCTCATAATAGTAACAAATTTATTATAAGTATTTACATTTGTTATGTATTTGTGTTTTGATACATGATAGTAATTTTTTAGTTGGTTACAAAAAGGAAGTAATAAATTATGATATTTGATCTTATTAAAAGACATATGATTTATAACAATACATTCAATATCGTTTATCTTACATATATCACATACACTATATAGAATTGTAAAAAATTCCTCAGTAGAAAAAATATTTTTAAAAATTTGGTTACTCGCCATAATGAAATATAGAAATTAAATTGTTAGTAAATAACGCAAGTTCGATTTCGTCTTCGTGGATATCATAAAATATAGTAATATATTTACAAATAAGTTGTAAAATAATATATTTTTCATTTTCTGAAAGTTGTGTGGTAATTTTAATAAATGTAAAATAATTATCGAGTAAATCCATAACGGAATAACCTTTATCAATCAAATCATATAAAATTTTAATAGAATTAGCATAATCTTTTTTATTTTTACATAAATCAGTATAGTTCTCAAAATCTTTAAATGAAATATTAGTACATAAGTCGATAGCAGAATTAATATCAATGTCGCGTTCTAATAGTTTAAATTTTTCTAAATAATTTATCATAGTTTTAACAGAATTATTTGATATTAATATTACAAAATCTTCGGCTTCTTTATCAATAGTTATATTTTCTATTTTGCAAATACGGTTCATTATTTTTAATAAATTAGAGTTTTGAAAAGCTTTTAATTTAATAGTATTAATCCGTGATTGTATACTTTCTATAATTTTATTTGAGTTTTTACAGGATGCGATAAAGTGAACGTTATTGCTATACTTATCAATAAAATTTCTAAATACTTGTTGACTTTGTTCATTCACAATATCTAAATCATCTAAAATTAATATTTTTTTTTTACCTGGAATATTAGATGATGTTTGACAAAAGACTTTAACTTCATTTCTATAATAAGATATTCCTTGTTCTTTTAAAGTATTAATAGACATAATATTGTCATTATAATCCAGGTTGTTATAGTATTCCCTCAAAATAGCATTTATTAAACAAGATTTACCAGAACCAGACTCGCCAACAAATAATATATTTAAGTTATCCATTTCAAGTAAAATTTTAATCAGCTCTATTATTTTATCATCTGATTCAAAATCTTGTAAATATAAAGGTTGATATTTATAAATAAAAGGTAACTCCATCATTTAATTCGTAATTTATTATTTAAGTTTATGTTATTATGATATATTAATGAATGAAAATAAAGATTATTATAACATATTAGGAGTTAATAAATCTGCGAATTACGATGACATTAAAAAGGCATTTAGAAGATTATCGTTAGAATTACACCCGGACAGAACCAATAATGATCCTGTATCTACGGAAAAATTTAAAGAAATGAATGAAGCATGGGAAGTGTTACAAGATGAAACTAAGAGAAGAGAATATGATTTAGGTGGTAATTTGTTTAATCTGGGGGAAATGAATCATACAAATATAAATCCTGAAGATATATTAAAAGAAATGTTTGGCAATATGTCTCCGTTTTCTGGAAATATATTTGAAAACATGGGGAACGATTTTAAAAACGTAGAAACTCATTTTGTACACATAGGCAGTGATGGAATTCCAAAAATTAACATACGTAAAAATATATCTAAATTGAGCCCAACTGTTAAAAGAATAAAAATTCCAATTGAATCTGCTTTTACGGGATGTAATATACCAATAAAAATAGAGCGATGGATTACTGATGGTGATACAAAGACAAAGGAGAATGAAACTCTATATGTTAAGATACCAAGCGGTATTGATGAAAATGAAATAATAATATTAAAAGATAAAGGAAATATAGCGAACGGTGCACACAACGGAGATGTTAAAATATTTGTAACTATTGAAAACAAAACCGATTACACACGCAAAGGTTTAGATTTAATATATCATAAAACGATTACGTTAAAAGAAGCGTTATGTGGGTTTTCTTTTAATATGAAATATATTGATGGAAGAAACTTTCAAATAAATAATGTAATAGGAAATATCATTGTTCCTGGATTTAAAAAATTAATACCTAATATGGGTATGAAACGCGACGACAATGCTGGAAATCTAATAATAGAATTTACAATAATATTTCCTGAAAATTTATCGTCTGATAAAATACAAATATTAAAAGAAAATCTGTAACATATATATATATGTCAAGTATTACGATTAAGAATGGAAGTCGTAGTGAAATAAATGGATGGGTTCATATTAAAGTAAAAGGAAGCCCATATGAGAGAGGTTATGCTAATGGGTATTTAGTTGCTCATGAATTAAAAGAAGTATTTAAAATGTTAGATTTTAGTTTAATGGATACATACGGATTTTCACGTGAGTTTTTTGCAGAAGTTATTGGAGAATTATATGGTACAAAAATAAAAGAAAATTTTCCAGAATTTTACGAAGAAATAAAAGGAATTAAGGAAGGCGCTAGTGCCAGAAATGTTAAGTTATCAATGGATGATTTACTAATGTGGAATTGTAGTTACAGTATTCCTTACATTGCCGATTACATTCCAAGATTAGTAGTATTTAATGAAAAATTAAATAATAAATATGGTTATTTATTTGTTGGAAGTAAGTTATCAAAAGTGGAAACAATTGACTATGGAATGAAAATAGATAAATGTACTGGCTTTATAGCGGTAGGTGATTACACAAAAGACGGAAAGATTGTATGTGCGCACAATACTTTTGATTTTTTTGTAGAGGCACAATTTTGTAATATGGTTGTAGAAATAAAACCCAATAAAGGTCATTCTTTTATAATGCAATCTCCGCCTGGCCACATTGCGAGTGGAACAGATTATTTTGTAAATAGTAATGGATTAATATGTACAGAAACTACGCTCGGTGGATTTAACGCATTTGACTTACAAGACCCTATATGCTGCCGTATTAGAAATGTGATTCAATATGCGGATACACTAGATGATTGTGTAGATATGTTAAAAAAAAACAATGGCGGAGATTATGCTAACTCGTGGTTATTTGGTGATACTAAATCTAATACTATTATGCGCGTTGAATTAGGATTACAATATATCAAAGTAGAAAAAAAGAAAAATGGTTATTTTGTCGGGTTTAATGGTCCAACAGATGATAGAATTAGAAACATTGAATCAAAAAACACCGGGTTTGATGATATACGGCGACATCAAGGAGCACGTCGCGTTAGATTAACCCAACTTATGAAACAACACAAGGGTAAAATAGATATTGATATTGGACAAAAAATATTAGCTGACCATTACGACGTATATTTAAATAAAGTAAATCCAAGTTCGCGTACTTGTTGTAGTCATTATGAATTAGATAATCGTGAATATATGTCTCAACATGATAGGCCAAAACCTTATCAACCATTAGGTGCGTTAGATGGTATTGTAACAGACACTACGCTTGCCAAAAAAATGGGGTTTTCGGCACGTTGGGGTTCTTCATGTGGAATGCCTTTTGACGCAAAAGAATTTATAAAAGCACACGCGCAGTGGGACCACTTAGAACCATATATGCCTAATCGACCTTCACAGCCCTGGACTATTTTTACTGGTAAAGTTAAAAATTCTAAAAAAGCTACTCGTAGTAAAAAGGATAAAAACAAATCAACACGTAAGAAAAAATAAATAAATATATATATGCTAGACGAAGATTGGAGAGAAAAAATATATCACCAGAAATACTTGAAGATTATAGAAACTCACGAGGACTTGATAATTACCTAGATGAATTAGTCAATAATAAATATGTTAATGATAAAAATTTAAGAAACGAACAAGATAAATTAGAAACGATAAATACAGAATTATTACCATTACTATCTAAATCTAAACGTATGTCGTCTGTCAAAACGAAAACAGGAATATCACCAACAGAAGCTTTAATATATGCGTGGAGCAAAAGGAAGTAATATTAATTTTATAAATTATAGAAATAATATTAAATATTTTTTTGTGTTTTAGTTTTCTTATATTTTAATCGTTTTTTACGAGTTTTCTTATTTGGTTTACGTAAGTTTTCAATTATGTAAATATATGTATTGCTTTCCGTTGTCCAGGTTTGTTCGAGAGTAATAGTTATTAATTTATGAGGTAATGAAATAGGTATCAATCTTGTAGAAAATAAAATAGATTTATTTTTTAATTCTTTTGAAAGTTTAACACCCAAATTTTTATTGACTTCATCGGAAAAACATAAATTTGATATGTAAAATATAGAATTATGTTTGTTATACTTTATCTTGTTTGATAGTAAATCATCATTTATTATTTTAATATTACAATTATTCTTTACATTTTTAGTAGCAACGTTATATCTTATTTTACTAAACTCTATTCCTATTAATTGTTTAAAATTAGAAAGTTCACAAGCATATTTAAGTGTATTTGCTGATCCACAACCTAAATCGTAAAATGTATATTTAGACAAATCATTATTGTTTATTAAACTAATAACATTATCGATAATAGTTTTTACACCATTAAAAGTAAGCTCTCCATATGTCGAATTATAATTTTTTTTTTAAATTGTTCTAATTCATTTTCATTAATGCTACAATTCATTTATATTAAATTAATATAAAAGTAACAGTGCTCATATTATAATATGAGCACTATTAAACGTTTAAATGCCGATTTAAAAGAAATGTTAGAACATCCACCAACAAATTGTTCTGCTGGACCAATTAGTGATAATATATATGAATGGCAAGCAACAATCCTTGGGCCACATGATAGTCCATATCAGAATGGAGTATTTTATTTAAATATTAATTTTACAGAAGAATATCCATTTAAACCTCCAAAAATTAAATTTACTACCAAAATATATCATTGTAACATAAATTCAAGAGGTTCTATATGTTTAGATATATTAAAAAATGAATGGAGTCCGGCATTAACTATAAGCAAAGTGCTTCTTAGCATATGCTCTTTGATGACAGATCCAAATCCAAATGACCCACTAGTTACAGAAATAGCTGATTTATATTTAAAAAACAGAAATTTACACAATACAAAAGCACGAGAACACACAATTAGGCATGCGTCTGGTTTTAACTAATTCTCTTTGTAGCAATAGACGCGGATACAATATACAATGAATTTTCAGTCAAAATAATATATTCTTCTTCAATTTTAAATATTTTAGCAATTGGAGAAGTATATTCATCTTCACTTTTAACTAATAGTTTTTCCCCATCATCTTTAATACCAATAAGAACAGTATTGTCTAATGATTTAGTCCAATAATCCATCATAATAGGTCTATCTTCAACAACAGCAAGTTTTACACTATGTTGTAAACATTGATTGCTGGGTAATTTATATTGCGGTTCTTCCATTTTATATACTATTTTAAACAAAAGCTTTAAATACTTATATGGCAATAAATTAAAGTATACTTTAATTTATACTTTAATTTATACTTTAATTTGTACTTTAATTTGTACTTTAATTTATACTTTAATTTGTACTTTAATTTGTACTTTAATTTGTAACGTGTATTATTTTTTTTCTACGTTTTTTTTCATTCGTTGGTTTTTTAATAGATTCTGTATTATCACAAATATAAATATTATTATACTCGGTTTCAAGTAAATTTTTAACAAATGTATATATAGTATATAATATTTTTTCAGAACATTTACCAACAATTAAAACACTACCTGTTCTAAATATCATAAATGACACTTTGTTGGTATTTTCATTTTTAACACCAGTTTGAATTTCTAACTCATTGTTGTAATAAAATTGTGACTGAATGCCGGGATACGAGCAAGGGTCGTATGATGAATTAATATTATATTTGCTTTTAAGGATATTAAACAATTTTTCTCTATTAATATAATACCCGCAAGTAAAATTAGAATTAATTAAAACAGTTTCTGTTTTTTTTTCATTATATTTTAACTCATCAGTTGTATATGGTTTTAAATTATCAATCAATATATTCAAGGCTTTAATTAGCAAGTAATCATCTTTTATTCCTGGAATTTCTAATTTTCCAGTATTAAAAATTTTTATATGTATTTCCTTATAAATATTATTATCTTTTAATCTAATAATTGCTACAAAACAATTATAGAAAGCGCCTTTTTTTTTACATTTGTAACTAATAATATCTTTTTTAGACAAACCAACAGTTATTTTCCTTACGTCTTTATATTTTATTCTACCATTATCATTCACAATACGAAGTATTGTGTGTTCATCTATATTGTAATTTTTGTTACGTTGGCTATTTATATTATCGACAAGTTCATCATATTCTTTTTCATTGTATGAATTAACCTTCATTTGTTTTTTAATTATCCCCTCTTTGGCTACGTAGTATGGAATTATTGGAATTTCCCAAAATATTTTTTTCAAGTCTATTTCATGAGATAAATATGAAATTTTCGTTTTTGTAGAAATATATAAGTCAGTACACTTAGATACATTCTTTCGCGGCGACTCGTTATTTGTATTGGGTGTAGTTATATAATCTCCGTTACAATAGTTTTGCCACGCAGTATTTATATCCATCATTAGGTTATCTATATATTTTTCTTTAAGTATATCTAATTCAATTATTTTCTATATATATTAAAAAATGGAAATTTTTTAATTTCTTGTGTATATATATATAATGGAGGTGCCCGAAAGAGTAAGAATTGATGAGGAGGTATACATTATAGACGACGAACGCAGAGGAGGGACGTCGCACACATATTATTTGACACGCGATGATGCAAGATATATGGTTAAACTTTCATGGAGTAGTTTCGATAAAGAGATTGAAAAACAGGAGCTGGTAAAGAATAAGCTTGAACCATATGGTATTTTTGTTCCCACAATACACAGCTCGGGAAAATATCTCGATACAGATTTCTTCTTTGTTAAAATGGATTATTTAAACCCTCTTGATTGGACTCCATATTCGAAGACGAACCCAGATGAACAATTAAAAACTGATAAATATATCGAACCAATTTTTAATTCAACTAACATAGATCCAGGTTATGATTTTAAAGGTTATACAGGTGACCATATTTTTATCCGTAATACAGATGGAAAAATTGGACTGATTGATTTTCAAAATTATTCTGTGACCAATAACAGAACAAACAAGAGACGTAAAACAAACAATTCTAAAAATTCTAAAAATTATACTGTTAGTGGTCTCGGAACAAACAAGAGACGTAAAACAAACAAGAGACGTAAAACAAACAAGAGA
>TARA_B110000483_G_scaffold41938_1_pt1 | contig 20452 bp, 18 predicted proteins | sample TARA_B110000483 | Tara Oceans TARA_B110000483 (sample SAMEA4398176) | marine metagenome | biome: Polar Biome; feature: [SRF] surface water layer (ENVO:00010504); material: water (ENVO:00002006), including particulate matter (ENVO:01000060) such as... | depth 5 m
TAATGTGTTCTTCTTTTATCTCTTCTAGTCTTTGAGATCTTTCTTTTAGGATGTGCCATTTTATTGGTTTTACTTATTTAAATTTAAATTTTTGAGAGCTGCCCACCTGGGGTCAACATCTTTTTCATCTTCTCTAAATGAATACTTGTCAATTAGCTTTTTCATATCTTTATTACATTCAGTTTCACTGCTGATTGATTTATGTGATCTCTTACTTGGAACTGCTAGCGTAATAAGTTCATAAATTAAATGTTTTATTTCTATAAAATTATCATTATAGCCAACATATAAAATATCATCATAGTTTAAGTTATTTTCATCTGATTGTTTAATTACAAAAGTAGAATCAGAATTAATAGGAACATGAATGTTTTCAGCGCAATTATCACAAAGGAGATTTTTAATGACTCCATTAATATTAATTGATAAAGATATTTTTTCACCTTTTTTTGATGCTATACATGTAACTATAATTTCTGAATTTGTAATATCAGAAAAGCTAAAATCTTTAAAGAACGTTTCCTTAATAATAAATAAGTGCTCGTTAGAGTTCTTGTTTAAATTTGTTAATTTAACTTTGTATTCACTCATTAAACTAATTTTTTAAGGGATGCAAAGATATAAATTTATTCCAATTGCATGTTATTAGTTTTATTCTATAAGTTTAACAGTTTTATAAACTAATTTTTCTGTTTTTATCTATCTCTACAGCCTGCCTAATAGCATGTAATAATGATTCTTCATTTGCTTTATTTAGTCCTGCGATATTGTATGCGGTTCCATGTACTGGAGATGTTCTAGTTACATCAAGTCCAGCAGTGAAATTCACACCCTTTGAAAATGATTGTGACTTAAATGGTATTAATCCTTGGTCATGATACATAGCAATGATGCCGTCATATTTTTTAAGATTCCCTTCTACAAAAAAACTATCCGCTGGAAATGGTCCTTCAGCAATAATATCAGATTTATTTATTTCTTTTATTGCCGGAATAATGGTTTTTATTTCTTCATCACCCAAAACACCATCCTCTCCAGCATGAGGGTTTAATCCTAAAATAGCAATTTTTGGATTTTGGATATTAAAATCCTTTTGCAAAGAATAATTAAGTTGAATTCCAGTATTTAAAATTTTATTTTTTGTGATCAACTCACTGACATTTAATAATGCTACATGTCCAGTTACGAATGCAATTTTCATATTAGAACTAACCATAAGCATTAATGATTTGCCATTAAATTCTTGTTCTAAGAATTCTGTATGCCCAATAAACCCTTGTATTGATTCTCTTATTGAAGACTTGTCAATTGGAGCAGTAACTAAAGCATCTATATGCTTATTCTTAAGATAATAAGAGGCCAGTTTTAGTGAGTTGTATGAGTTGAGACCAGATAAAATAGATTTTTTTCCTAATTCTAAAATTGCATTATTGTCTTTAGCATTAATAATATTTAGTTTACTTTTAATAGCATCTTTTACATTAATGATTAGATTAAGTTTTGTCAGGCTGTGGATTTTTTTCAGATAAATATCACATAATTTTTTTTGACCAAATAAAATTATTGAACAATTTTTTGGAATTTTAGATTTTTCAAAAGCTTTAACAATTGTTTCTAAGCCTATTCCATTTAAGTCACCAACTGATATTCCAATTTTAATATTTTCTATCAATTTATTATCTATTTTTTATAAAATTATAAAGTAATCTTACACCCATTCCTGTTGCTCCTTTAGATCGATATTGATACTTTGAGCTTACCCAAGCTGGTCCTGCAATATCTAAATGTATCCATGGGTATTTTATAAAATGAGCAAGGAATTTTCCTGCTGTTATTGCTCCTCCAAATGGTCCTCCAAGGTTTTTGATATCTGCAATGTCTGATTTAATTAGTTCGTCATAGTCTTTCCAGAACGGCATTTCAGCAAGTCTTTCATGAGTATTATGACCAGATTTTTCAAGTAAGTCATGCTCTTTTCTAGCATTCTCTTGCATTGAAACTATTCCGAAATGCCCAATAGTGTTAGCTGCCGATCCCGTTAAAGTAGCTAGATCAATTACCAGCTCAGGATCATACTTATGCGCATAGCTTAAAGCATCTGCTAAAATCATTCGCCCCTCAGCATCTGTGTTTAATACTTCTACAGTTGTTCCGTCATACATAGTCACAACATCTCCAGGAGCATATGCATTTCCCGAAGGTCTATTGTCAGTTGCAGGTATTAAGCCTATAACATATTTCTGAATATTATTATTTGCAATTGCATGCATAGCTCCAATTACTGTGCCGGCTCCTGCCATATCTACTTTCATAATATCCATGGAGTTTGCAGTTGGTTTCAGACTTAAACCCCCAGTATCATATACAACTCCTTTCCCTACTAAAATAATTGGTTTTTTATTTGTAGCATTTGCTGGTTTCCATTCTAAAATTGAAAATGTAGGCTCATCAATACTTCCTTGGTTTACTGCTAAAAGTCCTCCCATTTTTAATGATTCTATTTTCTTTTTTGTGAAAATAGTTGTTTTGAATCCTGATTCATCACCTGCCTTTTTAGCTTTATTTGCTAAGTCAATTGCCTTTAAATGTGAAAATGGAGTGTTAACTAAGTCTCTTGTTATTTTAACTGCTTCAACTATCTTTTCAATTTCATTTAATTTGTCTTCTTTCAAAGAATCATTTACAAATACTGTGTGTAATTTAGACTCGTCTTTTTTTGTTTTATATTCCTCAAAATTATAATTTGATAATGCTAATCCTTCTAAAAATGCAAATGTGTTTATCACTCCCTCACTCAAATTTTGCACAACAACTGAAGAATTCTTTTTAATTTGCTCATGAACTTTAAAACCAAGGCATCTTGTTTCTTCTAAATAAAGGTTAGTATCATCATTTTTTTTTGGTCTAAGAATAATGATCTCTCTATTGTATTGATTAATGGTTATTATCTCATCATTTTTTTTTAGTCTATCATTTATATAATTAATTTCTTTTTTCTCTAGATCTAAATTAGATAAATTATTACTGTTTTCAACTAGTATAATTAAATTATCTTTTTCAGAAATTGTGTTTTTATTTTTAATGAAAGTCTTCATATAATTGTGTAATTTTGATGTTGTAAAATTAAGTATTTTTATGAATAGCAAGCTTTTATTATCTAGAGCATTAAAAAAAGAATTTCTCTCTGCAGAGGAAGGACAATTCTTGTTTGAAAACACGCCAACAGCTGACTTAATGTGGGTAGCAAATGAATTAAGACAGATGGCTGTTCCTGGTGATGTTGTTACTTGGCAGATAGATAGAAACGTTAATACAACAAATGCCTGTAATGCAAACTGCAAATTCTGCAATTTTTTTAGGCATCCAAAGCATGCCGATGTATATATTACTGATATTGAAACTTACAAAAGAAAGATTGATGAGACAATAAAGTTTGGCGGAGATCAATTGTTACTTCAAGGTGGGCATCATCCAGGATTAGGATTAGAATATTACACAAAATTATTTAGAAATCTTAAGTCATTATATCCTCAAATTAAACTTCATGCTTTGGGACCTCCAGAAGTTGCTCATATCTGTAAAATTGACGGTATATCTCATGAGCATGCACTTTCAGAATTAAAAAAGGCTGGGATGGATAGTATGCCTGGAGCTGGAGCAGAAATATTAAGTGATAGAGTACGAAGACTTATTTCAAAAGGAAAGTGCACTGGACAAGAGTGGTTAAAAGTTATGAGAGAAGCCCATAAATTAGATATTACTACATCAGCAACAATGATGTTTGGTCATGTAGAGACCTTGCAAGAGCGTTTTCAGCATTTAGTTTGGATTAGAGAAGTTCAGGAAGACAAACCAATAGAATCAGATGGTTTTTTAGCATTTATTCCATGGCCATTTATGGATGATGGTACGTTATTACAAAAAGTCAAAGGGATTAATAATAATGTTACTTCTGACGAGTATATTAGAATGTTATGCCTAAGTAGAATAATGTTGCCCAATATTATTAATATTCAGGCGTCTTGGCTGACAGTAGGAGCGGCAACAGCTCAAATATGTCTTCATGCTGGAGCAAACGACATGGGTTCTATAATGCTTGAGGAAAATGTAGTTTCTGCAGCAGGAGCTCCTCATAGATTTACTTCTAATAGTATACAAGAGTGTATTAAGGAAGCTGGCTTTGTTCCAAAGTTAAGAACTCAGAAATATATTTTAAGAGATATGCCAAAGGAATTAGAGCAACAAAAAATAGATTATTAATATGTTTACAGGAATTATTGAAGGTCAATCAGTTTTAAAGAGCGTAACTAAAAGTGGTTCTAATAAAGAATTTATATTTGAGTCTGATTTTGCTAATGAATTTAAGGTTGATCAAAGCGTTTCTCATAATGGTGTTTGTCTTACAATTGAAGAAATTATAAATAATACATATAAAGTCACTGCAGTTGATGAAACTTTAACAAAGTCTAATTTTGGTCATTTAACTGAGGGTGATTATGTTAATATTGAAAGAAGTATGTTGGTAAATTCAAGACTTGATGGTCATATTGTTCAAGGACATGTTGATCAGATTGGGACTTGTATTTCTGTTGAGAAAATGAATGGTTCTTTTGTGATAAATTTTAAACATTCATTATCAAATAATATGACGGTAGAGAAGGGTTCAATTTGTATAAATGGAATTAGTCTAACCGTATTTAATTCAAAAGACACATCATTCTCTGTAGCTATTATTCCTTACACATGGGAGAATACTAATTTAAAGTATCTTAGAATTGGTGATTCAGTTAATTTAGAATTTGATATTCTTGGCAAGTATATTGCAAGGATGTTTTTAAAAAATAGCTAATCTAAAATTACTCTAAATTTATTTTCTTCTTTGTCAAGAATCTATAGCTGAATCCAAAAGTTATCTTTTCTTTTGAACCAATTTGAGTTCCATTTATATTTTGATATAAGGGTATCTCGTAAGAACCGAAGAAGCTAAAATTATTTAATGAATAGCTTAGTTGAGGTATTAAAAATATCTTATTGCTACCAGAAGAGGCTTCTAAATCTTCACTATTCCATACATTTCCAGCATCCATTTTTTTAATCTCCTCAGCTTTTATTTGGAGGGCGGAACCTATATTGTTGTCTAATATTTTACTAATATAAATTGCAAAACTAGAATAGTTGCCCATTTTTTGATCTAAAGAGTTAAAACCTTTGTTAATATGTAAAATACTAGAGAATATTTTTATTTTTTGAAGTTTAAATTCTCGTAAGAAAAACGAGTAAAGTAATAAGTCATAAGCACCTGAAGAAAGCTGTGTTATTGGCGGGTTGATTTCCCAGTAATTTATCGATGGAATTATTAAACTTGAGTCTTTATGAGTGCCAAGTGGAGCTTTAACCCCAACTCCTAAAGTTATCTCGGTTCTATTAAAAGGCATATCTTTATTTAAGACATTAATTCTTGGGAAAATTATAATATCGGCTAGCCCATTACTTTTTGTTGGTTTAATTCCTCCTACTTGAGCTTTGTTAAAATAATATCCTGCTGAAATTGACAGAGTAATTCTTTTATTAACACCATATTCAGTCTTAAGAAATAAATAATCACTATTTAAGTTATCAAAAAGATTAATTGTGTCTTGTGTGCCGCTAAAGAATTTATCTGAAAAAGTATATTGATAGTTACTTGAAAATTCTATTTGGTTTTCTTGCAGTACACCTGAAGACACTCCTCCTGCTATTGGGTTTCCAGAACTTCCTGAGCAGCACCCTTGCCCACTAGATTCATTAAAATAAAAACATAAAATAAATACAAGAGTTATGACGCGCATAAATTGTCTTTACTTTTCGATAATAAAATTAATTGTTTGATGACTTTCTTCAGATGAGATTTTAAGAAAGTAATTTCCACTTGAATATTTCTCAGTATTAATATCTACGTAGTTAGTTCCTAGTTGTTGAATTTGGTCTTTAATTATAATAGTTTGTTTTCCAAAGATATCAACTAACTGAATATTAATAATATCTTGTTTTTGCAAATTATAAGAAAGAGTTATGTTATTAGAAGCAGGAGAGGGAAAAACTTTAAGCGTAGAAATTTTAGAAGTATTTGTTTTTAAATCATTTATGCTAGAAATGCCATCTGCTAATGCATTGGAGATTGTTCCGTGAACATCTGCGTAATTAATTTTATCATCATTTTTATTTAAATAAACTAAATGATCACTTCCTGCTAGAACCACAACTTTAGGCATGCCATCTACACCATAATCACTCATAGTAATATTTGGAGATGTGAAAATTGTTGAATTGCTCATACTGTAATTGTTTGCAAAATTATTTAATAGACCACAAGCGCTATTCGCATAGTCATCAGCAATATAAAAATGAACTTTTCCAGGATGACTAGTACTAAATGATTGTACTGCATCATATGCAGGAAATGAATATGTCGCACAAGGCCCACATGGCATCACCCATGATATTACAATAACATTACCATTGTCTAGTTCATCAAATAAGTCATGTGTTACTCCATTACAGTCGTCTTCCACAAAATTTGTTGCATAAGTTTGACCAGACATTAAATTATAAGTTGACGAAATAATTAAAATTGTTAAAAATATATTTTTCATTTTTTTGTTTTTATTTTCTTTCGTACTTACAGCAGTAATGTAAGTCATTATATGCCTTATCAGTTGCTTTAAATAATTCAGTGTCATAACCAATTAGAGCAATGGATTTTTGAATTTCTTCTAATGAAGTCTTTTGAGAAAAGAATTTAACTTTTAAATTTTGCTTTTGTACATTCCAAGTTGCAGATTTAACCCCTTCAATATTGGTTGCTGTTGATTCTATTTTTTCCTTACACATCATGCACATTCCAGATACATTAAAAGAGCTTTTTATAGCTTTATCTTTTGGAGTAAATGACTGTAGAGAAAAAAAGAGTAATAGTATTAAAAGTGAATGTTTATTTTTCATTTTATAAAGATATGTATTTATATTTGAAGAACATTAAATAAAATTGACAATGAGAAAAAAAATAATGTTATTAGGCTCTGGGGAATTAGGCAAAGAAGTTGTAATTGCACTTCAAAGACTAGGACAGTATGTGATAGCTGTTGATTCATATGAAAACGCTCCTGCTATGCAAGTAGCTCATGAGTATGAGGTCATTAATATGCTAGATGGGGCTGATCTTGATAGAATTGTCGCTCATCATGAACCTGACATAATTGTTCCTGAGGTTGAGAGTATTCGAACAGAAAATTTATATAAGTATGAAGATCAAGGTATTCATGTTGTTCCTTCTGCAAAAGCTGCTAATTTTACCATGAATCGAAAAGCTATTAGAGATTTAGCATTTAAAGATTTATCTATTCGAACAGCAAAATATAAGTATGCAAAATCTCTTCGAGAATTAAAAGAAGGTGTAGATTTTTGTGGCTTGCCTTGTGTTGTAAAACCACTTATGTCAAGTTCAGGAAAAGGACAGTCTATTATAAAAAGTCTAAGTGATGTAGAGCACGCTTGGGACTATGCTATTAAAGGATCAAGAGGTGATTTAAGGGAAGTTATTATAGAGGAGTTTATATCATTTGAATATGAGATTACTTTACTTACATTAACACAAAATAATTCTAAAACATTATTTTGTCCACCTATTGGACACAGACAAGAAAGAGGTGATTATCAAGAAAGTTGGCAGCCTATGAATATGAATCAGGCCTTACTCATTGAAGCGCAAAATATGGCTGAGAAAGTAACAAATTCTTTAGTAGGAGCAGGGATTTGGGGTGTTGAGTTTTTTATCGCCAAGGATGGAGTGTATTTTTCAGAACTTTCTCCAAGGCCTCATGACACTGGCATGGTAACTCTAGCTAACACACAAAATTATAATGAATTTGAATTACATGCAAGAGCTATTCTTGGTATTCCTGTAAATGAAATAACTTTATTAAAAAATGGAGCCTCAGCTGTTGTTCTTGCAAATAAGAAAAATAATCATTGGCCAGTTTTTACAGGCTTAGATAAAGCATCAGAAATTACTGAAACAGATTTTAAAATATTTGGCAAGCCTAATACTCACCCTTACAGAAGAATGGCAGTTGCTCTGGCTTATGGAGACGAACCTGTTGAGGCGTTAGTAGAAAAGGCTAAAAGTGTGGCTAGAGAGATTATAATAGATTAGATAACTAATTTAATTTCTTATACATTTTATAGTGGGGCCCAATATCTTTAATATTAAACTCAGGGCCAATTGTTAAAAATCCTAATGATTTGTAAAAATCTATTGCAATTAATCTTGCATTACACCAAATGACATCACATTTTTTATCTTGTAATAGTTTAATAGACTCATTCATTAACTTTGAAGCATATGAGTTTCTTATAAAATCAGGGTGTGTAGCCATTCCTCTTAATCTAAAACCATTTTTAGACTTTAATTCAAGATCATTTTCTGGATAAAAAGTTCCAATTGAAACTACCCGATTGTTATTTATAAAAGCAAGATGTATTGTATCAATATGAAAGTCTAAATCATAAAATGTTGTTTCAATTGGAAGATTTGGACGTAAGACCAAATTTCTTAGAGGTCTTATTTTCTTAACATCAATAAGAACAACACCCATGTATTAAAGATATAAGTTTGGAATTCCAAAGTAAAATTCAAGAACTTTAATTTTAAAAATATAATCGTATTTAGCTCTAATAAGTTCTGATTGTGAGCTCTCAAATCTTTGCTGAGCCTGTAAAAAGTTTATTGTATTCATAGCTCCATTTTCAAATCTTTCTTTGGCATAATTATATGAAGTCTTACTTGCTAAATTTGTTTTCTTAGACGCTTCGTAAGCTTTTAATGCTCCTCTTGCATCATTTAAAGATTGATTTACAGTGTTTTCTAAGTTTAGTTTACTTTGCTCTAAAATATTTTTATTTCTTAATACATTAATTTTAGATTTTTTAATTCCAGCTCTTGTAGCATAACCATTAAGTATTGGTATGTTTATTTGAAGACCAAAACTCTTACCACTATTTAAATCATATTGTTCTTGAAATGAAGTTGGTGCATCGACCATTACTCTAGAGCTAAAAGAATAAAAGCTTCCCACAGATGGGAGTAGACTAGATTTAGAAATAGTTTCATCTTTTTTTGCTATCTCAAGATTTGTTTTTGCAAGTTTAATATCATTTCTATTTCTTAAGGCAACTGCATATATTTCACTAACATTTTTAAGAATAATTTCTGATTCAGGTATAATATATTCTTCATCAGCAATTTCAAATTTTTCTACATCTTTAAAAAGTAATAATTGGCTAAGAGATATTTTTGACATTCTGTAGCTATTTTCAGATACTACAAGGTTTTGTTCAGCCTTTGCTAGCTTTGCTTCTATTTCATAAAGATCTCCCTTTGGAATAACGCCATTATTGTATTTTTCATTTGCAATAATAAACTCTTCCTGTGATACTTTGAGTTGTAATTTTTGAATATTTAATTGCTCTTTATTGAAAAGTATTTGGAGATAGGAATTTGCTACTAAAAGAGAAATATCTTCTTTCATATCTTCTAATTGATATTTCTTCGCAAGAATATTTAGATTAGCTCTGTGTAATCTCCTAATATTTGCTAGACCATTAAACACATCTAACCCAACACTCATATTAACGGAGGAGAATTGATTTGTTTTATTCTCTAATAAACCATTTGTAATATTTTGAGTTAAGCCAGTATTCCATGTATGATTTCCGCTATAATTTAAGCTAGGTAAAAAGTTACCTATTGCAGTTTTTTTATCTTCTCGGACATTTAAAAGATCAAGCCTCGAGTTTTTAATTGAAATATTTTTTTCAATTGCCCTTTCAACACAGTCTTTAAGTGTCCATTTTTCTTGAGCGCTTAAATGTATTGAAAAGAAAAAAGCAAGAGTAATAGTGCTGACTGATTTTAATATATTTTTCATTTTTTTATCTTTTATTGTCTTGCTTTATTTTGACTTGCCCCATTTATTTCCTTCTTTTTTATTTGGCTGAGTTAAGCTCCAGACCTTAACCTTTTCATCTTTTTTTAGTCCTGAAATGATTTCTACATTAATTCCATCTGCAAGGCCTAAAACAATTTCTCTCCTTTCAAAATTTTGTTCACTGACTTCAATCTCAATAAATGGTTCTTTTGTTTCGATGTCATATTGAATTATTGCTTCATTTAATGCATCTACATTTTTTCTTTGTGCTGTGATTATTGAGGCATTTGCACTATATCCCGCTCTAACAAAATATTCATCATCTAATGAGACACTAGCTTCAATTTTAAACTGAACAGCCCCACCTTCTTCAATACCTTTTGGAGCAATGAATCTTAATTTTGCTGGGTATTTTTTTTCTTCAATTGCCGCTAAACTAATAAGCATATTCATATCTTTTTTTAATTTACTCACCTCTCCTTCATCAATCTTTCCTTCAAAAATCATAATATTTAAGTCCGCAATTGTTGCAATAGTTGTTCCAGGGTTAAATGTGTTTGCCTGAATTACTTGGTCTCCTTTTTTAACAGGTATCTCTAATATAGTTCCAGTTACAGTTGCTCGAACATTTGTATTGGTAACACTTGATCCATCTGAAGATCCTAGTTTAATAATTTGCAAATCACTTTCAGCATTTTCTAAACTTTGTAAGGCTTGTGAATACTGCAGCTCTACATTATTATACTCTTGCTCTGAAATAATACCTTTTGAAAATAGAGTTTTACTTCTTTGAAATTCCTTTTCAGAATTATTTAACAATATTTTAGAATTTTTCACTCTTCCCTCAGCACTGTTTAGTGTTTGTTCATTTGGAACAACCTTAATTTTAACTAATAGGTCACCAGCCTTTACCTTATCTCCTTCTTTGACCAAAATATCATCAATTATTCCAGCAATTTGAGGTTTTATTTCAACTTCATCTTCAGGAATTACTTTTCCCGTTGCTACAATTTTATTTTCTATTGTTGCTTTTATCATTTGCGTAGTTTCAAAAGGAACTAAAGCTTTATTATTTGATTTTATAAAAAATATTGTAGCTAATACTACTCCAATAATTAATAATATAATTCCTATCTTTTTTAAGTTTTTCATTTTGGTGTTTTTAATTTATTCTTCTCTTAATGCTTCTATTGGTTTAATACTTATTGCTTTTTCTGCAGGAATAAATCCTATTATTGTGCCTAGCCCAATCATTAAAAATAAGGCTCCTAATATAAACTTGATTGGCACAGTCGCATTTTTTAATGGAACATCATCTAAATTTTCAGTTGCAATATTGATTATATATAAAACAAATGCTCCAATTATTATACCAATTATTCCAGCTATAATCGTTAAGAATACAGATTCTAAAATTATCTGTTTTCTAATATGATTAGGGCTTGCTCCAATAGCTCTCCTAATTCCAATTTCTTTTGTTCTTTCTTTTACTGATATTAATAAAATATTTCCAATACCAATTACTCCAGCTAAAATTGTTGTAATTCCTATAACTAATGAAAGAAATGACATTCCTCTTGCAAATCTTAGAATTCGAGCAAATAGTGCTCCTAAGTTAAAAGAGCCTAGTGCTTGATCATCATCTGGATGAATTTTATGTATGACCTTTAGCTGTGTTTTAACTTTTTCTTCAACTTTTAATATATCAACATCATCAAAGCCTGCAATTAGTAAAAATCCAACTCTTTCCCCAGAATTAAAAATTCTTTTAAATGAGGTGAAAGGAACATGGATATCACCATCATCATCAAAGCTGCCACCACCTTCATCCACATATTTATGTATGCCAATAATTCTGAAAAATATATTTTCAATTTTAATGTACTCTCCAATTGGATTAATATTGTCTTCAAATAGCTCTTTTCTAGTTCTCTCTCCTATTACACATACCTTTCTACTTTCTTTAATATCTAGTTCATTAATAAACCTTCCCCCATCATAAATATCTTTCGATCTTATTTTTAAAAGTATTGGATAATCACCATAAATTGCAAAGGATCCTGAACGTTTCCCATTAACCACACTTGCTGCGGTAGAACCAAAGTTTCCTTTTTGAATTCTCGGAGCTATATATTGAATTTCAGGAATATTTTTCCTTAGAGACTCAACATCACTCATTTGTAAGTCTATTCCACGATCTGTTTTAAATCCAGCATATGGAATGCTCGTGTATTGGGCCCATACAAACATACTATTAGATGATATTCTTTCAAATTGATTTTCAAAACCATTATCTACTCCCTTAGCAATTCCAGATAAAACTATGTATAAAAATATCCCCCACATTACACCAATTACCGTAATAATAGTACGAACTTTATTTTGACCAATTGAGCCAAATATTTCTTGCCAAGTATCTCTGTCGAATAGTGAGTTCATTTATTTATCTCTTAAGGCGATGATAGGTTTAATATTTGCAGCCTTCCTTGCTGGAATATATCCAGCAATTGCACCAAATAAAATTAAAATTAATGTTGCAAATAAAGCGTCACTACTGGCTATGTAAGGGTTAGAGATAAAATATTTTTCTTGTAAATTATTACCTATGATTTTAAGTGTTATCATTGCAGTAATTAAGCCTGCATAACCAGATATTGTTGTGATAAAAATTGATTCTTGAAGAATCATAAGTATAATGCTATTAGGAGTAGCTCCAATTGCTTTTCTAATACCTAATTCTTTCGTTCTTTCTTTAACTACAAAAACCATTATATTACTAATACCAATTATGCCAGCAATAAGTGTTCCAATACCAATGAATGTTACAACAATTTGTAAAACAGATGCAAAATTATTACTGTTCTCTAGTTGTTCACCTGTATTGCTAATGTATACACCTCTATTATCATCTGGAGAAATAACTTTTTTATTCTTTATATACATTTCTAATTTCTTCTCTAATAGTAATGATTCATCATATGTCATTTCTGCATTATAAATGACAATCATTTGATTAATCTTATCACTATTTTTTTGAATTTCCTGCATTGCAGTATATGGCACATATAGCATTCGTTCTTCTCTATCTCCACCTTCATCTTGAAAAACTCCTATTACTCTCCAGCTATGATCACTTCCAAATATATATTCTCCAATTGGGTCCTTGCCGTCAAATAGATCTTGTGCCACGAGTCTTCCAATAACTGCATATTTTTTTCTTTGTTCTATATCTCCTTCATGCAGATATCTCCCACTCATCAGAATAGTGTTTTCTGCTTCTCTATGCCCTGGAGAGACTGCTCTAACTTGATATTGGTTAGATTTCTCTTTATATTTAATTTGATTATAAAAGGTATTTCTAACAACTATATCTTCTACTTCATTATTAAAATTTTCTTTTATTTCAATTAAATCTTGGTTAGTAAATTCAATTCTTCTATTTGATTCATAGCCTCGATATGGAAGTGTTGTAGAGCTTGGGTATATTCTAATGGTATTAACTTTGTCATCAACAAAAAATTCGGCAAAACTATTTTGTAAGCCATTTCCAAAACCAAAAAGAACTATAAAAATAAAAATACCAATAGCTACTGTAAATCCTGAAAGAAAAGTCCTAAGCTTATTTTTTTTTATTGTATCAAATATTTCTTTCCAGCTGTCTTTACTAAATATCATTTATTTTGTTTTAACATCTGTCATAATTACCCCATCTTTTAATGTAATAATTCGATTACACATATTAGCTACTTCTTGTTCGTGCGTCACAACTAATATTGTTTTTCCTTCTTTATTGATTTGTATGATCAATTCCATCACTTCATCCGAAGTTACAGAATCTAAAGCCCCTGTAGGTTCATCCGCTAAAAGTACTTTGGGTTTAGATGCTAATGCTCTTGCTATCGCTACCCTTTGTTTTTGTCCCCCGGATAATTCACTAGGAAGATGACCTGCCCAATCTTTAAGCCCTACTTTATCTAAATAGTCTAACGCTATTGTTTGACGTTCTTTACTTGCTATCCCCTGATAATAAAGAGGGAGTGCAATATTTTCAATAGCTGTTTTGTAATTAATAAGATTAAAAGATTGAAAAACAAAGCCTAAAAATTTATTTCTGTATTTAGCTGCCTTAGTTTCGTCAAGATCTTTTATAGTTACATTATCTAAGTGATAAGATCCTGTGTCATAATTGTCAAGCATTCCAATAATATTAAGAAGTGTTGACTTTCCAGAGCCCGAAGAGCCCATAATTGCGACTAATTCCCCTTCTTTAATCTTTAGATTAATTCCTTTTAACACATGTAAGGAGTTCTTCCCCATTACATAAGATTTATTAAGGTCTTTTATTTCAATCATATTTTAATGATGATATTTCAGTTTTATATTGTTATTTTTTTTTCTACCCAATCTCCATGCTCTTTTATTAACTCTATAAGAGCATCAACAGCATCAGCTTCATTTATATTTTTTCTAACAACATTTCTTTCTTTATAAAGAGTGATTTTTCCAGGCTTAGTTCCAACATATCCATAATCAGCATCAGCCATCTCGCCAGGACCATTTACAATACAGCCCATAATACCAATTTTCACACCTTTAAGGTGATCAGTTACCTTTCTTATTTTAGCTGTTGTTTCTTGAAGATCAAAAAGAGTTCTGCCGCATGAAGGGCATGAAATGTATTCGGTCTTGGAGATTCTTGTTCTGCTAGCTTGTAAAATGCCGAATGCAGTGGAATTGATGTGTTTACTGCTTCCTTTAATGTCGTACTCTATAGAAATTCCATCCCCTAGTCCGTCTAACAATAATGCTCCAATATCTGATGCAGAATTTAGTTGTATTTCTTCATTGCTTATGTTTTGATAGCTACGACTAATAACCACTGGGGTTGAAATGTTATTGTTTATTAAATCAATAAATATTTTTCTTTGTTCAGCAACTCCGTTTGTATTATTAGTTTTAATAATTAAAACAATTGTTTTATCGTTTTTTATAAAATCTAAATTCTTAGAATCAAGTTCATGAACAAAAACTTCAATAAAATTTAATTCTTCAGATTTAGAGGAAGTATTTATGTATTGTGTTATTGTGAAAATAGGGTATCCTTTTTTATGACTTTTCCATAACTTGTAATTGTAAATAATGCTTAAGGTTCCTGGAATTTCAAAGTCAATAGTTTTATCACCAATAAAAATATAGTCGGTGGCGCTATCAGAGATATTCCATTTGTCAAGCGGAACAGAATAGTTATAACCAAGAGGAAAAAAAGAAGATGTTTTGATTCTTGTTCTATTATCAAGATTTGCAATAACTATAGGAACATTAGATCCTCCAATATTTTTTACTGCATGAGTTTTTCTTTTTGAGTAATTAAATGGATTTAAAGGGTTTTTTGTTATTTGTTGAATTGCTTTCTTATTATCTCTGTTTTTAAAGTTTTTTAATAAATTATACGCTACAGGCATTTCAAATTCGGGAGCTTCAGTAAGCGAAACTCTTACAGTGTCTCCTATACCATCTTCTAATAAAGCTCCAATTCCAACTGCCGATTTTATTCGCCCGTCTTCAGCCTCGCCTGCTTCAGTAACTCCAAGGTGGAGTGGATAGTTCATATTATTTTTGATCATTTCACTTACAAGTAGTCTATAGGCCTGTACCATAACTCTTGTATTAGAAGCCTTCATTGATAGAATAATTTCATGATAATCTTCATCTCTACAGATTCTTAGAAATTCCATGGCTGACTCTACCATTCCCTCAGGGGTGTCTCCATACCTACTAAGTATTCTATCTGATAAGGAGCCATGGTTAGTGCCAATTCTCATTGCAGTACCATATTCTTTACAAATTTTAACTAATGGGGTGAATTTTTCTCTTATTCTAATTAATTCTGCATTATATGTTTCATCTGTATATTCAATCTCTTCAAATTTCTTTTTGTCTGCATAGTTTCCAGGGTTAATTCGAACTTTTTCTACAATTTTAGCAGCTATTTCTGCAGCATTTGGAGTGAAATGTATATCCGCTACAATAGGAGTATGATAACCTCTTTTAGATAATTCGTCTTTTATATTTTGCAGGTTCTCTGCATCTCTTCTGCTAGGGGCTGTAATTCTTACAAGTTCACAGCCTGCTTCAATCATTCTGATTGACTCTTCAACAGTGGCAATAGTATCCATTGTATTTGTTGTAGTCATAGATTGTACACGTATTGGGTTGTCACCCCCAAATCCTAAACTACCAATCATAACTTCTCTTGTCTTGAATCTTGAATATGATGTTAAACTATTACAATATTGCATTATAATTTTATCAGTTTTTTCACAACCTCCTCTTTGGTGTTAATTATTTTTAAAAGGTAAACGCCTTCATTTAGATAGCTTAAGTCAATTCTTTTAGAAAAGACCCCATCAGAATCAATTGTGAATTTTTTAATTTGTTTTCCTAAACTGTCTGATAAAATAAAATTAGTTGGTTCTTGTGAATAACCATTGATAGTTATTTGATTTTGTGTGGGATTAGGATAAAAGCTCCATTCATTAAATGATTCTTGATTAGATGTTATGTTGTTTTCAATTCTAAATTCATGATGAACAAATGATCCGAAATCTCCTTCAAAGACCTTTATCCAACTTGCTCCAAGTTTTCTAAATCTAGCCATACCAGCACCATCACTATTTGCCCAGAAATCAATTCCATCGTCATCACTATCATTTATTCTAAAACTATAACATCCATCATTAAATGTTAAAGTGTCTCTATATTGAGTGTTAATCATTAAGCTACCTCCACCGGCAGATTGATAAGTTAAATTGTTATTATTATCATGAATTTCCCAAGAAGTTTCAGATTGGTTTACACCAACAGATCCACTGTTAGTTTCAAGCCAAATAGCAAAAGAATTATCATAAACAGGAGTAGGTTCGAATTTAGATGTTAAATAATTGTTATGAATATATTGATCTTGAGATTGATTTGGTTCAGAGATTTGAATATGGAAATTATTATTTGTTGCTAGTAGGTTTTCCCATAAACTTGCAGGATCATTTAGTTCAACCACCTCTTCTTCTAGAAAATTTAAGGCCCCTGTCCAAAGTTGAGTTTCTTTAACAGAGTTATTATTAGTCCAATATTCAATTGTGAGACTATTAATTTGTTGACTACCAGTATTTTTAATAATTATCTTTGGTTTTCCGCAGCTTGGGTTTATTCTTGAGTATTTCACTTTGTTAGTTGGAGTAATTATGTCAACTAAAGACGCATCTAGATTATGATTTATATTTGAATAGCTAACCAGTTGGGAGCTTACCCAGTAATTAGAGCTTCCGCTAGCATTTGCTACTCCATAATCTATATTGTGTACTTGACCAGGTGTGACCAAAGATGTTATGTCGTCTTCTCTTAAATCTGAGGCTTGTCCTGGGCACCATCCAGCTCTATCATAAATCCAAGTTCCTCCTTGAGGGTAAATTGGATTTGCACCACATTCTGTCCATACAGGCCATGTATATTCTGTAGCTCCACCATTTAAGTTTAAGAAATGATTTTGAGAAACAAACTCTCCTTCTTGTCCATGACCAGTAATTACAGTTCTAATTTTAAATTCACTTGCATTTGGATTAATTACAACGTCTCTAGGTTCAAAGCAATTGTTATTCATAATTGAGGTATAGCCTTTAGATTGTGGTCTCCAAATCTGTTGAATGTCAATTATATCTCTAGGGGGTGTGCCTATTATAAAATGAAACTTAATGTCCATGTCTTCTTGCCATTGCCCACCGCTAGTCATGTTTATTCTTTTATTTCCATGAAGGATTGGAGCAAAATCTGTGACGTCAAAAAACCATGTCTTTCCTTCAGTGCCTAAGTCAAGGTATGCCCCGTATGGAGTTACAAATGACATTATTTGAAATGCCATAGGGTATCTTTGATAATAATTTAAATCTGAAATTGTTATAGAGCTATCAATAGGCCAGTTGTGGGTAGTTAGAACTATTCCATTTGTATCATAAGTATAACTATAGGCATGCCAAAAATCATTTGATGAAACTATTGCAATACTATCATTCAAAAGTGTGTTTGAGTTTGAAAAAACACTTAGCTCTTTAACAGTATTAGGAGTTGCTAACGCAGAGTCTAAAACTGTTATAGAAGATGTATTTAAAATGTAATCTCCTTGAAAAAGTTTAAGAGTTGGTCTAAAGTTTGAGCTATTGAAAAATGTATTGATTTCCTCACCTCTATCAACTTCCCAGATTACATTTCCACTAATATTTGCAGACAAAGAGCTAATGCCACATGTTATACTATTTGTGTTGTTTAAAGGGTAGTATGCTACGCATTCATTAATGTTTGGGTGACTGATAGATTGTTGTAAAAGCCTAGAGTTGTACCACTCAGAAATAGTTGATTGTGAAAGTTCTTTATTAAAAATCTGTAACTCTTTTATATTTCCATCCCATAGATTAGATGATCCATTAGCATTTGAGCCAAGTTTCAAGCTTTGAATATTAATTGGAGCTGTTTTGTTATTGCCACTGTGCCATAGAATACCATCTTTATACATTTTCATATCACCACTTGTACAATTTTTGGTGAAGGTCCAATGATTCCACTGATTTGAAAAATCATTTTGACTGGCTAGTTTATCTATTCTGTCATAAGATCCTGCATTGTTACCGCAATCCCAATAAACTCTGCTATTGCTCCATGGGAAATGAATATTTATAGTCCTGCTTCCATTGCCATCAAGACCCTCTAGAATTGTGCTATTAAAAGGTAGAGAATTTTCATTACCATAAACCCAAAAGGAAACTGTAATCTCATTTGAGATTGATGAAAGGTTACTTGTTGGTAATGATATTGAAGCGTTTTGTTGAACATTTATGCTGGTAGCATCGCTTGAGGAAAGTCCGCAATTAAAAGAAACTGAATCTCCTAAGATAAATGTTGTTGATGAGATGTTACTTGCATTTGTTATAGATAGCTCTACAATAATATTTGAAGTTGCGTCCCATGCAAAAGGAGTATGGAATTGACATCTGATTTCACCTGATAAAAGATTAGTATTTGCATGATAAACTTCTGTAAAGCCATTTGAGTGAGGGTGATTATTCTCAAGAGTAGAGTCTAAAGTAGATTTTATTTTTATTTTTAAGAAATTAGCTTGATGTGGAGTGTTATTTATGAAATTAGAGTCTGCAATAAAAAGAGTTAGTGCGTCAATAGAGTCATTAGAAAGGCCAAAACTTAAAAGTTCGCTAGCTCTATAAAGAAATTGTGATTTGCTTGAGTTTTTTTCTGTTGCTAAAACAAAATCTAATTCTTTGCTATATGAGCCTGTTACAGTTGAATCTTCATAAATAGTACTGCTTATTGTAGTGTTTTGTTGATAAAATTGATAGTAGTTGAAAATTGGATTTAGGCTATATTCATATAAGCTTCCGCTGTAGTTAGATATAAGGTGACTTGGAGTTGTAGAAAGTATAGAGTCAATTCTCGTAGAATCATGAATATTTGTATGGCAGCTATAGTCCCAGGCACCACATCCGATATTATTAATACTTCCGCTAGTATTTACAACATCATCTTTACATCTCATGTTATATGACATTATAATCTTCTCATACGAAAGATTGTTTGTAGGGAAATTAATTGAGGTATCTCTGGTTGTACTTGAATAGTCAAATGTTTGCACAGTAATTGTGTCCCCTGGGTTTTGTGCCTGTAATGTACTAAAGCAAAAAATAGTTATAAAAAAAACAATATTTCTAATCATAAAATAAGGATTTTTAATGTTTAAGCAAATTTAGGTTTAATTTTCAATTTCAGTCACACCTCCTGATACTATTAATTTCATTATGTCACTTGAGGCAGAATTAATAGTTGTAATATTTTTTTTATCAACTATAAATAATTGTCCTGAGAATGCATATGAATGTGGAAGATAAACTAAAACTCTTTCAGAATTTATGTTTAAGTTTTTAAGGTCTTCATTTGTTATAAAGCCAATTCTTTCAATTGTGGAGTTTTCATATATTTTGACTAAAACTGCCTGATCGAATCCTTTTTTTCCGCCAACAAATGTATTCATAAGGTCTTTAACAGAAGAAAAAATAGTTTTTAATAGAGGGGCTTTTTTTAGTATTTTAACGAAAAGGGAATTTATTGGAGAGGTAATAAGCTTGGAACCTACAGCTCCAATTAAAGTAATAATACTGATAACCACTATTAGACCAAGTCCTGGAAAGTCAAAAGGAAGTATTCCATCTATTTTGTTGAATGACCAATAAACTACATATAGAGTTACGCTGATTGGGACAATATATAGTAGCCCCTGAAGAAAGTAATTAATTATCTTGTTCATTTTGTTGTTTTGTTAGAGGTTAAAGATAATAATCTTATGATTTCTTTAATACATATATATGGTAATTATATTAACAATATTTTTATTCTATTTTATTCTATTTTATTCTATTTAGTTGTATTTT
>TARA_B110000483_G_scaffold41375_1_pt1 | contig 20191 bp, 13 predicted proteins | sample TARA_B110000483 | Tara Oceans TARA_B110000483 (sample SAMEA4398176) | marine metagenome | biome: Polar Biome; feature: [SRF] surface water layer (ENVO:00010504); material: water (ENVO:00002006), including particulate matter (ENVO:01000060) such as... | depth 5 m
TTGTGGAGAAAGCTTGCCGATCGATATAAAAATGAGCAATGGATTGGCGGCTATGACTTACTGAATGAACCCAATTGGGATTTACCAGGAGGTGCTGCCTTAAGAGCATTCTATGATATGGTAACCGATAGTATAAGATCTGTCGACACAACTCATATAATATACATCGAAGGCAATTGGTTTGCCAATACATTCGATGGGCTTACTCCTCCTTGGGACAGCAATTTAGTATACTCACCGCATAAGTATTGGTCTCCGGTATTCAACATATCAGACATTCAATATGGCCTAGATTTGCGTGACAATTACAATGTTCCAATTTGGTTTGGAGAAACTGGAGAAAATTCTAATGCATGGTACACAGACCTTATTAGATTATTCGAAAGCAATGGCGTAGGTTGGGCATGGTGGCCAGAAAAAAAGCTTGAGACGATCAATGCACCTTTATCCTATATAAAAAATGCTGGATATCAAGATTTACTTTATTACTGGAGTGGAGCTGCAAGCAGTCCTCCGACCTCAGCGGTTGCCATGAATTCTTTGATGCAATTAGCAGAAAATCTGAAACTAGAAAACTGCGTCTACAATAGAGGTGTTGTTGACGCTATGTTTAGGCAGATAAATACAGATGAAACTTTACCATGGGCATATCAGTCTATTCCTGGTGTTATATATGCCTCAGAATATGATATGGGACCAATAAATCATGCATACTTCGATACTGAATCTTATCAACTAAACCCTCCACCAGCATGGAACTCAGGTTGGATATATCGAAATGATGGTGTTGACATTCAAGAGAATTCTGATACTACAAATAATAATGGATACAAAGTGGGTTTTGTAGATACCGATGACTGGATGCAATATGAAGTTGATGTTCAAAATGACTCTGTCTATGACGTTCATGTTAGAGTAACTTGTAACGGATCAACTGGCGGTAATTTCCATTTTGAAGCTGACGGTGTGCGTATATCCCCTTCTTATTATACTCCAAACACTGGAAGCTGGACGTCTTGGGGCTCTAGAATCATTCCTAATGTTATTATGCAAAAAGAAGATACCAAACTGCGTATGGTCGCAGATGGTGGAGGGTTTAATGTGAGCAGTTTTGAATTCATACCGGTTGGCCCGACGAGTGCTCTCCCCTATGAATTTGTTGATGGGTATATCAATGTACCCAATAGAATATCGATACAACTAAATAAATCGATTCTTCCAGTTCAAGCATCTGGAGCCAATAGTTTTGTTGTAACATCAAACGGCATAACACAGACTATAACTAGTATTGAAAGTGACTCATTGCATTCAAGAGTACTCCATATTGATTTATCCTCAGGATATAAATTTACAGACGTTCTTAAAGTAAGTTTCAATGGAAATATCCTAGCTAAAGATGGAACTTCACTTCAGCCTTTTACTCTTGAAAGTATTGAGAATTTACTTCCTAGTGTACATTTAATACCAGGAAGGGTTGAGGCTGAAGATTACTTAAATGCTGTGGGTGTTTCTCTAGAGCCATGCCAAGATATTACGGGTGGTCAAAATATTGGTTATTTGGACCCAGGAGACTATATAGACTACGAAGTACTTGTCTTAAATACAAGGATGCACAAAGCAGACTTTAGAACAGCCTCTGAAAGCGCTGGCGCTTTAGATGTTCAAGTTGTTGATTCGACTGGAACAGTATTGAGCACTCTGCTTTCTGCAAGTTTTCCTGCTACCGGAGGATGGCAAAACTGGGAAACGTATTCTTATAACATACCCCTTACTGCAGGAGAACAGATACTAAGACTCCATATAACACAATCTCCATTCAATGTGAATTGGATCGAATTTTGGAATGGAGGAATCCAGATACGTGAAAATGAAATACGTCAAAATATAATTGCCTATCCTAATCCTTCTGTAGATGGTTTAATCACAGTAGAAATGAAACAGCAATTGAACATACGTTCTTTAGAAGTAAAAAACTATTTGAATCAAGTTGTTCATAGTTCCATGCTCAATCAAGAAAAAGAATCTATCAACTTGAGTTATTTACCGAAAGGACTTTATCTTTTAGAGTTCCAGAGTGATTCAGGTGAACCTATTGAAGTGATAAAAATCCAACTGCAATAAAAAAGGCCCCAATTGGGGCCTTTTTGCGGTGAGAGCGGGATTCGAACCCGCGGTACGGTTGCCCGTACGCCAGTTTAGCAAACTGGTGGTTTAAGCCTCTCACCCATCTCACCTTTACTCCCTTACACCAAAACAATAAAAGATTTGCTTAAATAGTATTTATAAAAACAAGCCGTTTTTTATATCTGGCTGGGGTCGGCAAATATATACTTAGCTAAGCAATTAAGCCCAAATAAAATTCAAAAGTTTTATGAAAAATCAACACGTTTAATCCGTTCAAAGAATATCACTTTATCTTAGCTTCAAATTTGAACCCACCCTTGATAAAATGAAAGAAGTCGTTATAGTTAGCACAGCAAGAACTCCCATAGGAAGTTTTAATGGTGCATTAAGTAGTGTTAGTGCTACTAAACTTGGAAGTATAGCTATTAAAGGAGCTTTGGATAAAATAGGCCTAGAACCGAGTCAAATTCAGGAAGTCTATATGGGCTGTGTGCTTCAAGCTAATTTAGGAATGAATCCTGCCAGACAATCAGCATTAGAAGCTGGGCTGTCGAATAAAGTTCCGTGTACTACAGTTAACAAAGTTTGTGCATCAGGAATGAAATCCATCGCGCTTGCAGCACAGTCCATAAGATTAGGCGAAGTGGATATTGCGATAGCGGGAGGCATGGAAAACATGAGCCAGGTTCCTCATTATATTCCAGGAAGTAGATCAGGATTTAAATTCGGGAATACAAACCTTGTAGATGGAATCATAAAAGATGGATTATTAAATGTCTATGATCAAAATGTTATGGGTGTTTTGGCGGATCATTGCGCGAGTAAATATGAGTTTTCTCGAGAAGAGCAAGATAACTATGCCCTTCAGAGCTACCATAGAAGTTCAGAAGCATGGAAGGAAGGGAAATTTGATGAAGAAGTTATTCCTGTGGAAATAAAAGATCGACGGGGAAACATAACTATTGTCAACAGAGATGAGGAATTTGAAAACATAAAAACTGAAAAGGTTTCTAAGCTGAGGCCGGCCTTTACAAAAGATGGGACAGTAACTGCTGCAAATGCTTCAACCCTTAATGATGGTGCCGCAGCTCTAATATTAATGTCATTAGAAAAAGCAGTAGAATTGAATTTAAAACCAATCGCAAAATTATTATCAAGTGCAGACTCCTCTCATGAACCAGAGTGGTTCACGACTGCACCTTCGAAAGCAATTCCAAAAGCAATCGAATCAGCAGGATTAAATATTAGAGAAATAGATTTTTTTGAATTAAATGAAGCCTTTTCTGTAGTTGGATTGGTAAACATGAAACTTCTGGGCATTAATTCAGACATAACGAATATAAATGGTGGAGCTGTTTCTCTTGGACATCCACTCGGATGCAGCGGAGCCAGAATAGTTGTTACTCTTCTCAGTATTATGAGACAAAACAGTGGAAAATATGGAGCCGCAGGAATTTGTAATGGAGGCGGCGGAGCTTCGGCAATAGTCATAGAAAAACTTTGATAAAATGGTAACGAGTTACGGATTTTCGTTATTTAGCATTTTAGCTGTTCGCCAGGAACCTAGCCATAAAGTGGAAATGGTAAATCAGGCTCTTTTTGGAGAACCCTTTGAGATCATTGATGAAAATGAAGAATGGAGTAAGATTCGACTGGCACATGATGGTTACATCGGTTGGGTCTTAACTCAACAAATTCAGCAGATCAACTCTAATGAGTACCGCCAATTGATCGACACACCTCAACACCTAGTAAGCGACACGTTAGATCTATTAGAACATAATTCACCGAATAAGACTAGAACCGTAGTTGCAGGCTCTCAATTGCCTTTTTACAATACTGAAGAAAAAACAGTTATTGTAGGATTGCAAACATTTACTTTTAATGGAAGAATCTCTTTGCGCAAAAGAACACGTAAAGAATTGTTAATGAATGCCTACTTGTATTCGAATGCTCCATATCTATGGGGAGGAAGAAGTGCTTTTGGCATTGATTGTAGTGGACTGACACAAATGGCTTACCTATTAACTGGAATGTCACTTCTAAGGGACGCTAGCCAGCAAGCAACCCAAGGAAAGACTATCGATTTTCTGGAAGAAGCCAAGGCTGGAGATTTACTCTTTTTCGATAACGACGAGGGAGTTATAACTCATGTTGGAATCTATGTAAGAGAAAATCGTATTCTTCATGCCAGTGGAAGTGTGCGTATCGATGGTATTGATCAAACAGGTATTTATAATTCCGAGCTAGGAAAGCACACCCATAAGTTGCGCCTAATTAAAAATTATTTTGACTAACTCAAGGATCTCTTAATTATTACTTATCTCTAAAAGGCTGTCAGAAAGAAATTTTAATCTATCACTATCTTGCTTCAATCGAATAGTCTCGATCCGCCATACATCCCTCTCAATACTTGTTTTTTTCAATCGAGGAACTATCGAATCTAACTCAAGCTTAAAATCATCTAGAACGATTTTCATTGAGTCAATTTGAAAAATTAACTCTTTTGTTCCTTTCTCGGTAAGTTCAAGACTCTTTTCAAGAGAATCATTATTTGCATTAATTACATTTAATCTCGTAGATAATTTCAAGCTATCTCTTTGCAAATTCATTATGTGAGTCTGCTCTAAAATCAGATGATTTTTTGGCACCAAACAAGAGGACAAAGTAAATAATAAAATAAAAACAAGAACATTACGCATAGGACAAAGATATGTAGGTCAAACTTACTGTGCAGTTGTATCTTGTGCATATGCCAATAATTGATGTTAGGAGCCCAGGAGAATTCGCCAAAGGTCATGCGACTGGAGCAATCTCTATTCCTTTATTTTCTGATCAAGAGAGAGCAGATATTGGCACTATATATAAGAAAAAAGGGTCGGACAAGGCCATTAGATTGGGACTTGAATATGTTGGACCTAAAATGTCTAAAATTGTTGATTCCGTTGATAAGGTATCCAAAATCAGCCCAATAGAACTGTATTGCTGGAGAGGTGGAATGCGCAGTCAATCCGTAGAATGGTTGCTGAATACTGCAGGACATGAAGTTCATCGATGGAAAGGTGGTTATAAAGTATACAGACAAAAAGTTTTAGAAATATGGGGTTCAGAGCGATCATATATGATACTCAGCGGACTCACCGGAAGTGCTAAGACTGAAATATTGCGGGAAATGATACTTCTTGGTGCCCCGGTAATCGATTTAGAAGGCCAGGCGAATCATAAAGGTTCCGCTTTTGGACACATCGGTGAAATCTCACAGCCCACAGTAGAACAATTTGAAAATGACACATCGATTCAATTCGAAGATTTAAAAAAATCAAAAAGAATATGGCTCGAAGATGAATCACGTTCAATCGGACGTATTTGGCTACAAAACAGCTTTTTCGATATAAAAAAAAGAGCCCCAATTGTTTTAATAGAGAGAAGTAGGGAGGAAAGAATTGAACACCTTGTTTCTTTATATGGGCAGGCTGATCCAATAGAATTAGAATCAGGTTTTGATAAAATAGCTAAAAGATTAGGTCATCAAAACGCTAAAAAAGCAGCAGAACACATAGGTGCAGGAAGACTAGACTTAGCTGCTGATTTAGCACTTGCTTATTATGATAAAACATATAGCCAAAGCATCATAAAAAAACAAAGTCAGGTACTAATAAAAATTGACATTACCGGTTGTAACCACTCACAAGCAGCAATAAAAATACTGGATCAAACTAAAGAATTATGAGTGATAATAACATTAAACTAACCTCTTTTAATCCTGGTTCTGGATGTGGTTGTAAAATTGAACCCAGTAAACTTCATGAAGTATTAGAATCCTCTAACTTCGATCCAAGCCAGTCATTTGATAAATTGATTGTCGGACATGATCAAAATGATGATGCTGCTGTTTTGGATATTGGAAATGGACAAGCTTTAGTTCATTCTACAGACTTCTTTACCCCTATTGTAGATGACCCTTTTGAGTTTGGGAATATTGCTGGATCTAATGCCATAAGTGATATTTATGCCATGGGAGCTACCCCTGATATGGCTTTAGCAATTTTAGGTTGGCCCATCGATAAATTGGGATCTGAAATGGCTGGGAAAGTTTTGGCTGGGGCTAGAGAGGCATGCAAAAAAGCGGGGATACCATTAGCGGGAGGCCATAGTATAGACATCCCCCAACCTATTTTTGGTTTAAGTGTAACTGGCCGAGTAAGAATCGGAGAATTGAAAAAAAACAATGGTGCCAAGCCCGGGGATTTATTATATCTAACAAAACCTCTTGGCATTGGAGTGATTGCTACAGCAATGAAAAAAGAGTTGGCCAATGACAATGATACCCAATGGGCGCTAGACACAATGAAAAGGCTCAATTTTGAGGGTGCAGAACTGGTGAGAATTAGTGGTATTAATGCAATGACAGATATTACTGGTTTTGGTTTGGCTGGACATCTGCATGAAATGATGAAAGCTTCAGACTGTAGCGCAAGAATTGACTTTGATAAGATTCCAAAATATGATTACGCAAGGCTAAAAGAACTATATTCTCTGCAATGCATGCCCACAGGAACCACAAAGAATTATCTAGCATACCACAAAGACATATCAAAAGTTAATGGGGAAGAACTTTTTATTCTATTTGATCCTCAAACCAGTGGGGGTTTATTAATTTCTGTTGACCCAAAGAATAAATTGGAAACGGAAAATATTCTTCAAAAATACGGTTCAGTAAATTGCATTGGAACTGTTACAAAGCGAAATGAAATATTAATTAACTTAATATAAAGTAATGATAACTGCAGAAACTAAGTATTTAGGAAAATTAAGATGCAATAATGTGCATTTAAAAAGCGGCGCTCAACTCATTACTGATGCCCCGATTGATAATCAAGGGATGGGTTCATCATATTCACCCACCGACCTAACTGCCTTGAGTTTAACAACATGTATTATCACGACAATAGCCATCTATTCAGATTATAAAAAAATCGATATACTTTCTATAGAAGGAACAACAACAAAGAAAATGTCCAATACCCCTCCCAGAAGGATAGATTCAATTGACGTAACTATCCATGTAAAACTTCCCGTCTACTCTGAGGAAAGAGTAAAAACTGGAATTGAAAGAGCTGCACATGCCTGCCCCGTTTCTAAATCACTACATCCCGAGATCAATCAAAATGTCGTAGTAAATTTTATTCAATAAAATATAACGCGGCCAGAAGAATCTCCTGTCCTTAATAGATCTGGAGCTATCGTTCCATTAGACACTGCTTGAAATCTACCTATCTGTTTTTTGAATTCAATTTTATGGCCTTTCTTTTTTAACTTCCGTAGTACCTTTTTCGTATACGAACCTTCTTCCAAGTATAGAACTTCAGGCCATGCTTGAGCATGTACTTTTTTGCTATTCACCGACTCTTGAAGAGTCTGACCAAATCGGCAAAACCTTCTAATCACGTGAAAAACATTTGTGATTATAGTACTTCCACCTGGTGTTCCCAAAACAACTTTTTGATCTCCCTTGACCAAAATTGTTGGTGTCATACTAGATAACATTCTTTTACTCGGCTCTATTGAATTCGCCTCAAAACCTATTAAACCAAATTGATTAGGGACACCTGGAGAAATAGAAAAATCATCCATTTCATTATTCATAAAAAATCCAGAGACCCATCTCTTACTCCCATATGAAGCATTTAATGTGGTGGTTATAGCCACAGAATTCCCATCCTTATCAAGGATACTAAAATGGGTCGTCTCTGAAGATTCCTCGCTAAGAGGAACTGCTAAATTTGGGCTCTTCCCTGCTCTCTTTGGATCAATATTTGCGAACCTCTTATATAGATAAGAGGTGTCCAAAAGATCCGCTGTTGTCGTATTCATATAATCTGGATCACCTAGATGTCTTGCTCTATCTTCATATACAATTCTCGTGAGCTCAGTAAAGTCATGATATGAAGCAACACTCTCGAGCTCTTGCATCGTATTTAAATCTCTTTCAGAACCGTACAGCAACTGCAATAAAGCAACTCCTCCACTTGATGGTGGGGGCATAGTAATGACTTCCCAACCCATATACTCACCAATTAGTGGTTTCCGCCACCGAATTTGATAAGATGCCATATCTAACATTGTGAAATAATTCTGTTCAACTAACTGTTTGGCAACCGGGCCGTAATAAAAATAGTTAGGGCCAATATCTCTAATACCTTTTAATGTTTCGGCTAATTCTGATTGAACAAGTCGCATTCCTTGCTCCCAAATAAACCCCTTACAAAAGGGACCACAGCCATTTGGATTTTGTGAAATAAAATCAGAAGAATTGTAGTTTAATTCTTCTGATAATTTTTTCGTAACGAAAAAACCAGTGTCTGCCAACATTATTGCTGGAGTTAATAAGTCTGACCAGGATAGATTGCGAGACCCATAACGTATGTATAAATCCCACATTCCCTTAACACTACCCGGTACTCCTGAAGCTAATTTAGATGTTAAGCTAGAATTGTCATTCTCATATCTGATAAACATATCCTTTGAAGCAGCCAATGGTGCTATTTCTCTGAAATCTAAGGTTGCTGCTTCAGCATTTGAAGTATGAATTACTGCAAATCCCCCACCGCCAATATTCCCAGCTCGTGGAAGTACAACAGCAAGTGAAAAATGAGCTGCTACAGCCGCATCGTAGGCATTTCCTCCTTTTTTCAAAATAGACTCTACAACATCGACGGCGAGAGGATGAGCTGCAGCAACACTTGCGCTCTGAGCAAAAACGTTCCCAACAAATAGAAAACATAATGAAACTAAAATGATGATTCTATTCATGGAAGGGCAGTTAATATCATTTGAAGGACTTTTGAAGAGCGACCTACAATTTCAGGATATATTAATCTAACAATATATACTCCTGTGACTCCATTAGATGGAGACCAGCATTGCTCGGGAAGGGCACTATGCACGAGATTCCCCCAACGGTCATATACTTCATACCTAATGGCCTTGCCATAGCTAGAGTACAAACAAAATTCGTCATTTAAACCGTCATCATTTGGAGTAAATGCATTAGGAGCCCAAATAAAATCTTGACCTGTACAGAAATAGGGCAATGAAAGATCAATCGTATCTTGATTTCCGCAAAGGTCTATAACTGGAATTTTTGCAGAGTATACACCATCAAATGGAAATGATATTGTAGCGGAATCAACACTAATATTATTCCCCTCGATTGAATAAGGAATTAAGGAACTTATGTCTTTTAAAATTATAGTCACATCAGGACAATCATATATGAGCTCATATTTAGGGTTAGGGTTGATTTTAATTTCTACTGACTCATAAGTGACACAATTGTCTGAATCATATATCTCTAAAACGTATACTCCTGGCTCTGGAACAGAATATTCCCATAGTCCGGTTAATACATTAAAATTTCCCGCACCACTATTTAATGGATCCGCACTTCGATAAAAAATACTATCAATTGGAAGAGCAATTCCGAGAGGAGGAGAAAATGAGATTACATAAATAGAATCACAACTAAGAATTGTATCTGGCAAAACATCAGGAATTGAGTTTTTAGAAACTACCCAAACGGTGTCTACAAAAGAACATGAATCTGAGCTAGCATATAAAATCAACGGAGCTGACTGTCCATATTCTATGGTTTGAGTAGTCTCTCCAGTACTCCAATTATATTGTTTCATACCGAAGGGAGCTGTTATTGTAGCCGGGCTTCCAGGGCATCCAAAAACTGTATCAGGTAGAAGGTCTGCACCTTCAGTATAAAACGGCATTCTCATTAAAACGGAATCAATCGAACCTGATGCATCTTTAGCAACAAGCTTAATCCATATATCACCAGAGAAACCTAATGCAGGATTGACATCAATTAAGGTGTCAAAAGGATTTGGGTCAGAAACTGTTGCCTGCCCACTCACAATTTCTGTTTTAATAATCTGGACAGGAGGCAAACAGGTTTGTAATCCAAAAAATCCCTTTAAAGGTTTTGTGCAACGAACAGGGAAATTTAAAATACTCGAACCCACATCTAAATAAGGATCAAGAATATCAAGTCCGGAGTCGAATCCAGAATAAAAACCGCAGAGACCTGTTGCTGTTCCCAAACCAGCAATGACCTCTACATGAAATTGATTGCGACATGTCAAAGAAAAGGTATTAGTGACTGAAGCATCAGGAATATAAAAACTCGTGGTATTTTGAACCGTTATTAAAACATGATTCTGACTCTTAAAATTATATGAGGAAATTGGAATTCCATTGTATTTCATTGATCCTACGTCGCTCGTTGGAACCAATACCAAAAGGTGAGTATTCAACCCAGCCATTCTTGAAGCATAAACAGCTCTAGATCCAGTGCAATTGGCAGGAGGGACGAGTGACAACCCCAGTTCCGGAGCGGACTGATTAGAGCCTGTAGTAACATGAAAACAATAAACCGGCTTATCAGTCCAAATTTCAGTAATCTGCACTACAGATCCTGGCCCACCTGGCAATGTGTATTCAAAAACTTCAGATTTGTTTTTAGTCGCTGATAGGACTCCGTTTGCCCAGATATTGGTATTGTTGTCGGTAGGTATGATTACCAGATAATCAAGACTTGCTGGAGATAGTCCCCTAGCAACGACATATTCCTTACCTACCAGTTCTTCAGGGACCAATTGGTCGAATCCACCATCTTGCTCAGGGCCACCTAGATTCTGTTTCAAATGGTTCGCTCCGGTCGTAACGGAAATAGGTTTATTTGATATAATTGCAGCTCCAGCAAACTGCTCATCCTCATCCAGAGTTACAGTGTAGGATTGCCATTTATTTAGATTACAAGAAATAATATTATTTCCCAACTTGTCAGTAATACCTGGTGGTAGGTTTACCGTTACAACAGTATTGTTTTCAATAGCAACAAATGAGATAAAGCCCAGGGCCGCTTCACCTGCAGGAGGAGCATTGACAATTTTAGTTTGATTCCCCGCTAAAAAACTTAGCCCTAGCGCCCTTGTTCCTTTGGCAGAAATAAGATCCTGATTATACTGTTGAACAACTCTCTGTGTAAGTACAATATCCCGATCGCTTCTTATAAAAAGAGCTGCTCTATCCACAACTTGATTTCCAAGCTGGGTAGAAATAGCTCCATAGGTACTTTGAAGTCCCTGAGCAGTACTGTTTAGATATACGGTCTGAGGAACCCCTTGAGCAAGAATGATATTTTTAAAATAAGAGCTGTCAGAATTGAAGATAACAACATCGGCATCTGGAAATGGAGTGCTTATTGTTAATTCCTGAATTTGATTTGACCACTCAGGAATTGGAGCTAAATAAAATGCAGTATCCAACTGTGCATAGATCACAGATGTACACATAAAAGCAAATAAAGTAAGCAAATAACGCACTAGACTAAAGGTAAGGCGAACTAGAACTATAAATTATGTAACATTTATCACATAAAACCCTGTTAGATTTCAGCAAATAAATTTACTCTTGAGCTTAATTTATCTAATTCTTTATTTTTAAAATCAACTCCAAAGAATGAAGGTATTGATCTAGAGCAATGCCTAGACCACAATCCATAACTATTCGAACCAGTACCAGTTAAAAGTAGTAAGTCACTTTCTTCTGCAACAGGGAGTTCAATGTTCTTAGCTAAATAATCTCCTGCAAAACATAAAGGCCCAGCAATATCATGAACCACTTTTTTTGTTGTTTTAGGGTTAGCGTTTGAATCTAAGACCTTAAATGATATCCCCCTTGGTTTAACATATGCGTCTCTGAGGAGAAAATCAGCTCCAATATGAATGTAGGTGATATACTTGGTGCCTTTAAGTATTGAATATTCTATCTTAGAAATTGCATAACCAGTATAAAAGTAGTTCCATTGCCCAAATTCTGTAATCAACTCAAATTCCCATAATTCAGGACATCTAAGTCTTAGACTAGAAGCATACTCTTGCATTTTTGAAGTTTGTCCGAGTATTAATTTTTCCGGAACAAGCCCCCCGCCTATATCAAGTGTTTGTATCCTTCGAGAAGATCCATCCGATTGCAATCGATGATTTGCTTCTAAAGCAATATCTCTGAGCAAGCAAATGGCATTTACGGCTGAGTCTAAATTTGCCATTTGACTTCCTGAATGAATATGTAAAAGCGTCACTGGATATTTTATAATCGCATTAATTATTATATCTTTTTCAGAAATTGGTACTCCGAATTTAGATTCATCGTTGCTGACATCATAAACCTCTGGAGCTCCAGTTTCTACCTGAGGGTTGATCCGAATACCCACCTGAAAATTCGGGTTTTCAGGAATCCTATTTAACTCTTCAATACTATTTACATTTAGCCTTATACCCTTTACCTTTTCATGACAATATAATATTTCCTTTTTCGTCTTAACTGGAGAATCAAAAACAATTTTATCAGGAGAAACTCCAGCATTCAATGCCTTTTTAACTTCCTCCATAGAGGCAGCCTCTAGGCCGAGACCCCAATCAACAATTCTCTCTAAAACTTTCGGGTGTGGCTGGGTTTTTATCGCGACGGCATGCAACGCATTGGGGTGCGAAAAAGAATCAATCAAATGCTGGGTATACAATTTTAGTCGATCCCATGATTGAAATAGAACGGAAGTGTCATCTTCATCAATGAGCCCCATTGAAACCGCATTACGCCATGACCATTTTGCCTCATCGATTATTGAACTATTATCCATTTCAGCTTGCAAAAATTTTTGTGACATGCTCCTCAATAATCTCAATGAGTCTTATATCATTCCTAGTATCAAATTTCTTATTTTCCATTTGTTTTCTAATCGAATAAGAACCAATTGCAAGGCGAATGAACGACTTCTCTCCATACTGAACTGGCTGCCCAATGAAAGCACGATCAAAATCAACTAAACCTTCATGCTTATTTAGTATGAGCTCGTTGAATAATTTTTTCAACTCCTCGCTGACAAGAGCCCTTCCATTTACTAAAACCATAAATGAAACAATACTGTCGTTGGTTAATTCGATATCGGGCATCAAGCGAAATGTATCACTCATCGCCAATCTTCCTATGATTACCTGACTCCACCTTCGGATTAAAGCATTTGTTTCGCTCGAGTCAAAGGACATGTATTCTTCCATTTCTCTCAAGGCAATTTCCCATCTCATGCGAAGACCCTGATTTTTAAAATCTTTTAGATGCATCCGAATATTCGGCATTGCCAAAGGAATATCAGAGGAGCAAAATAATTGTGATAACCCAGAAGCAGCATCTGCAGGAAGGTCCTTCATTAAATTTGACCAAACCTTAGGAACAAGCAAAGCACCACAAAATGGAGGTGCCTGATAAAATTTTGAACCTGTAACCATTACCATGACACCCTTATTTATTAGGTTATGTATCAATTTACGGTCTGTACGAAACTGGCACATATCAACTACCCACATGACCCCATCAGTAAATTCATCAATAATATCAAGGTCATCTTTAATTCCTGACTTACTGCCAAAAACAAGATTACCAATAATTGGTCGATTAGGATATTGATTTATCAATTCTCGAATTGCTTTTTTTCTATCAAGTACAGAACCATCAATTGCTCTAGCTGGCAAAAAATGAACATCAGATTCAATAAGCTCAGAAACTTTTTCTGCAATTGGAATACGTTCTCCAAACTGATTCCACTCAGAATAATATTCGCCCTTTGCTGCTGATTTAGAACCTGACCCAAGCTCTTCAGGGCAAGAAACAATATTAATAATTGAATTATCCGGGTTGAGTATTGCTTGAAAAAGCAATGGTAAGTACATCAAATCACTGCCACTAGGACCATAATAAACATGAAATTGGTCTTCATCACTTTCCCGAAGTAGCGCCTGTAATCTTTTGGTTTGTCCCTTTAAAATTTCTGGATAATCTGATTTCTTATAAGATAAAGCAAATTCTTTTGCTACCTCTTGACCAAAAGGTGTCAGTGTACCACATGTGCATGAACCTCGATGAAACAGACCAGAAAAATTAATTGGGTTTAGATGATATTTATTTGCTTGAGTTTCTTCACGTAGAAAAATGCGTTCATCGCAACCAGATGTTAATATTTTTAGTAGTTCTTCTTCAGAAAATTCTGACATAAGTTAAATTATTTGTTTAAACGTAAGCACCGTAATTGCTTACCTGATAATTTAGAACGCAAGGTAATCCATGCAAAATGGGTATCATGAACCAACTCACACTGGTCATTTGCAAACTCCAAAACCCATGATTTTAAAACCTTATAATCAGCACTGAATTCTAAAACCCCCGCAGCAGAATATCTTTTCATTTGAACGATTTCTTCATCAACTATTTCCAAAAAATGCCAGGCACCCTCTCCTATTCCACCAATATATGTAGCATTATCAGCAACAGATGAAGGTCTTGGTTTAGGAGGGTATAATTGTCCTGCTTTTTTATCAGAAGGTAATTTTGTCGCTTTACTCTTTCTAAATGCATGTGTTAGATTACCAAGGATCTGCGTTAACCCGTGCAGTTTTGGGCGGTTATGAAAAGTTGCTACACCATTAAGAAAAATACAATACCCCTCGCCAGATGCGCCCGTTAATACATTTGAATACGGGGTCGGAGCAATTATTGTCGCTGGAAATCTAAATTTCATAAACTCTTTCGAATTTGATGGAAGACCTGCCATCATCGCGCGGGTGACGAAACGGGCACAATTGGTGCATTTTCTGTCTATGCCATTGTAACCTGTGAATCCAAGATCTTGAATAGAATAGGCATAATCTAAAACTTTATTTACATCGGCTTCATAGTAAACACTTGCGTATATAGAGCCTTCACCATGAGTAGCTTCGGCATTATTTTCAAGTTCCTTTAAAATTTCGACAAGATTTATAAGCTCCCCGTTATCACCCCACTTAGGTAAAGTGCTCAATTTTAATTTCGGATCTGTTCGAGAACTTCGGGCCCTGCCCATGGTTTTTGGTGTTATGTATCTCCCAAAATCAAAATATTCTAGATTATCATGCTCAACGATAATCATTCCAGCATGACCAACAAGGAGATTTATATTTTTTATTATGCCTAATTTTCTGAGATGATCCCATATTTTCTCAGAACCCCTGGCGGTCATTTCTGGCCAGCCAATTGGAATTATGGCGCCCGCTTTTTCTATAGGGTTAGACATCTGGCAAAGATGCATTGAAACATATTACTATCAAAAGGAATAATTTTATTTTTCATTATTTTTACGATTCTCAATCCCTGCAGAAACCTTCACTTATCATATAAAATCAATACCAAAAACTCGTCAAAAAAAGGTTTATCAAAATCTAATGCTTGGATTTATACCTTTGACAAAGAATTATTTTATTACTCCAATAAGTTTATTTCAAGAAAAAAATATGAACAAAGCCTCTCATATCCACCAGATTTATACCGGATGCCTTTCTCAAGGTTCTTATTTTATCCACAGCGATGGTGAAGCGATAGTAATAGATCCTCTCAGGGAATCTGAACCATATATTGAAAAGGCTAAATCTCTCGGTGTTAAAATTAAATATGTCTTAGAGACTCACTTTCATGCTGATTTTGTGTCTGGTCATGTCTCATTAGCGGAGAAAACAGGAGCAACCATTATTTATGGACCTGGAGCAAAAACTGAATTTAAAGTCCATATTGCAGAGGATAATGAAGAAATAAAATTTGGGAATCTCCGTATGCGTGTTCTTCATACTCCTGGCCACACTCTGGAGTCCACATGTTACCTGTTAATTTCTAAAGAAGGAAAGGAAGAAGCTATATTCTCTGGAGACACATTGTTTTTAGGAGATGTAGGGAGGCCAGACCTTGCTCAGAAATCGGGAACAATAACCCAAGACGAACTGGCAGGAATGCTATTTGACTCTCTAAGAGAAAAAATAATGGTACTACCTTCCGATTTAATAATTTATCCTGGCCATGGTGCAGGCTCTGCATGTGGCAAAAACCTTAGTAAGGAAACGGTAGGGACTCTAAAAGATCAGCTTGAAAACAATTATGCCTTGAGAATTGACATGAGCCGTGAAGAGTTCATAAGTGAGGTGACAGATGGCTTATTGCCTCCCCCAGCTTATTTTCCGTTGAATGTCGCGATGAATAAAAAGGTTATTCCTCAATTAGAGGATATTTTTAAAAATGCTGATAAATCTTTTGAACCAATAGCATTTGAAGCAATGGCCAATGAAATGAATGCTCTTGTTCTAGATACAAGAAAACCTCAGGAATATGCAGCAGGACATATCCCAAGATCTATAAATATTGGACTAGATGGTCAGTTTGCCCCATGGGCAGGTGTTCTGATTCCTGATATTGATCAAAAAATTCTCATCGTAACTGAAGAAGGTCGAGAAGAAGAAACTATCAGGCGACTATCGCGAGTTGGATATGACAATGTTTTAGGCTTTTTAGAAGGAGGTTACAATACCTGGAAACAGTCAAAAAAAGAGACTGACACAGTTGAAAGCATTGATGCTGAGGAATTTGCAAATCGCATATCTAAAAATCCAAAAGCTGTGATTTTAGATGTGAGAAAAGATGGCGAATACAGATCCGAGAGAATGATGTCTTCAAATCACATTCCATTGGATGATCTAAATACTCGCTTCAATGATTTACCAAAAGGAGATCCTGTTTATATTCATTGTGCCGGAGGATATCGTTCCATGATTTTTAGCTCTATTCTAAAAAAGCGAGGGATTCATAACATTGTAGACATACAAGGTGGATTTGGTGCTATAAAAAAAACCGAAGGTCTTGAAACTACTGATTATATATGCCCAAATACCAATGTGCCCAAAAACCCTGAAGATTCAAGTATCAAGGGGCAATCCACATTGCGCTCGTTCCTGAAAAGACTCCTAGGCCGTTAGAGATGTTTGAATAAACTGATACCGGTTGTGAAAAAGCCCCGCCGGAACCATCGTACAAATCCGAAGAAGAAAGAAAATAGAAATAATCATTTCCCATTTTTGTTATCTTAAATAATTTCTGTACATCCGGTTGGGGGTACCCTAACACCCGAAGAGAAAAAGTTCGTTTTTTTCCAAGAAAAAGTTCGTTGGAGACATAAAGTCTTTCTGAACCCCAACGATCGTTTGCGGGGCTAAAATAAGGGTCGTCAGACTCAATGTAAGCTTTATATCCTAATCCAGTAGTATTTATTTCGCGCTCATGAGCTTCAATCATATAATAGCCTGGCTCACCATCATCATCAATTTCAAGATCAAAAGAAATAGAAGGCTTGTCTCCACCAGGACCTCCGCCACTTCCTAAACTGGTATCTCCTGGAATTACAGTTATATCCATTGGTACATTAGGAACAGTTGAAGTAGCAAAAATTTCATCCAACCCAGTTTCTTTTCCAAACAAATTATACGTATGCCCAGTTTTTACTTTCATGTTAGGAGCTCTGTATCTCCCTTCTCCACCAAGAGAAATCAAAGTATCAACCTCTGAAGTATTGTTATCCACAACCCACAGAGTAGCTGCATCTAAAAAAATAGGATTTGAATTATCTAAGATTCCAACACTTCGAGAAACAACGGCATCAATTGGATCTGCATCTACAATATTCGTCATTACTCCAAAGCCAACACCATATCCAGTTGCAGAGGCAAGGGAATAAACAGTCATCTTAGGATCTGTATCTTCTGGTGAAAATGGGATTATTCGCTCACAGGAGATAAAAGCAAGGGTTATAAAGTAGATATAAATGTATTTTTTCATTTTTTTTAAAATTTAAAACTATATGATATTGATGGAATTATAGGAAATAATCCATATCCTTTTAAGACCGTATTACCATTATTGTCGGATCCAAAATCAATAAAAAATGTGTTTATGCGATTATAAGCATTATAAACCCCAAATTGCCAACTTACATCTCCCCATTTTTTCTGTCGGTGATAGGTCATTCCTAAATCCAATCGGTGATATGCTGGTTCTCTGAAATTATTCCTCCCTGATGTTTGCTCAATAACGTTGTTAAAAAAACTATTAATATCTGGAAAACCATAATATTTTCTTGTAGCTATTGAAGTTGCTTTTCCTGTTCCATATATCCATACCAATCCACCACTCCATCGGTCGTTAAACTCATGAGATACGGTCAAAGAAATGTCATGCCTTCGGTCATAAGTGTAAGGATAGGGATCTCCATTATTTATGTCCGTAAATTGACGATCACTCTTGGCCAATGTATACCCTAACCAACCTGTTGTTTTGCCTGTTTTCTTTTCTACTAAAAATTCTAAACCATAGGCCCACCCTCTTCCTGTAGTAACCTTTTGTTGCCAATCTTCAGCTGAGGTAAGAAACGAAGAGCCTTCTTTATATTCGATTAAGTTTTGCATATCCTTATAATAACCCTCTAGGGTAAGCTCCCAACCCTTTCCAAGGTTGTGGGCATAACCAATAGCTGTTTGCCACGCTTCCTGAGGTTTAATATTCTGGGTGACGGGCACCCATAAATCTGTGGGCAAACCAATAGACTGATTAGAAAGCAGGTGCATGTATTGGACCATTTGTACATAACTCCATTTTATCGAATTATTCTTACCGAGCATATACCTAGCAGAAAATCTCGGCTGTAAACTTTGATAATCTACTCCAGTTTCAGAGTCTGAGCTTAAAACGCTAAAACCATTAAAATGAATTCCAGCATTCACCTTCAACCGATCTGTCAGCTCCCAATCATCTTGTAGATAAAAAACATAATCCAATGCATCTTGAGGGAATGAGCCAAAAGTAGTATCCAGACTCTGACTTCCCGATGATATAGCAATTGAACTAACTCCAGGCTTGTATGCATGTCTTGTTAATGAAGCGCCGTATTTTATGGCATGATTCGGATCTGGTGCATAATCAAAATCCCATCTCACACCTCTATCTTCAATCTCTGAGAGGTAGTCAATACCAAAATCATTGGTCTCAGACACTAAAGTAGCGAGATCGGTTTGAGTCTCGGAACTGTTGATAGCAGTATTGAACTTATATCGACTATACGTTGTTGTGATATTCGAAAATAGCTTGGGAGATATAATCCAATTCCAACGCAATGTGGCAATTCTATTTCCCCAATTTAATGAGCTATTCAGTTCTTCTAGTCTTAGAATCCCAACTTCTTGATAATTATTTTTTTGACGCAAATAGGCCTCATCAAATCCATCGTAAAAGCTTAAATAGAGTTGATTATTACGATTAATCTTATGATTAATCTTGGCATTTAAATCGTAAAAGTAATATCCTCCAGCTGACCCATCTGGACTATTTTGCGCAATCAAGGGTTGAGCTAAAACATCTAAGTAAGTTCTTCTTCCTGAGAGTAATACTGAGGTTTTGTCTTTCCATAAAGGGCCTTCCAAAGTGAGCTTACTCGAAATTAAACCCACAGATCCACTACCATGCCATTCCTTCATATTTCCTTCTTTTAAACGCACATCTAGGACAGAAGAAAGTCTGCCACCATATTCAGCAGGAAATCCTCCTTTAATAAGTTGAACATTATTTATGGCATCTGTATTAAAGACAGAAAAGAAACCAAACAAATGAGAAACATTATAGACTGGGACTCCGTCAATGAGTATTAAATTTTGATCAGGCCCTCCTCCACGAACATAAAATCCCGAAGTGCCTTCTGTTCCACTCTGAACCCCTGGGAGTAATTGTATTACTTTTAAAAGATCTGTCTCTCCCAATAAGACAGGTAAGTTTTTTAAAGTTTTCATATTTAGACTTACCGAAGACATCTGCGTCGTTTCTTGAATATCGCTTACTCCAACAACGGTGACCTCATCGAGAATATTATCAGAAGATGTTAATTCAATATCTAATTCTGTGACAATTTTTCTATTTAAATCAATGGCATTAACCGAAGGCCTGTACCCAATATACTGCACTTCAATCGCTGCAGTATCTCGACCTAAGGTCATCGAATAAAATCCATAAGAATTAGTGGTGACACCTTTTTTGCTCACCTGATCAAACACATAAGCATTGATTAATTTTTCTCCTGTATCAAAGTCCTTTACAAATCCATTTA
>TARA_B110000483_G_scaffold53605_1_pt1 | contig 20105 bp, 19 predicted proteins | sample TARA_B110000483 | Tara Oceans TARA_B110000483 (sample SAMEA4398176) | marine metagenome | biome: Polar Biome; feature: [SRF] surface water layer (ENVO:00010504); material: water (ENVO:00002006), including particulate matter (ENVO:01000060) such as... | depth 5 m
TTACTCCATCCCAACCCTTTTGATCATCAAACATATTCCCATAAACAAGCATTTTATATGATTCGTCTTCTAGAGGGTTTTTATATTCAAGAGGCCTCTTTAATGTGATTGATGCCCTAAAAGTTGAACTTATATTTATGTTCCAAAGAACAATTATCATAATAAGTCTCTTCATATTTATAACATCCAAATTTTTACTTTTATTTATTATATTTAGATAACTGAATAAAAATTATTTTTCAGAGAAAATTTTTCAACTATTAAAAGTGAGTTTTTGATAGATGAAAAAATTGAAATCTTAGAATAATTGGGTAATTTTCTGAATGATTATTTATAACAGAACAGAATATAAAACATTAAGACAACATCAATATCAAGCTGAAAAAAAACGATTACAAGTTGAATTATTAAAACTTCAAGAATGGTCTATTAAAGAAAAAAGACAGATTGCTATTATTTTTGAAGGACGTGATGCTGCAGGAAAAGGTTCGACAATAAAAAGATTTATTGAAAATATGATGCCTAAATCTGTTGATGTTATAGAATTAGGTGTCCCAACAAAAAAACAAGAAAAAAATTGGTTTCGGACCTGGAATAACAGACTCCCAGGTATAGGTAAGATACATTTTTTTGATAGGAGTTGGTATTCAAGAGCTCTTATTCAACCATCTATGAATTATTGCACAGAATCACAATATAAATATTTTATGAAGAACGTAAATAAATGGGAAAAAGATCATATTGATAAAGGTGTTATAATAATAAAACTATACCTTTCATTATCTAAAGAAAATCAACAATTGAGGTTTCGCTTGAGAGAAACAAGTGCTCTGAAATATTGGAAATTATCTTCGAACGATTGGAAAGCTCATAAAAAATGGCAAATTTTCACAAATTTTAAAGAACAAATGTTTAGTAAAACATCATCCATAGAATCACCATGGGTAATTATTAATTCTGACAATAAAATGATTGCAAGGTTAAATGCTATGCGTTATGTACTATCAAATATTAATTATACTGATAAGAAAAAATTAAAATCCAAAAAATGGACAAGAGAAGATCCATCCTATGAATTAATTTTAAATAATGTTCGTTTTAAAGATTTAACAAAAGAACAATATGATCTATTGTACAGGATAAAAGCAAATGAGCAGTAACATTAAAACAGCAGGTGGAATTGTAATAAAAAATGAAAAAATTTTATTTATCTATAAAAATGGTAAATGGGATTTACCTAAAGGTAGACTAGAAAAAGGTAAGAACAGTCGTGAGACATCTATTATAGAAATCAGCGAAGAAACCGGATTAGATAAATCAGAATTAAAGATTATTAAAAAATTAATTCCTACTTATTATCATAAAAAATCAGGAGAAAAGATAATTATAAAAAAAACTTATTGGTATTTAATCGAGTTCATTGGATCTGCTAATACACCTCTTATACCAGATTTAAATGAGAATATCACCGAATGCAAATGGTTTTCAAAAAATGAATTATTTAATGTGCTTGAACAAAGTCATGAACGTATTCGCTATTTAATTGAATTCTTTTTAAATATGCCTTTTTACAAAGAATATATAAATAATATAAAATAAGTTTTTTTACCCCCTTGAAGAGTTTAAATAAATATCCCTTTTTAATTAACTATTTGGATTTTTATAACCAATATGTTCGTAAGGGTTAGTAATTGTAGTCGTTATATTTTTTAAATGTGCGCCCACTCTCTTTAAATATCGCGCATATAGAGACACGACTGTTGAGACTTGGCTATCATCAAAAGAAATATCGCCAGAGATGCAACCATTAACAATTTTATCCGAAGCTAAGGCAATATCTTTTTCATATGTTTTCAATAATTTTTGAGCTTCTTTTTCATTTTGAATATTAATTGCATCAAATGTACTTTTAAATCGTCCTTCAACTTCTATTTCAATTTCTCTTAATTCAGGCAGAAGTTCTTCAGAAATTATTTTTTGTTTATAATTTATAGCTAGATCTAAAATGTTTTTTGTATAATCACCAAGTCTTTCAACATCGATAATAATGCTCAGTAAAACCATTCCATTTGGTATATCATTCTTATTACTACTAATTGAAAAATGAGTAATAACTTTTTTCCTAACACCCCTCTGAAAAGCATTAATATCACGATCCCTTTTTTTAATATCTAAAAGCTTTTTTCTTTTTACACCTTCTCTCATACTTGAGATGGCTTCTTCAAACATATCGTGCGATAGATCCATCATCTCAGATGTCTCTTCCCATGCTTGAGAAAGAAGGTTTTCGGATTTCCAAATCTGAAGAATTTCATTAAAGAACACCATTTGTTTATTTCCTTTTATACTTTGGTTGCATATTGCTAGCTACTAAAAAATATTATTGAAAGAGGAATAAGAATAAAGACAATTAATAAATAAAATATCGGAACAAGTTTATTCTTTTCTGCGTACTCAGATATTAATTCTGCACATTTTAATGGGATATTTCTCAAAAAGGGTAAACCATAGATTATCAAAATCCCAAAAATATTAAAAATCAAATGACTTATTGCCGTAATTAGAGCAGAAACGGTTCCAGTTAAAGCCGCTAAAAGAGCGGTTACGGTTGTCCCAATATTTGCACCTAGTGTAAAAGGAAAAATCTGCCTCAATGTTAAAACGCCAGCTCCAGCAAGAGGAACTATCAATGACGTTGTTATGGAGCTGCTCTGTACCATTATAGTAAGGATAATACCAAAAAAAACGGCTCTTAAAGCTGTCTTGAAAATATATTTATCAAAAAAAGCTTCAATCTTTTCGAGAACTAAGCTTTTTAATAACTTAACGAGAGAATAAAGCATAATAAAAGTAATTAGAACACTTACAATTAAAAATACTACATCGTTATCAAAAGTAAACTGCTCAATAAATTTTGCGCCTGATTTAACAGCTGCTTTAATAGGGCTTTTTGCTTGTAAAACATCAACATCCCGCATTTTACCAAAAATCAAACTAGCAAACCATTCTGATGATCTTTGTATCCAATGAAACGTTATTTCTAAAGGGAAAAGAATAATAACAGCTAAAATATTAAAAAAGTCATGAACGGTTGACGCCGCAAAAGCTCTTTTGAACTCACTCCCTCTATTAATATGACCAATCGAGACAATAGTGTTAGTGACTGTTGTACCTATATTTGCTCCCATAATCATAGGAATAGAGCTAGAAAGTCCTAATGCGCCGCTACTTACCATTCCAACTATTAAAGATGTTGTAGTGGAAGAGCTTTGAAACAATACAGTACTAAAAACGCCAATAAAAAGAGCTACAAATGGATTACTTGTTGCTGTAAAAATGGATTCAGCAACCTCAGAACCCATATGTTTTATCGCAGAAGACATACCATTTATACCAACTAAAAACATATAAATAGCTGCGAGCACACCAGTTAATTTTAAAAGCGTGCTGATCTGTTCTTTATTCATTTTATATAAACGTATTTCATGGTATTATTTTAAAAAAAAAGAGTATTCCTAAATAGATAAAAAGCCATCTTTTTTACATATTAAACAATCTACAATTAATCTATTCTTGATGGTAATATAACATATAAAATAATCCCACTGAATATTGCAAGTAACCCTTTCTTTACGCCTAAATCAGAAGCAAAAACACCAGATTCTTGAGCCCAAGAAATTATTGCAAACATAATACCAAAAGAGGATAGTAGTAGCCAAATTGTTTTTTTCATTTATTGTAGCTCAGTGCTTGAAGCAACGGGTACCAGTAAAAATCATGGCGATATTATATTCATTACAAGCGTCAATTACTTCTTTGTCTCGAATAGATCCTCCAGGCTGTAGCACTGTAGTTATTCCAGACTCTTTGATAGCATCAATACTATCTCTAAATGGGAAAAAAGCATCAGATGCTAAAACACCGCCAATTACGTTTTCCCCTCCTTTTCTTAGAGCCATATGAACAGCATCTACTCGGCTAACTTGGCCTGCTCCGAGGCCAACTGTAGTGTTATTCTTCGCGACCAAGATACCATTAGATTTAGCATGACGAAGAACTTTCCATGTGAAAAGTGCGGTCTCAATATCTTGTTCGGAAGGTTTTTTTATTGTAACACATTTCAGGTCATTCTTTGTTAAAATTTTTGTGTCTACATCTTGAACTAAGATTCCACCATCAATATTTCGTATTTCTAATTTTTTATTTCTTTTACCAAATTCTCCAATCTCTAAAACTCTAATATTTTTTTTCTTTTGAAATATCATAAGAGCATCTAATTCAAATTTTGGAGCCAAAACAATTTCGACAAAAGAACCAGTTATTTCTTTTGCAACTTCAGCATTACATGTTCGATTAAGTGCTATAATTCCACCAAAAGCAGAAAGTGAATCAGCATTAAAAGCTCTTTTATAAACATCCAGAAGGTTTTTTCCAGTAGATACGCCACAAGGATTTGCATGTTTTACAACAACACAAGCAGGATCTTGAAACTCCTTTAAGCATGCTAAAGCACCATCCGCATCCATAATATTATTATAAGATAATTTTTTTCCTTGATGAATAATTGCATTCAAAATATTTGATTCATTGTTTCCAGGTATTTTAAATGAAGCTGCTGATTGATGTGGATTTTCACCATATCGCATCTCAGAGTGTTTTTGAAAAGTGATGGAGAAATCATCGGATAAAGGGGTTTCTTTTAAATAGTTATGTATGATAGTATCATATTGAGCCGTGTGACCAAATGCTTTTGCTGACAATTCCCTTCTTATATCAAAAGGTACCTGTTTATCTTTATCGATTACTTTAGATAATCCTTTATAATCCGAGGGATCGACTGCCGCAACGACCCACCCAACATTTTTAGCCGCTGATCTAACCATTGTAGGGCCACCAATATCAATATTTTCTAATGCCAGGGCATCATCACAATTCGGCTGAGAAATTGTTTCAGAAAAAGGGTATAAATTGCATACGACAAGGTCAATCCATTTTATCTTATTTATTTCAGCATCAGAACTATGATGATCTCTTAATCCTAAAATACCACCTTCAATAAGTGGATTAATCGTTTTAACTCTACCATCCATAATTTCAGGAAAATTTGTGTATTCAGAAACATCAATTACGGGGATTCCAGATTCTCTTAAGATTTTAGCGGTTCCTCCAGTACTTAGTATCTCAACATTATTTTCTATTAACACATTTGCAAAATCTATTATACCAGTTTTATTATATACTGAGATAAGTGCTCTTTTTATTATTATTGGTTTTGTATTTAGTTTTAAGTTTTTTATCATTTTTTATTTATTGTGGTGAGGATTAAACGACTTTTACAGATTAATTTCTTATTTTTATTTATAATATTAACATCCCAAACTTTAATCTTATTTACTTCTTCTCAGTTATTTTTTTTGAATAAATTAATTGCTTCTAAAAAAGCTTCTCCTTCTAAATCTTGTACTTTCTTTTTCAAACTTTCTGGTGAATCTTGTTTTTCCACATTACATTTTTTTTGAATTAATATAGGTCCACCATCCAACTCTTTAGTAACAAAATGGATGGTACAGCCTGTTTCGCTATCACCATTCTTTAACACTTGTTCGTGAATATCATTATCCATACCGCCAGCATATTTAGGCAAGAGGGACGGGTGGACATTTAAAATTTTATTTTTCCAATCAAGGCAAAATTTCCCAGATAATATTCGCATAAATCCGATTAGTAAAATAAGATCAATCTCTTTTTCTCTAAGAAGGTTTGTCATTTCATAATCAAAAGATTGGCGATCTTTTTCTTTATGAGAGATAAATTGGTTTGGAATAGAGTATTTTTGTGCGCGCTCTAATATATAAGCATTTTTTTGATTAGACAGAACCAATGATACCTCAGCATCTAATTGATTTGTTGCTATGGCATCAATGATAACTTGTAGATCTGTTCCTTTTGTTGATCCTAAAACTCCTAACCTAATCATCGAATTGAATTCATATGGTTGATTCTTTTTTCTATTAATTTTTTCGTTCCAATATCAGATCTATAAAAAACAGGACCTTTGATTCTTAACATTTCTCCTTCAACAATTTTTTCTGCTAAATAAATAGAATCAGCAACCCCAACAGAGGCGACTGTTCGACTTCCGGATTCAACAAGACCTCCATTTTTTATATCGACAGAAGCATAAAAAAGGTTTCTAGGAAATTGTATTTCATCAAGATTAATTGGTTCACCTTTCACCGGTTTATCAGGATACCCATTGGGTACAGCATACTTGCAAACAGTTGCTTTTTTTATAAAAGAAACATTGATCTCTTTCAACTTCTTCTCTGCCATTAATAAACAGATTTTTAAAAAATCTGTTTCTAGAATAGATAAAACGTTCATCGCCTCAGGGTCGCCAAATCGTGCGTTGTATTCAATTAGTTTAACACCTCTCTTTGTAGCAATAAAACCACCGTAAAGAATTCCTACATAGCCTTCATTAAACTCGCTCTTTAATGCAGCGGCAGTAGCAACATTAATAGCTTTGGCTTCTTCAATATCTTTTTTATTTAGAAAAGGGAGTGAATGGTCTATATCAGAATAGGTTCCCATTCCTCCAGTATTAGGCCCTTTGTCACCCTCGAAAGCTCGCTTATGATCTTGAACAACGGGCATATGTTTTAAGGTTTCACCATCGCAAAAACTCATAAGTGAAAATTCTTCTCCTATAAACTTTTCTTCTATGACAAAACTTCCATCCTTTTTTATCAGTTCTAGGCAATATTTAATTGCTTGTTCGTGATTATGAAGATGTTCACCTGAAACTTTTACACCTTTACCTCCAGCTAACCCATCAAACTTTACAACATAGTTTTCGCCAAGTTCGTTTAAAAATTCAGCAACACCACTAATTGAGCTGAATGTTTTATAATTAGGCCCCCCCGGAATATTGTACTTTTTTAGAAGATTTCGTGCAAAAGATTTAGAAGTTTCTATTTGGGCTAAGTCTTTTTTAGGACCTATGGCTTTGATATTAGCATTCCAAAGAGCATCTGAAACACCTAGAAAAAGGGGGTTCTCAGGTCCAATAATAACTAAGCCAATATTGTTTTCTTTTGCATAGTCGACTACGAATGAAGGATCATTGAAATTTCCGATTATTATTTCATCACATAGTTCTACTATCCCCGGGTTCATATTTGATGCGATACAATATATACTTTTTTTTAATACAGAAGAATCAATTGCTCTAGCAATTGCATGTTCTCTTGCTCCAGAACCGATAATTAATATTCTATTTTCCACTGTATATCTATTCTAATAATAAAAGTTAAGTTTAGATTTTAATCTCGAGAAGAGTCCAGTCTACTATTCTCTAAGTTTTCTAAAAACTTCTTACTTACTGTTCCAGTACAATAATTACCTGTAAAAACCGAATCCTCAAAGTTTTTAATTGCTGGGTTACCAATCTGAGCTGAACGTTTTAAATCTTCCAAATCTTGATAAATTAATTCATCTACTTTTATAAATTTTTTAATCTCATCAATTGTTTTTCCATGCGCGATTAAGTCCTTTACCGCTGGCATATCAATTCCATAAACATTTTGATGCCTTATCGGTGGTGCAGCAGAAGCAAAATATACTTTTTTAGCGCCACACTTTTTGACCATTTCAACAATTTTTTTTGATGTGTTACCACGGACAATAGAGTCATCAACGAGCAAAACATTCTTTCCTTTAAATTCAATTTCTATTGGGCTTAATTTATGAGCTATAGATTTTTTCCTAATACTCTGACCTGGCATTATAAATGTTCTACCAATATATCTATTTTTAATAAACCCTTCACGATACTTCGCTCTTAATTTATAAGCAACTTGCATAGCGGATGTTCTACTCGTATCTGGAATTGGGACGACAACATCAACAGATAATTCTGGAAAGTTTTTAATTATATTTTCACCAAGAAAATCACCCATTTTAAGCCTTGACTTATGAACAGAGATAGAGTCAATTATGGCGTCAGGGCGAGAAAAGTAAACAAATTCAAAAAGACAAGGTGAATGTTCAATTCCTTTTACAATTTGTTTACTAGATATTTCCCCATCTTCATCTATAATAAAAACTTCTCCTGGTGCAACATCTCTTAGAAGGCCAAACCCAAGAGCCGTTAATGCACCACTCTCAGACGCAACCATATATGACTCTTTGTTTTTACCAATGACTAATGGTCGAATACCATGTGGGTCTCTAAAGGATACTATGCCAATACCGGCAACGAGCATTGTAACGGCATACCCACCTTCGCATTGGTTAAAAACATTTTTTAATGCTAAAAGAACATGATTCTTTGTGAGTTTTCTAAATTTTATCTTAAATAATTCGTAAGTAAAAAGGTTTAATAGAACTTCAGAATCAGACTGTGTATTAAATTGGCAAAAATGGGTTTTAAGCAGTGATTCTCTAATCTTGATACTATTTGTAAGTGTTCCATTATGAGCAAGAGAAACGTTAACGGGGTTTGCAGAATGAAAAGGCTGTGCTTCGCTTACGTCATCTCGTCCAGCTGTTGGATACCTTACATGACCTATTCCGATATTCCCTTCTAAGTTTAGAGAATCAGTTGATTTAAAAACTTCAGCCACTAGTCCAAGTTCTTTATGGAGATACATTCTTTTTTTATCCCAAGTAGAAATTCCGGCAGCATCTTGGCCTCTATGCTGGACCTGTATTAGGGCGTCATAAATCTCACCAGCAACATTTTTCTTTTTATGATATATTCCGATAATTCCACACATTATAAGAGGTCTACAAGTTTTGATGAAAGACCTGTATAGTTTTCAGGATTAAGAGAAAACAATGTTTCTTTATCTTTTTCTGGGATTTTTAAATCAGAAACAAAATTCTTAATGAGTGTGGAATTAATACTTTGACCTTGAGTAAGGTTTTTTAATTTTTCATATGCATCCTCTTGCCCCGATTTTCTAAGAACCGTTTGGATAGCTTCAGCAAGAACTTCCCAGTGATCATTTAATTCATTGTTCATCTTTAATTTATTAATCGTTATTCTATTAAGACCGCTTGAAATACTTTTTAATGATAAGTAAGAATGTGCCAAAGCAACTCCTTGGTTTCGTAAAGAAGTAGAGTCTGTTAGATCTCGTTGCATTCTTGAGACTGGTAACTTTTCGGATAGATATCCTAATAAAGAGTTTGCAATACCAATATTCCCCTCAGCATTTTCAAATTGAATAGGGTTAATTTTATGGGGCATAGTCGAAGAGCCAACTTCTCCTTTTATCCTTTTTTGGCTTAAAATTCCACGACTTATGTAGAACCACATATCTTTACATAAGTCATTTAATATTGAATTAACACGAATCATCTGTTGATAGCTCTCTGCTAAACTATCATGAGATTCAATCTGAGTAGTTATTAAATTTGGTTCTAATCCGCAGGATTTAATAAATCGTGTAGTGAATTTTACCCAATCAACTTTTGGATAGGCTGCGAGATGAGCAGACCATGTTCCGGTAGCACCACCAAATTTTCCTAAAAGACGATGTGCTTTAATTTTACTCAGCTGTCGTTCTAATCGAATACAAAAAACAGCAAGTTCTTTACCAAATGTTGTTGGAGTCGCGGACTGTCCATGTGTTAGAGAAAGCATTGAAGCATTTTTATACTTTTTTGCAAGTTTTTTTAATCCTTTAAGAACGGACTTTAATTCAGGAAAGTAAATTTGGTCAAGACCATGTTTCCACATTAAAGAATAAGATAAATTATTAACGTCTTCAGATGTTAATGCAAAATGAATCCAGGGGTGTAATGATTTTTTAGTTTTTTCTTGAATATAATACTCAACAGCCTTGACATCGTGATTAGTATTAATCTCTAACTCTTTTATTCTTTCAGCGGCAACGGCGTCAAATTTTTGGTAAATACTTCTAAGCTTTGCTTGTTCATTATTTGAAAAAGCATCTAACTCTTTAATCTCTTTTTCATTACTTAAAGCAATTAAATATTCTATTTCTATGTAAAGTCTATATCGCATTAGTGCGGCTTCAGAAAAATAGGGAGAAAGTACTTTTACACTTTCACCATACCTTCCATCGAGTGGAGAAATTGCACCTAAACGGCTATACACCAAATATCCGTTTGACTGCTAACGCACAATTACCAGGATCAATAACTGTCAGAACGGGTGTTTGGCTCGGCATTTGCAATGTAGAATGAATATTCACTAACATATCAGATTTATCTGAAAAGGGAGGGCAGCCGATAGTTGGAAATTCTGAATTTGCAGCAACAAAACCTGATAGGGCATTTGACCTACCTGCAATTGTAATATATACAATATCTTTTCCATTTTTGTTATTATTCAAAATTTCTAAAACTTTAAGAGGTTGTTTATGAGCCGATGCAGCATGTTGCTCCCACGTTATTTTATATTCATCTAATTTATCGGTTATTTTTTTTGCGTGAGGTTCATCGGATGTTGAGCCCATAATTAAAATCGTTTTCATATTAGATCCTTTAAATTATTATTAATTCGTTCATTAATAGATTTTCCTGAATCAGGGAAGGGAAAAATTCCTCCAGTAATAGTCTCATATAAATAAATATATCTGCTAGACAGTTCTATCACTAATTCATCTGGAGCATCAGGTAAGATTTTATCATCATAAGGATTACAATTATCAACAAACCATAATCGTAAAAACTCTTTATCAATGTTTTGAGGTTCTTGGCCATTTGAAAGTCGTTCAGTATAACTCTCGGCTACCCAATATCTACTTGAATCAGGGGTGTGTATTTCATCAATTAAGACAATATTCCCGTTGCTATCTTTTCCCATTTCATATTTTGTATCTACTAAAATCAGGCCATTTTCTGCAGCTTTTTTTTGTCCAAAAGAAAAAAGTTCTAATGCTTTTTTGCTGCAATATTCCCAGTCTTTTTTTGTCATCCAACCTTCACTTACAATCTCTGCTGGTGCAATAGGTCTATCATGGTCTTCTTCTTTAGTTGTTGGTGTGAGCATATTTTGTTTTAGCTTTTCATTTTTCAACAAACCTTCCGGAAGTGAATTCCCACAATACTCTCGGTCTCCATTTTTATAGACAGTCCATAAAGAGGTACTTGTACTTCCAGTAATATATCCTCTTACAACAAACTCGATAGGAAAAACCTCACATTTTTTTGCGAGAGTTACATTTGGATCTGGAATCTTTATGACTTGATTATTTATTATGTTTTTTGTTTGTTCAAACCACCAAGCGCTGGTAAGATTTAAGACTTGGCCCTTAAAAGGTATCGATGCTAAAACTCGATCAAAGGCACTTTGGCGATCTGTTGTAATTAAAACTATTTTATCATCTAGTTCGTATTGGTCTCTAACTTTTCCTTTACGTTTTAATCCAGATTTTAATAAGGTTTCGGTTAATGTGTTTTTGAGCTCCGCTTTGATTCGGTCTCTATAATGTTTAGTTGATTCTATAGCATTCATGTGATAATGTGTTAAATAGTATTTGAGTGTTAATTAATTGATTCAAAACTGATTTTAAATTACCTTTATTTACTGTGATATTCCATATAACACCGTATTTTAAATTGGTAATTCCTTCAATTTGAAATTTTTCTTTCAGTGATTCAGCTTTAGCCCTAGCTAAAATATCGTCTTTTTTCCTAATAAGAAATGTAGCGGTTTTTTCTTTTTTTATTGTTTTACTAATATACTCTTTATTCGAGTTAAATAGTTCTCCACTATGATTAATAGATTTAAGAACAGTATCTATATTTTGCTTTATTGAAATTTCCCAATGCGCCTGACGATGAATAGAAACATCAAATCCTTTTTTTCGTAAAGCTTTTTGAACAGATGATTCCTCATTATCTGTAATTATTTGATCTATCACCCATTCTTTTGAATTTATTTTTGATTGAAAAAGCCGGATCTTTGATTCTTGATTTTTATAAACCAGACTTTTATCTAAAACTGGATTTTTATTTTCAATAAATTCTTTTAAGGATGAAAAAATAGGGTCTCCATTTTCAGTCCTTTCAGGATGAGGCATCATTGCCATGACATTCCCCTGGGGGTTACATAAAGCAGCAATATTATAAACAGAACCATTTGGATTTGTAGGAAACTCATCGATGATTTCCCCTTTTTCATCACAATATCTATAAATAGTTTGTTCATTTTTTATTAATTCATTTAAGAGCTTTCTATCCATAATAAAACGACCTTCTCCATGGGCTAGAGGAATTAAAATTTGATCCCCTTTTTTTAAGTGCCTTGTAAACGCGGAGCGGTTAGAACTAGAATCCATTTTCAAATGAGACCAAGTATTATAATACCCAACACCGATAACATGATTATTTTTTATTCTTTTATTATCTGTAAGCGCTATTGCAGGTTCAAAATTTCCAAGACCGGGAATTAATCCAGACTCAACTAATATCTGAGCGCCATTACATATTCCTAAGATAGGTTTTCCATTTTTTGCTTCAATCTTTAATTGGATCATAATTGGTTCCAGAGCGGCAAGAACACCCGATCTAGAACGATCTTCATATGAGAACCCACCCACGATTATGAATCCATCAAAAGAAGATAAACTTTGAACGTTTTCGTTCCATAAAAACTCAATAGGATTTAAGGCAACTCTATGGCAAGCCATGATTGTCTCTCTTTCAGTATTTGATCCAGGGAATTGAATTATTGCAATTTTTGGGTTCATTTGATTTCAACAACTCTTTTTTTATTATTAATTTTCCCAATTTCATAGACTTTAGATAAACCTTCGAGCGCTTTCTTAAATAAAGTAACATCTTGAGGATCTAAAATAAAAACCATTCCAATTCCCATATTAAAAGCTCTAAACATTTCGTGAGAATCAACATCACCTATTTTTTTCATAACATCAAAAACAGGTAAACTTGGCCAACTTTCTTTAATTAATTCAGCTCCACACCCTTGAGGTAAAATTCGAGGAATATTTTCAATTAAACCTCCTCCTGTAATATGGGCAATACCCTTGATGTTAATCTTTTTCTCAAGGACTTTTAATACATGGTTTGTGTAATTTATATGAGGCTCTAATAAGGTCAGACCAACATTTTTTTCAAGTTCTTCAATTCTAGAATTGACACTATATTGTCCAATTTCAAAAAAGATTTTTCGCGCAAGCGAAAACCCATTTGTGTGTAAACCACTCGAAGGTAGACCAAGAACAATATCTCCTGATGTGATATGTTCTCCTGTTATAATTTTATCTTTATCTACAATACCTGTAATTACCCCAACCAGATCATGCTCACCTGGAAGATATGTATCAGGCATTTCAGCGGTTTCTCCGCCGACTAAAGAAACATTTGTCTCTTTACATGCTTTTACCATACCAGAAACAATTTCTTTAACGATCTCCGGGAAAAGTTTATCGTTAGCGATATAGTCTAAAAAAGTAATAGGCGTAGCACCCATAACAAGAATATCATTCGCGCAAGCACTTAAGAGATCAATACCAATCGTATCAAACTTTTTAAGTTTACGTGCAATAATGGTTTTAGTCCCGACACCATCTATACTTTGGACTAATACGGGGTTTTTATACTGTTCAAATAATGGTTTTAAATCATAAAGAGATCCAAAACTTCCTAATCCTGTTAGAACATTTTTAGAGAATGTAGATTTTACATCATTTTTGATTTTTTCAACTGTATCATTACCAGCATCAATATCGACTCCTGCTGATTTATAATCTATTTTAACCATATAATTTTGCCTTAAAAAATAATAAGAGGTTTAAAACAATAAGTTTAATTAATCTTCAATAACTAGAGTTTATCTCTTAAGCCCAAATCCCAAGATGCTTTAACAAGTTCTAGTTCAATATCAATTTCTTTATTTATCTTAATAAATTTTTTTGTTGTTGTTTTCCCAAGGATAAAAGCTTCAATTTTATTTTTAAAAAACTCTTGTTTTACATCTGCTAAATTTTTTGGATTAATTTCAAGAAGAAACCCCCCGGTTTCACTAAATAAAAACTTTTCAGATGCTAGATGAGTTATAAAATTAATTTCACACCCTAATTCATTTTCAAATGTCATTTCAGATAAAGCACTTGCAAGGCCACCATCACTAATATCATGACAGGCTAAAACAAGTTTTTTATCGATACAGGTTGTTAGTGAGTGAATTTGATTTTTCACTTCTAGAAGGTCTGGCTTAGGAACGTTTGCACCTAGTTCCTCAAAAAGATCATAGTATACAGAGCCACCAAGTTCATCTTTCCTATCACCAATCATGAGTATCAGAGAACCTTCTTTTTGAAAGTTCATCGTTATTGCATTATCTATATCTTTTATTTTTCCTAAGCAACTAACGATAGGGCTTGGTGGAATAGAACCGAGTTTTGACTCATTATAAAAACTAACATTACCAGCAATAATAGGAGTAGAACTTTTGGGGTGCTCTTTTAAAGTGATTGTATTACAAGCATCAGCAATTCCTCTAGTACTTTCTACAAATTCCCACATTTGCTTTGGCTTTTCAGGGTTACCAAAACAAAGACAGTCTGTGATTGCATGGGGTGTAGCTCCAACCGCTGCGACATTCCTCATGGCTTCAACAGTTGAATTTACTCCAACCCAATAAGGACTAATCAGTCCGTACCTAGGGTTGTGATCTGTAGATAAAGCAATACCAATATTTTGTATTTCAGGTGGGTATTCGCCCGAATTAAAAGGAGTCATGACCCCAGAATCTGCCCGACCTGATTCGAGAACTGTTCTCCCTTGAACTTGCTTATCATACTTTTCATATATTGGTTCCCGACTCGCCATATTTTCATGAGACATGATTTTTAGTAATATTTTATTAAAGTCAGTAGGTGTTTTTAGTCTTGGTTCGTTAAAAACTTTTTTTGGATCTTCATATGGACGGTCATATAAAAATCCTTTTGTTACTTCCGATGCTGGAGCATTCACAATCTCATCATCTCCATCATGTACAATATATTTACCATCACTTCGAATTTTGCCAATGATTGATGCTTGAGCTCCTTGACTAACGCCAGGAAGATCAAATGTCTTGTTATAGTGATCTGTAATTAACGGACTAATATTTGGTGGGCAGACCCACATAAATCGTTCTTGTGTTTCACTACAAAGATACACAGAAGAGTGCAAATTCTCCATCCCAATATGTATTTTATCCATCCAAATCTCAGATCCATAATCAGATGTTTCTGCAAGTTCTACGCTTGCACAAGCAACACCTCCGGCGCCTAAATCTTTAAATCCAACATTATCAATTAGCTCTTTTTCTTTTAAAATCTTAAACAATGCATATGTCGATTTTAAAAGGTGTCTTTCTAAAAAAGCGTTTGGCTCTTGGACTGCACCTTTATTTTGTTCTTTTTTATCTTCTTCTAATTCTACTGATGCAAAACTAGCACCACCAAAACCGCTATTGTCGGTTGGTTTTCCAATTAAAATCAAATCAAAGCCATCTGCATTTTTTGGAGCATAGGAATGGATAATATTGTCTTCTCGTACAATTCCGAGTGTTACCAGAGTGACAAGGCAGTTGTCATTGTACCCTTTATTGTAATATAAATCACCGCCAATATTTGGGACTCCTAATGGGTTCCCATATCCTGCAATACCTGAAACTACACCATCATGAATCCACTTTGTTTTATTCTTTTTTATCTCACCAAAACGTAGAGAATCTGTACATGCGATTACTTCGGCGCCCATACACATAACATCTCTGACATTGCCACCAACACCGGTTGCAGCGCCTTCATAAGGTACAATCTGGGAAGGGTGGTTATGTGATTCGTGGCTCATAACAATACACCAACGTTTACCGTTATTGTCTTTGGTGATTGCAATAACACCAGCATCCTCTTTTGCTCCTAGAATAACATCTGGACTTTCTGTCGTAAATTGTTTTAAATGTTTTCGGCTACTTTTATAGCTACAGTGTTCGGAGCCCTGGATAGAAAATAAAACTAACTCTGCTATGGAAGGCGCACGACCAAGCATTTTATGTTGAATTTTTTTCACCTCATCTGGAGTGAGGGATATATTGAGGTCTTTTAGTTTTCTTTGTATTTCTTGATCATTTAGATCACTGAAATCAGCAATCTCTTTTGTAAAAGCCATTACCTTATAATTGTTTCATGGCGCTGAGGGCCAACCGAAACTATTTTAACAGGGCAATTAACTTCTTTTTCTATAAAAGAAATATAGTCTTTTAGAGTTTGCGGGAAATCATCGTATCCCTTATCCCATATGTTCTCAGGAATTGAATCCCAACCCGGAAGCGTTTTGTATACTGGAACAGCTGTGCGATATTGTGTTAGACTTGCAGGCATTTCTTTTATGTGGTTTCCATTAATATTATATGCGATACAGACAGGTAGCTCTTTAAAACCATCTAAAATATCTAGCTTTGTAAGTGCTATCTCTGTTAATCCATTTACTCTAACTGCTTGCCTAACTTGAACCAGATCTAACCAGCCAACGCGGCGTGGTCGACCTGTTGTTGTTCCATATTCTCCACCTTTTTTACGTAAAGATTCGGCTTCTTGACCATGTATTTCAGAAGGCAGTGGGCTTTCTCCTACGCGGCTTATATATGCTTTAACAACTCCGATTATTCTGTCAATTTTAAGAAAGCTAACTCCAGTTCCTGTAGAGATATGACCTGCTGCAGTATTGGATGACGTTGTATAAGGATACACACCGTGGTCAACGTCAAGGCTAATACCTTGAGCGCCTTCAAATAAAATGGATTTACCATTCTTGTAGGCATTATATAGCACCACTGATGTATCTTTTATATAGGGAGCTAAAGATTTTCCATATTCAATATATGTTTCAAAAATTTCTTCAATTGTTATATCTAAAGATTGCTCTAGGGACTTTTCTATTAATCCCTTTGCAAACTTGTAACCTTTTTCAAGTTTTTCATGTAAAACATCTGGTTCTAACAAGTCTATTGTCCGTATTCCATTGCGAAACATCTTATCGGCATATACTGGCGCAATACCTCTATTTGTGCTTCCTGCTGCGAGATTTCCTTGATGACTTGAAAGTGCACCATCAAGCGCAATATGATATGGCATAATAACATGGGCTCTATCACTAACCATTAGTTTCGGCTCAATACCTTTTTCCCTGACATACGCGATTTCATCGAGTAAGGCCTTTGGATCGACAACGACTCCATTACCAATAATAGACATTGGTTCACCATAAACTATTCCCGATGGAATTAAGTGAAGCTTAAAAATATTGCCTTCGACAATAATTGTGTGACCGGCGTTATTTCCACCATGAAATCTGACTACATAATCGGATTCACCAGCAAAAAAATCTGTTACTTTTCCTTTTCCTTCATCACCCCATTGGGCTCCAACAATTGCTGTTATTTTAGATTGATCGGAAGACATTTGAGACATATTGACATTTTTGTTTTAATTAGTTAAAGACATTCATATTAAAAAAAACTGAGCGACAAATTAAAGTGAATCAAAATCTAAAAAAATGCCAATAATGACTTTTTTATTTTTTTTTAGTTAGATATTTATTCCTTGCCCAATGTACTGTTTTTTTGAGTGGAGGGAAATAATCAGAAAGAATGATAAGCCCAGGAATTCCAAACACCCAGCCTTGAAATATTGGTATAAGGCCTCCAATAATACCAATAATGACTAAAAGTAGACCGAATGCAATTCTAAAAGTCTTTTTAATTAACAATAATCGCCTCATTCAAAAGGTGCTTATCTAAATCTTCGTTACTTTTTTTAAATAAACTTTGTTCAAGAAACAAAAATGTTAAGTCATTTATTAAAGCAATTGAAATTTGAACCGGGTTCGAGCTTACATCAAGTACATAGTTTATTATGGGTGAAAATAGAGGAATGTCGGTAAAATCTAGGTGCAAACTATTTTTGATAAAGATACTTTTTCTAGTGTTTGACGAAGATTGTATTAGATCGTCTAGTTTTAAATAATTTTTGGGATAATCGGATCCTTCCCAGGATGGTCTACCAACACAAAAAAAAGGTATATTTAAACCTGAAGAAATAACAGAGTCTGGAAGAGGGCTAAACCAACCATCGAGGACTAAACAGCTTTTTATACGATTGTCTATTTTTGAAGCTAAAACTGCGGTTGCTCCTCCATAAGAATGTCCTGCTATAGCAATTTTATCAAGGTTTAATAGACCATTAAGCCTTGATTTTATTTTTGAAGATTGTATTTTTTCTAATTGATTAATTATAAAAATAATATCTAAAGCTCTAGTCTCCATTTGTTGTTTTCTAATATTTAAACTATCGGGATGACCTGTAATCTCCGATCTATAATTCGCAATTTTTTTATTGGGAAAGATTGTTAGGTTTGCATCATAGCTGTGGTTTGGAGCAACAACAACATATCCCTTACTGGATAGGTGTTCAAAAAGGGTTTGATGTAAATGTCTAGAACTAGTTATTCCATGTGAAAAAATAAGTATTGGGAATTTATTTTTTAAATTAGCAGGAGCTATATTTTGATAGCTATTTCTATTTATATAGCGAAGGTGTTTTGGGAAAAAAGAAGGTATCTTTGCGGCAGCAGCCATAGTCTCTGATCGTAAGGTAATATCGCCGATATAATTCTCCTTTTTTTTATCCAATTCAATATTTGAGGGATACCAAACCTGAACCATAAGGTTTCGTAGGTCATTATTATCTTCTTCTGTAAACCATTCTTTTCTATTTAAATCTTCCCAATGAAAAGATTCTGTGCCAATATTATATTTACCACGGGGAGTTGGTAAATTAAAAACAGGTATTAAATAAGGGATTATAAATGCTAAAAAAAAGCAGAAATAAATAATACGGTCAAAAAAAACCGTATTATTTTGATTTGATATTTTTAATCTTATATAAAGTAAAGGTAAAATAAATATTGCAAAATTTAACTGCCAACGAATACCCTCAAAAAAATGGTATACAATAATGGAAATAATCGCAATAAATAAATTAAAAAGAGATAAGTCTTTATTTTTTTTAAATACTAATAAATAAATGGTACTACCAATGAGTAGAAGGCTTAAAGTTTCTAAAGGCCTCATAAAAGATTACCTTTTTAAATTGAATTGTTAAAAAATGGAAAAATACGGTAGATTTTCTAGAGAATTTTAAAAAAAAATCTGTAACTATAACTATTTTAATATTTTTAATAAATACACAAAAGGTTCTTTATTAGAAGCAATGAATGAACCAAACAATAAAACTATAAAGTCAATATTTATGTTTTTTTCACCTCTTATGTTTAATAATCTCTAATTAAAGATTTATTTCAAAAGGAGGTTGTTACGAATATATTTTATTTATTAACGGCGCTTATTATTTTTTCTTGTGGAAAAAAAGAAATTAATTTCGAAGAAAATCTGTATGAAAAAGAGGGTGTTTTTTATATCAATGATACAAATGAAGCTTTCAGCGGGAATGTTTTTTCTCATTATGACAATAACGTAATCGCGGCTAGAGGAGTACTCGAAGCTGGTAAGAGAGATCAATCATGGATGTTTTGGTATAAAAATAAGCAAAAAAAAGAAGAAAGTATATATTCCAATGGTTATAAAAATGGACTTTCTACGAAGTGGTATATAAATGGTGTTAAGAAAGTACAGGGTAGTTTTAAAAAAGGAACACCTGATGGTCTATATACTGAATGGTATAAAAACAGGCAAAAATCTGTAGAAGGAGTGTTCTTAAACGGGGAAGAAAATGGTCTATCCACACGATGGTACATTGATGGCAAAAAAAAAGAGGAAGGGTCATATAAAAATGGTGAGAAAGATGGATCTTTTACTTTTTGGTCAAAAAATGGTAAGAAAAAAGTAAAATATTATAAAAATGGACTCTTAATTCCAGAAAAGATTTTAAAAGAATAAAGTAAATCAATGTGAACCTTTTTTACCTATATACTTTTTATTTCTTCAGTTTTATACCTATAAAATCTGAAAAAGACTAAAAAGTATAAAAACGGTAATATTAATAATTTTTGAAATAAATACGAGAATCATATGGCCGTAAGAATACTAATAACAG
>TARA_B110000483_G_scaffold120069_1_pt1 | contig 20075 bp, 19 predicted proteins | sample TARA_B110000483 | Tara Oceans TARA_B110000483 (sample SAMEA4398176) | marine metagenome | biome: Polar Biome; feature: [SRF] surface water layer (ENVO:00010504); material: water (ENVO:00002006), including particulate matter (ENVO:01000060) such as... | depth 5 m
ATCTTAAAGTACAACCAATTCTTGGGTGGTTACTTTTATTTGGTTTACTACCATGTACAACAAGACAGTGATGTATTAAACAATCACCAGCATTCAAATTAGGCAAATCTGTATCAAAAACATCTAAACCATCGGGATACTTGATTGTTTGCGAACTACCTGGGGCATATGAGGGCTTATGTTCTAAAACACCTATTTTGTGGCTTTTCTTATAATAATAAACACCACCATTTTGTTCACTTGAGTCATTTAATGCAATCCATACTGTTAAAGCGTTAGCATCATCAATACACCAATAATAATTATCTTGATGAATAGGAGCAGCCAATCCTACTTTTGCAGGCTTTGCAAATAATTCTGAGCCAAAATCTACCTCTTTTGTTCCAAGTAATATCTTAACCGCATCAATTATTAATTTATTTTTTTTAAATTTTTTTACCCATTTCCATTCATTCATCCCATGAATAGAATTTATTTCTTTATTTTTGGTAAAATTAATTTTTTTTGCTGAGGTAGTATCTATTTTATTATCTAAAAATTTAATAAGGTCTTTTCTAGCTTTGGCTAATTCTTCTTTAGTTACAACATTTCGAATAATAACATACCCATTATTATCAAATTTTTTTTTAATCATACTTTTATAATGTATTGTTTATATTATAAATCTATTTTTTCATCAATAAATATTTTTCTAACTATACTATTATTATAGTTATAACTCATAATATTATCAATTTTTTCTTTTTCTTTTAACCATTCATTTCTTTTAATGTCTTTAATTTTTTTAAAAATTTCTAAGAATTTATTTAAATCTGGACTATTACTCCAGCAAAAACCATCCTCAGCAAATTTCTCAGGATAACCAAATCCATATGTTTTATCATTAAGATAAAATTTTCTTGTTGATAAAAAAATTGTTCTAAAACATCTCGCAAAAGATTCATATAGAAATTGAGAATCTAATCCAATCACAATTGAATCATCTGATAAAGATTCATATGACTTTGTTTCATATTTTGATAAATCATTATTTATTACTTTAAAATTAATATTTTTAAGAATTTTTTTATAAAAAAAAATTTCTTCATCTGAATTCGTTCTAAGAATAATTTCTAATTTAAGATTATCATTTTTTACAAACTTACTTATCGCATCCAGAGGGATTAGGCATGGCTTGATATAAAATTGATTGTAAGTAGCTGAATTATTGATATTTTTTGGTCTAAAATGTGAAACCCAAATAATTTTAGATACTTCTTTAAATTTTTTTGAGAGTGGAAAATTATTATTTATAATTGATCCACTAGATATCATATTACATTCTAAATATTTATTTGCATGATTTTTAAAAGAATTGTTAGTAAAAAAATAAATTCCTACCTGGTATGCTTTTTCTTCTAATCTACTAAAATGATCATCTCTACCATTTTGAAATAAAATTAATTTGCATTTTTTGTATATCTTAAATATTTGATAATAGCTTAAGTTATTATCAATAATTGAAATAGCATGTTTAGCGTTAACAAAATCTAAATATGTTATATGATATGAATACTTTCCATATTTCAAAATTTTAAATAGAGATATAAATAAAATTAACATATTAGTTTCATTTTCAAAATCTAATAAACTATAATTTTTATGACTTAAAAGATGTTTTTCAATCTTAATAGCGCTAATTTTATCTAAAAAAATAATATTGCTTTTCAAGGGAAGACACCACACTTTCCTTTTAGTTAAAATACTAATTATTTTTTTAATCAATTTTTATAATTTCCTATTTTATTATATATTTTAATATTTTGAATTTGATCTTGAATTGAGCAAAAGTCTTTTAATTTATTATTCTCAAATAAGTCAATCATTTGATAAAAACCAGCTTTAAAATTTATATCTAAATTTTTTTTATTTTTTATTATCTTAGATTTTCCTGAATGATTAAAAACTGTTAATGTTTCTAAAGGATTTAAAATAATTTTTGATTTTTTTGTCATCAACTCTAAGCTCCACCTACCTGATGAATTCCAATTAGCATGATAGGATATAATGGTCCCATTTATTGTTTTAGCATGACCATTAAAAATTGATGCTGATTTATGCCAAGCAAGCTTTCCAGCGGTAAATGTATTTAATTTTATTAAATTGCTATCTTCGATGAAAAAAACAAGATCAATTAAGTGACTTGAGTTTACTATTAATAATCTACTTAAAACTTTTTTACTATACCCTTTTTTATAGATATCTTTAATTTTTTCATTAAATTGAAAATTAATTGAAAGTAATCCACCATCTTTTTTAATAATCTTCTTAGCATTTTGAACTGTTTCATAGAATCTTCTATTATATACAATAGAAAATGTTACAAAGTTTTTTCTTATTTTTTTCTCTAAAGCAATTAGCTCTTTTAATTCAAGTGAGCATGGTTTTTCACATAGAATTTTTTTTACGCCAAATTTAATTAATCTGTTGCAGACATTAGTAAGTTCTTCAATATTTACAGCTACTATTACATAATCTGGAACTTCTGGATTATTTTTTAAAAAAACTTCTAGTCCTCCAGAGATAACATAATTATTAATTTTATGTTCTAGCTTATTACAAGATTTTTTAGACCTACCTATAATAGTAATATTTCTATTTTTAGATTTAAGAACCTTAAAGTAATGTTCTGAAATATCCCCACTTCCAATTAACCAAACACTTTTTCTATTTAATTTTTTTTTTTTCATTTTTTTTCCAAAGAAATTTAGCAAGATCATATTGCAGTAAAGTATCAATATTTACTGCTTCCTCCCTAGATATTTCTACACCCCTAGTATCTCCTTTGGGCAACATCCCATTTAATTTAAGAAGAAACTTAGTCTTATATGCATACACAGATCCCGCTGGCTGGAATGTTTTTGGAATATCTTGTCTTCTAAAATAATCTTTAACTTTAATCAATTTAGTTATCTTATCTCTTTTATCTTTATTAAATGACCAATATGGAGGGTAATCTGGCTTTGTTATCGTTAAAACTGAATCAGCTTTTGTTTTAATAAGCTTTTTAATCACATTATCTATATGATCAGCGGTTCTAAATGGAGCTGAACACTGAAGCAACACAACTATATCAGGCATATATTTTTCTTTTTTATAAAGCCAATTAATGGCATGTTTCATAACTGAATAAACGGAGCTAGTATCTCTGGAATATTTATTTGGTCTTACAAATGGAATTTCAACTTTTGTTTTTTTTGCAATTTTTATTATTTTACTACTATCTGTTGATAATATTATTCTACTTAAGAGTTTACTTTTTTGTGCTGATAAAATTGATCTTTCTATCAGCGATAGCCCACCAATTTTCATTAAATTCTTGTTAGGGAGTTCTTTTGTACCACCTCGAGCAATAATTATTCCCAGAACTTTCATTTAAGATTATATTTCTACTAGCAATTTATCTGAACTAGATTTAAAGGCTGCATCAATAATTTTCTGTGTTTTTAGTCCATCCGATATATCAACTTCCTGATCTTTATTGTTATAGATAGAGTCGTAAAAATGTTTTGCTTGTATGGGATACATTGATAAAAAATCATCTTTTGTATATTCTTCATTTTTCCATTCGTTATTTTTAGCATCAAATAATTCAATTCGATGTTCAACTCTATCCCAAAGTATTGTTCCTTCAGAACATACTATTTCAATGCTTACCCTAGGATTTCTTGAGGTCAAATCAAAATTTATATGAGCTAATGGTCCATTATTCAATTCCATTAGTAAAAAAGCGGTATCATCACTTGTCAACTCAAGATCAGAAAGATTCCTGACTTTTGCAAAAATGTTTTTTGGTTCTCCAATTAAATATCTTACTAGGTCTATGCCATGACTCTCATCAAGTAAGGCCCCTCCACCCTGCTCTTTTTTTGCCATATAAAATGACCTATAATCTTCCCAAGGATGCCAATCAGGCAAATAAGAACCCCATCTAACTACGGCATGTAATATCTTGCCATATTTTTCACTGTCAAGTATTTCTTTAACTCTTCTTGTGTAGGGGATATGTCGATGACAAAAAGCAACATAAGAAATTAAATTATTATTTTCGCATATCTTAATTACTTCATCCCACCCATTAATATTCATGCCTAGTGGCTTTTCAATAAATAGGTTCGCATTTTTTTCTGCCGCAAGTTTAGCAATAGGTAAATGGACATGTGGTGGTGCAGTTATTGCAACTGCATCATACTTTTCATTATTAAGTGCTAAATTATAGTCTAGAAATGTATTTCTTATTTTAAATTGGCTCTTTGCTTCATCAATTCGATCCTGAGAAATATCAACTATATCAATATTATCAAATAAATCTTGAAAATTTGAAATATGCCTTCTTCCTATAGAGCCCGTTCCAACTAATAATAGGTTCTTCATGATGAATATTTTCCTTATTTAAGAATTTTGAATTAAAAAATCTTTATACTCCTTAATTTCTCCTATATCAACCCACTTATTTTCACCTATTTCATATATACCAATTCTTTTTTTTCGCTTTAAACACTCACTAATCAATGAATCAAAATTATAAATACCTTTGGAAGGAATAAATTTTAAAACTGATGGATTAACTACATATAGTCCTGTATTCACTTTTAAATTATAGCTTGGCTTCTCATTAATTTTTAACAATGAGCCGTCTTTTTTAATCTCACAAGAACCATAAGGTATGTTGTATTCTTTGCTGGCAGTAACTATTGTTATTATGTTTTTATTTTTAATATGTGAATCATATAAATCATAATAATCAAGATCCAATAAGGTGTCACAATTTATTACAAAAAAACTTTTACTAATTTTATTTTTTATGAATTTTAAACTACCGGCTGTTCCCAAAGGTTCTTTTTCATGGATAAAATGTGTCTTATATTTTGCTTCAAGATCTGAAAAAAAGGCCTTAATAAGATTACTTTTATAGCCCACTGAAATATAGTAATTATTAATTTCATGGTTTAAAAATTTTTCAATTATATTCTGAATTATTGTTTTATTACCTATAGGCATTAATGGTTTAGGTAGTATGCTAGTTAGAGGAAGTAGTCTTTTACCTTCACCACCAGCCATAATAAAGACACTAATATTTTTTAGCTTCCGGAAGAAAAAATTTAATTTGAAGATATCATTGTACTTAATAATTTTAACTATTTTTTGATTATTAGATACAACTGGAATTATATCATATTTTTTTTTTAGCATAATTTGTTTAATTGAATCTTCATTAAAATCTTTTTCTTTTATAAAAAAACATTCTGAGTTATAAGCCTTACTAATATTTGTTTTAATATTTACTTTTTTAAGTATTGCTTTTCTAACGTCTCCATCACTGATTGTCCCTAATAGCTTATTATTTTTTGATACCACTAGAGATTTTGTATTGAATTCTTTCATTTGCTTTAGACAAAATTCAATTGATTTGTGTGGAGATATTACTGAACTCATTTTATCCTTCTTAAAATTTGCTGGAAAGACTCTGCATAAATAAACCCTGATTCACTTCCTCTTATAATAGCAAGAGATTTAATAGCTTGATCACTTCTTGGAAATGGATGTTTTTTCACTTCAGATTTATACAGTCGCATAATCTTAATTTTTTTCTGTAAATGATCACTAATATCTATGTATACATTAGGTTTAAATTTAGGCTCATTTAAAATATTTAAATTAGTTTCAGATATAGTTTCATACATCAATACTTCCTTTACATAAGGGTATCTAAACCATTTACAGCATGCAATGGCGGCTTTAGTAACTATATTATGGTCACTATGAGCATCGCCAATAAATGGGGTGTAAACTATTTCTATTTTATTAGTTTTTATAATCTGACCAATTTTATCTATAAGTAAATGTAAGGGAATTTGATCTAGCCATCCTGTGTCTAATTCGAGTTGATATGTTGAGGTAAACTTATAACTTAAATCAACTAATTTAATTTCTTTCTTTCTTTGATCGATTGATTTTTTGAGCCAACCTTTGTTTTCGCTCATTTTAGTCACAATTAACCAAAAAACTTTATCTTTATTTTTTATATGCTTTAATATTGTACCTCCACAACCAAGTGTTTCATCATCTGGATGGGGCGCTATTACTATAACATTGCTCATAAATATTCCCCAACTTTAAACTTAATTCTAGGAGTATAGTCTTCAATAATAATAGTCTCGTGTCCACATTTAATCTTTGGAAGTGAATTTTTTAAAGCATATACTTTACCAGGTTCTATATTTTTTAATGATTCTTTCACAATTTTTACTTTCCATACTTTTATTATTTTTTTATTGAATATAAAATGTGCTCCTACATAAGGCTTTGCGAGAGCTCTAACCAGATTATAGATATTAGATCCACTCATTCTCCAATCAATCTCTCCATCATTAAAGTTTCTTTTTCTTAAAAAATTACCTTTATTTTTTTTCTGTTTAATCTTTTTCAGAGGTCCTCTATTAATATCTTTAATCAAATTTCTGATTTGTTTTTTTGCTACAATAACTATTTTATCATATAGCTTTCTAGCATCATCACTAATTAAAATTTTTATCTTTTCTTGTGATATTATTTCACCGGTATCTGCATTTTGATCCATTAAAAAAAAACTCGAAGCAGTCTCTTTTAGGCCTAAAACAAGACTCCATATTATAGGATGTCTTCCTCTATTATATGGAAGCTTAGATGGATGATAACCAATAACTCCAAATTTAGGTATGTTCAATATTTCTTTTGATAATAATTGTGACCAGCCAACACAAATAATTAAATCAGGTGACAAATTTTTAATTAGGCTAATAATTTTTTTATTATTAATATCTTTAGCATATGAGTAATCAATATCATTTAATTTTGCAAAGTTAGATAAGTCTACAAAATCAGAATTATAATCTGATTTTTTTTTTGTTATTATCTTTACTAATTCTAATTCACAATTATTTATTTCTTTTAGAATATGATATGAAAATTCAATTGAACCTATAAAAATAATTTTCATGGGATATATTTATTTAAAATCAATATCATAAAATTTTTTCTTTAAAATATTATCTAAATTTGACTTCTTTAATATATCTAAACTTTTAATTGCCGACCCTCCATTACCATAAGGGCTCTTCACACTTTTTAATATTTTTTTAAATGGCTTTGAATATACTTTTTTTATTGCTTTGCTAATTGAATTAAAATCATTGCTACAATCTATTACACTATTTGCTTTAGCCCTCCCTCTCTGTCTATCACCAACATTAATTGTCCCAATTTTAAATGTAGGTACCTCAAGAAGACCACTTGATGAATTGCCTACTACCGCATCCATATATTTTAGAGTTGATAAATATAGTAATTGTCCCATGCTAATAAATGAAATTGATCTTTTGGGATTTTTTAAAACAAATTCATCTATAAGATTAATTATAATCCTGCCATCAGTGTCAGAGTTGGGTTTTGTAAAAATAATTGAAATATCATCTAGGCTATCCAAAACTTTTAAAAGAGTTTTCATTTGATTAGAAGATGTTTGCTTTTCTAAGGTAACTGGATGAAATGTTACCATAAAATTTTTAGAAGAAAATTTAAAATTAAGCCTTTTCTGAAGTGTATTTTTTGATAATAATTTTAATTTCTTAATGTTATCAATGCCCATACCTCCAACATTGAATACTCTTGAGGGCTGTTCTCCAAGTTGAATAACTCTATCCCTATATTCCTTATTGGCAACAAAATGCAAGTGAGACATCTTGGTAATGGAATGTCTGGTTGGCTCATCTATAAGACCTTCTGTGGCTTCACCTCCATGAAAATGTGCAATGGGAATTCTTAGAATTGTAGCTGCGTAGCTTGCTGCTAATAGTTCATATCTGTCACCTAAAACAACCATTATGTCAGGTTTTAAATCATCTAGTGCATCTGCAAATCCCATCATTGCTATTCCTGTAGATTTCGCAATTGCTCTTGGTGAATCTGATGAAAGAAGCATTTCTACTTCTTTGTCTATTTTAAATTTATCTTTAATAATTTGATTTTTTGTTAATCCAAATTCATTAGAAAGATGCATTCCTGTTACAATTATTTGTAAATTTGTATCTTGATCTTTTTGGATGTATTTCATCAACCAATAAAGTAGTCCATACTCGGCCCTGGTTCCTGTTACAATACATATTTTTCTTTTATTTTTCATTTTTCAATTTTAATAATTTGATCTTTTTTAAAATTATTTTTAGATTTTTTTCCTATAATATTTTTCCATAACATTGGGCTAATTCCTCCACCACATCTTTTTGTAGTAAGGTTTATATCTGAAAATATATCACCTTTAACAATGACTTTTTTAGCAACAATAAATTTTCTTACAATATTAATATTCTTAATTTCACTTTTAGATGGATTCTTAATACCATCTCCCATGGCATTTTCAATATTTCTTATTGCGAGTATCATCTGCTTTAATTCCTTTTCTTCTAAACTAGCTTTTTGATCAGGTCCTGGCAAATTTTTATTTATTGTAATATGCTTTTCAATTATCTTAGCTCCCATGGCAACGGCTGCAATTGGGGCTTCAATGCCTAAAGTGTGATCTGAGTATCCAATTTCTAAACCTAGTTCCTTTTTCATAGATAAAATCACATTTAGATTTATCTCATTCATAGGAGCTGGATATTCAGTTGTACAATGCATTACTTTTATTAAATTTTTGTCTAGTCCATTTTGTTTTAATACATTTATTGCATTTTTAACCTCTCTTAGATTTGACATTCCAGTAGATATGATTGTTTCTTTTTTAAATTGTGCTATTTTTTTTAGATAAGGATAGTTTGTTATTTCACCAGATGGAATTTTAATTCTTTTAAGCTTAAATGTTTTTAGGAATTCTAACCCTTCTATATCAAATGCCGTTGACAAAAATTCAATTTTCTTAGTCTTACAATATTTAATTAGTTTTGAATGAAAAGCTTCTTTAAGTTCTATTTTTTTTAACATTGAATATTGACTTTCGTACTTCCCTGTCATCTGCTGTTGATATTTTGCTTTTTTAATCGTTTTAGTAACTAAATTTTCAGCTCTAAATGTTTGAAATTTTACTATGTCTGCTCCTGATCTTGAAGCAATATCAATAAGTTTTTTTGCTTTTAACAAGCTTCCATTATGATTAACACCCGCCTCAGCAATAATGATGGTTTTGCTCATTTAAATTTATCCCCTATTCTAAGTTTGATTTTTTTAAATTTCCAAGATTTTACTATTATAAATCCATCTAATGTTTTAACCACGAAACTTTTTGCATTAATTTTAACAATTTGACCAGGTTTATATATTTTTTTTATTCTTAATTGATTAGAAATTTCAGCTTTAATAATTTTTAAAGGCCTATCATTTATAAAAGTTAATGCTAAAGGCCCTGGAAAATATAAAGCTCTTATAAAATTAAATAAATTCAATGATGATTGATTCCAATTTATTAATTCATCACCGTTTAATCGTCTTTTAAAATATGAGCCTTTTTTATCAATAGAGTTCTGCTTGATAGCTAGATAGTTATCTTTTTGAATAGATTTTAAAGCTTTATATAGTATTTTAGGACAATAAAGTAATGCACGATTGAGAATTGTGCCATAATTATCTGTTTTCTTAATAGGAAAAGTTTTTTGAAGAATAATGTCCCCCGTATCAATTCCTATATCGACAAAATGAACTGTTATTCCAAACTCTATTTCATTATTGATTATTGCCCAATTTAAAATACTTCTACCTCTATAAAAAGGTAGTTTTCCAGCATGGCAATTAATAATTCCAGACCTAGGAATATTAATTATCTTCTGTTTAAAAATTTGATTAAAAGACATTGATACAAAAATATCACAATTAAAATTTTTCATTTTTTTGATAAAATTTGATTGATTTATATTTTTTGACGATAAAATTGTAATACTATTTTTTTTTCCAATCTTAATTAATTTTTTATCTGGGTTTTTGTATCTACAACAGATAAATTTAACTGTGAATGTTTTGTCTAATAAAATTTTTTTTAGTGAGTTTTGCGCCCAAATACCATCACCAAAAAAACCGATGTTTTTTATACCCATACAATTATATTTTTTTGATCTCTGGAAGTTCTTGAATTAAATCCCATTCACCATTTCTTTTTTCCCATAAATGGTCTGGTCTAAATTTATCTATAATATGCCAAGCATCTTTTTCATCTATATTCATAAATTCAAAACAGTCTTTTAGATACCTGTCTGGAATGTTACCTTCAAATTTTCTACAAAGTAATATTCCTTCTTCCCTAGTAATATGCCCATTTCTTATTTCTTGAGATGCATCAAACCTACATCTTCCTATTCCAAATTTAATGTATTGACAATAAAAGTGTAGCCATTCAAATTTATCGTCTGTTCCTGTATATCTTCCATAGGTACTATCTGTTCTTTGATCGTCAACTTCAAAACCTGATTTTTTAGCTGCATAATAGTATATTTCTTGTGGATCCCACTTTAAATACCATCCTAAAAATTCAACACTTAGATTTGATTCTTCAATATCTTTGCTTTTAAGTGGGATATATGGATTAAGATCATAGTCTTGAATCCATTGATATTTCTTTTTAAGTTCATTCGGGCTTAATCCAGCAATATTAATTTCATTATCATTAACTAACCAATCTAAATCATACTTGGCGTCATCAGTTTGTTTTTTTTCTGAACTACCATATTCAGCATAGGGCTCACCATAAATAATCAAATCAATTTCATGCTTAATTGCCATTTTTGCTGCAAAAGTCTTAATGCCAAATTTAAATGGTTGTATTGGATGAAGAAGATTTGTAAACGCTTCCTTTGTTAGAATAGAAGTTACTTGTCCATTTGGTGAAAATAAATAATTATCAAAACCACCAACATTAATCCAGTTTCTTAAATTTCTAGTGCCTACATCTGTATATATAATAGGTGAATAAGTAACAGTTAATGGGTGCATATTATATTTATTCTTTAGAATATGCGCTTGAAACTGACTATCTTTTCCACCACTACCTGAAATGATACAATCATAGCTTCCATTAGTCTTTCTGTGTTTAGATAGCATTTCTTCTAATAGCAATTCTCTTTCTTCCCAATTTATATTTTTTTTTTCATCATTGTATATGCACGCAGCACAAACACCCTCTTGATTAAATACCAAAGAATCTTTTTTGCTATCTATTTTGCTTTTTGACTCATTAGTAGAAAAAGGTTTTTGATTAGTCATTAAACATCTTTTACAATGTACGACATTTTTAGGTAATCCAAATTTAGTATTAGTATCCATTATATGTTTAAAAATTCATCAAAAAATAAATTACCATTCGAACCACTTAATTCAGGATGGAACTGAGTACAAAGAATATTATTTTTTACTAATAAGCTCATAATATTTAAATCTTTATAACGTGATGTTAAAAAATTATATTTGTTATCTAAAGGGCAATAATAAGAATGTGCAAAATAAAAACTTTTTTTCTCTACTTTTTTAAAAAGCTTATTGGAAAAATTATTGTAATTATCAAGTGTAAGCCAATTTATATTAGGAACTTTTATATCTTTGGACTTATTAGTTATTTTTAGCACTGTTCCACTTAATATATCCATTCCCTGCTCGTTACCTTCTTCGCTATCTGTCATAAGTAATTGCATACCTAAACATATTCCTAAAACATAATTACCTGATTTTATAAAATCTTTTAAAGAATAAAGTAGTGATCTTTTTTTCATTGAAACTAAAGCATGATCATAAGAACCTTGACCAGGAAGTATTATTTTATCACACTTTTTAAAATCTTCTTCACAATTCACCATTAATATTGAAATATTAAACTGGGAAAGAATTTTTTTAAGACTGAAAATATTTCCAACATCATAATTTAATATTCCTACTGTTTGTTGCATAAATTCTCTTTGATACGTGTAATATTGTCATTCTCATCATGAAGAAGCTTTGATATTATTGCTCCTTGAAGACCATTGTTCTTCAGACATTGAATGTCATTGTATGAAGAAATGCCACCACCATAGATTAGTGGAACTTTTGTTTTGTTGGCTGCTAAATTAAATAAATCTACTTCACAGCCTATTTCCATACCATCATTATCTATAGACATAATTGCTATTTCTCCAACTCCATTTTCTTGAAGTATATAAAGCCATTCAGATAGTTTAATTTTTGAGTTTTCTCTACCTGATAAATAAAATGCAAAATATTCATTATCAATCTTTTTGGCTTGAACTTGACTTACTATACATTGACTACCAAATCTTTTTGAGGCATCGTATATTAAGCCTATATTTTTAATTGCAGCTGAGTTTAGCATTACTCTATCTGCACCAGTATACATGAGTTCTTCTATATCTTTAATATCTTTTATTCCACCTCCTATAGTAAGAGGAATATTAACTAGATTTGCTAGACTCGATATATACTTATAATCAATATCTCTTGAATATAGTGATGCCACAATGTCATCGATAATTATTTCGTCAGCACCGTCTTCTTGATATTTTTTTATTTTATCGTGAATACCGTCAATGATTCTAAGACCTTCCATTTTCATTCCCTTTATAAGGTTTCTACTCTTGATTTCAAATCTTGGTATAATTCTAAAATAATTATTCATAAAGGATATGTATCACATACTAGGTAATTGGAACGGATATCCATTTACTATTTGGATGTTTTTTTATCAAGTGTTTTCTAAATAATTCAATATAATTAATACTAAATTCGCAGTAATCTCTGAATTTTGGTAAATTCACTTTTTTTTCATCAACAATATTATCAATAAGTTTGGTTGAATACACACTCAAGTAATCAAATTTAAATTTTTCTTTCTTTATTAATTTCTTTCCCTTGTAAAAAGCGAAATTATTTTTAAAGGTATTTATAATATAAACATTATTGTCATTTTCTATCTTAAATACCTGATAACTATCTTTTATTTTTTTATCTAAGTCACATTTGATATTGATAATATCTTTATCATGCGTAGACTCAATTTCTCCAAAAAAATCAATAAAATTTTTTCTTTTTGAATTAAATTTTTTTGATAATTGAGTCTTATTAATATTAATATTATAGACTTTTCTTAGATACATATAAAAATCAAAAACATGGATAGCATTACATGCAAGGCCCCAATTTTTTCCACTTACTGTAATTTTAATCATTTTTTTTTGATTAATATCTTTTGCAATTTTTTTTATCAAAATATTGCTTCTATATCCTTGACTAATGAAGATATTTATTTCTTTAGTAAGTGCTAATACTTTTTTATACTCTATATTTTTCTGAAATAATACTTTCTCTAGTATTACATTTTTAATTTGATAAAATTTTGTAAATTTATTTAAAACTTGATACCGAACATCAGACGTAGTTGAAACAATTAGTAAGTCAATTTTTTTACAAACAATATCTTTTAAATTTATCAATTTTATTAATTTATTTTTATATTGATAAATATTAATTTCATTATCAATATAGTTCTTAGTTTGTTTTAAATTAATATCATAAATTAAGATCTCATAAGAATTTTTTGAATTTAATATTCCATGTAAATAACATTTACCTATATTTCCAAAGCCAGCAATTATAATTTTTTTTTTTAACATTTTTAAAAATTTCTCATAAAAGATCTTGTAAGGCCGCTGTCACATCTTCTATATTTTGAATAGTTAGATGGCTGCTTGAGGGAATGCAAAGTGACGAATCAGCAAGTATTTGAGCATTTTCTATCATATATCTTTGATAATTAACAAATGGTTTTTGAAGGTGATTTAATCCCCAAACTGGTCTTGTCTGAATATTTTTCATCTCTAATTTTTCCATTATTTGGTCTATTGTGATTTCAATTTTACTTTTATCCACTCTTAAAATATTTAACCAGCAATTATTAAAAGAATAAGAAGGTGTTGGTGAAATAGACAATCCATCTATCTTATTAATCTTATCAACATAGGTCATATGAGCTTTTTGTTTGTTTGTAAGAACTGATTCTATGTTTTCTAGTTGGGCAATTCCTAATGCAGCATGAATATTTGTTAGTCTAAAATTATATCCAACATCATTATGTATATATCTTTTGGCATCATCTTTTGCTTGCGTTGTTAGATATAGGGCTTTTTCAGCAATTTCTTGATTATCAGTTATTATCATTGCACCACCACCTGAGGTAATGATTTTATTAGCATTAAACGAAATGCAACCTATCTCACCAACGGTACCTGCATGTTTATTAATATAATTTCCCTCTAAGTATTTGGTTCCGAGGCTTTCGCTCGCATCTTCAAGTATTTTAATATTTCTCTCATTACATAATGGCACTAGTTCATCTAGCCAAACTGCATTTCCCCATACGTGAACAGGCATGATTACTGGAATTTTTCTATCTGTTTTTTTATTATAAGTAAATCCACTCTTAAAATAAGTTTCGTCTTTAATAAATTTTATTGTTTTTTTAATATCTAAATTATAAAACTGATCACAGTCCATAAAAACTGGATATGCATTATTATACATTATTGAATTTATTGATGCGATAAAAGTTAATGTTGGTGCGATTACTTCATCACCACTATTGACTCCTAATAGTTTTAGCGAAACCTGTAATGCTGATGTGCCATTTATACAGGCTATAGCAAACTTTGATCCCACATATGATGACAGGTTTTTTTCAAAATCCTCAATGAAGCTTCCTGAGGTAGATATCCATCCAGTTTCAAGGCACTTTTCAATATATTCTTTTTCTTTGCCAAAAATATTTGGTGTCGATAAAGGAATCATATGGCGCTTGCATTGTTATTTTGAAAAATATTATTGAGATACCACTCATAGCATCTATTAATTCCATCGTCTATTATTACTCCATGCTTATATTCAATTAAAGTGTTTAATTTTTTAGTACATGGACATCTTCGCTTTGGTCCATGACTGATATCAGGCATAGGTATTAATTTTATTTTTTTGTCAGTTGAATTAACAATTTTTATTGCAACATCCATAATTGATACTTCATTTTCGCTATTACCAACATTATAAACTTCATTAATAGAACCTTCATTATTAATAAGCTTAATAATCATATTCACAGCATCATCAATATAGCAGAAAGTTCTCGTATGGTTAGCTGAATTAATCTCTAATTTGGTTTCATTGGTAAAATAAACTTTTTTCAGTAACTCTGGTATAACATGAGATAATCCCATTCTAGGTCCATAAAAATTATGCGGTCTTATTATAGTAAATGGCAAGCCTGAATGGGTACACATTGCCTCTCCATAAATTTTAGATAACATATAAGTATTTCTTTTTTCATAGTCATTCCCTAATGACAATATTGTTTCCTCTGAAGTTGGGAAAGTTAATCCATAGTCTTTTAATGTACCCGCATAAACTTCACTTGTTGATGTAAAAATAAATCGTTTTAATTTTTCTTGAGTCTTTGCAAAATTAATTACATTACTTAAAAGAACATGATTTTTTTCTAAAACTTTATAAGGTGAAGAAATAACATGTTTAACTCCCACAATTGCAGCTAAGTGATAAATGTAAGAGTAATTTTTACTTAATTTTTTAATTTTTTCAATTTCTTCAAGATCTAAATTTATTAGATTAATTTTTTTTGAATTTACTAAATTCTTTAAAGCTACATCTTTAATGCCTCTAGAAAAGTTATCAAGAATATCAACTTCATAATTGCTCTCAATCAATTTTTTTGCTAAATGATACCCTATAAAACCAGCGCCACCTGTTATTAATATTTTTTCCATCATCCTCTTCCTATTGATATAAAATCAAGATACTTATTGTTCTTTATTTGATTTATTTGCCTCAAACTCAATACATTATTACTATCAAAGATAAGAAGTTTTTTTGATTTTCTTTTAATACTCTTAAAGTTAATCTTTTTATATTCTTTGTTATTAACGGCAAAAATTATTGCATCAAAAACAGCAAAATCTGGAATATTTCTTATAACATCTAATTTTGTTTCCTCCCAATAGTTTACTAGAGGATCTTGTGGTGTTATTTTGAGGCCTAATATATTTGCTTTTTTATAAAAGATCTCACTTGGTGAATGTCGTGTGTCTGAAATTTCTTCTCGATACGAAATTCCCATTAATAAAATATTTTTATTTTTTATGCTTTTACCAAAAAACATGGATAGTTTATCTAGGGTAACTATAGGCATTAAATTATTTATCTTTACGGCTGAGGAGGAAAAAGGGAAGTCATGATTATCTAGGTTAAATATTTGCTTTGCAGCAGCCTTTGCGAATAATGGATCTTTAGTTAAGCAGTATCCTCCAACGCCAAATCCAGGTTGCATAATATTAGAATGAGTAGGTCTCTTTCTGATTGCAGAAATAACATTAAACAAATCAATTCCTATGTCCTCAGCAAATCTAGACCATTCTTCTATAAAGGCTATATTAACAGCCCTGTAGCTGTTTTCTAATATTTTTGCAGTTTCTGATGCGGTAGTTGATTCCAATTCAGTTAAAGGATATTTTTTGACATTAACAAGATGGCTTAAGAATTCTTTACATTTTTTTGCAGAGGCCTTATTTATTCCTGAGTATACTCTCCAATAATTTATAATCGATTTAAGGTAGTCTTTTCCTGGCATCACTCTCTCATATGAGTGAGCTAACCAAAAAGTATCAATATCAATTTTTCTCCTTAATAAATTTTTTTTGAATATTGGATATATAATTTTTTCACATGTGCCTGGAGCAACTGTTGATTGCACAATCACTAATGTATTTTGATTTATTTTCTTAGCAATAACCTCACAAGATTTCTTAAAATCTAATAAATTAATTTTTCTTTTATCTACTTTGTCTAAATCATAGTTCACACTTATAATAACAATATCCGCATCTATATAAACATCATTAGAATGAGTTGTTTTCAAATTATTTCTCAAATATGCTTTCTTGGCCTCTTTTGATATTTGTGTGTCCACTGTCTTGAAAGGGAATCTTCCTTTATTTAATTCATCAACTCTATGCTTGCCAATTTTATTAGGTAAATCAACTCCGTAAACATTAAATAATGGTTTTTTTGATTTAGTTAGTTTTGAGGCAATTGCGACTGCTGTTGCTGAGCCTACGAAGCCTAAACCCTGAATTACAACTTTTTTCATTTAATTATTAATACTTTTATAAATTATAAAAATCTATTCTTATAAATAAATTTGCAATATCATAGATCTTAAATTCTAGGTACAAATGTTCTATAGAAATCTTTAATTATTACAAAAATCATTATCTGTCATTCTTTTTTAAGGTTTCTTTAATAATGATCCAATCTTTTTTTGCTTGATAATCAGACCAAGGGTAACCTTTTATATATGGTTTATAGAATTTTTTATATAAATAATTTGTTGAAATATATCGATATGTGTACCATAAAATATTCGCGAGTACATTAGGAATAAAATACCTACGAAGGTATTTTAAAAATTTAAAATGTATTGATTCTTTTGGTTTAACTTTACCTACACCATTAAACTTACTGAATGCAAAATCAAAAAGTTCAATTCCTTTCATCTCTTTTACATTTGATCTTTTGGCATAATCATCATAAAAATTGGAAAACCCATATTTGATTTTCTTACCATTTTTTGAATCTAAATACTCTCCCCAATCATATATTGCTTTTGTAGGTAACGAATCTTTTAAAATAACGTGTTCTGGCGCGTCAGGTACATTTTCTCCCAAATGATCTACATATTTAGTATACCTTTTTGTATCCCGCGCAGCCCAGAAATAAGGGATTGTATTGAACTTTCCCATTGTTCTCGAAACTAAATTTATTAACAGCTCGTGTACAGGAACTTCATCAACCAGTGAGGCTATTTTCATAGCTTGGACTATAACTTCTCTTCTGTAGAGTGCCATATTAGGGTTAGCATATTTTTCCATGGATTTTATAACTCTTTCTGTCGAGCTTTCTTCTGTGAGTTTACAATCCTGATGGCCAGTTAACATTGCAGACAAAATGAATAATCTGCTAAAGTATTTAGTAAATCTTACATACATTCCTTGTACAGATGAAAAATCCTTATTTGAATTTAAAAAGTTGATACCTTGATAAAGACCAGAGGGAACAATAAAATCATCGTCTGCTACTATGCATACATATGCTGTATTGGCTTGTTTAGACGCCACTTCCATTTTTGCTTGGTAAGAAGCGCCTGGCATATGGATATAGGCTATTAATGGATCAGACTTTAAGTTTAAAGATAAGACTGATGAATCAGCAATTATCGTCTTAATCTTAATTTTTTTGTAATAGGCAACAGAACGTTTTACTAAAAAATCTCTATCTTGTGTTGGCACTAATATAGTGACATCTTCAAAATTCATATTCAACTGAAACCCTTAAATTCTATAGAGGAGTATTATCATAGTATGTAACTCTAGTGCCACCTTTTTCGAGCTTAAATTCTAAGTGATATAGATCATTTAGTGAATTTTTTATTGCAGTGTGTTTTGCTTTATGTGCACATACCAAGATAAAACCACCACCACCAGCACCAAGTAGCTTAACACCAACAGCCCCAGCTTCCTTGGCTTTTTTAACACTTAAATGAATTAAATCTGTTCCAACTTCCTTATTTAAACTTACTTTATGTTGCCAAGCTAGATCAAGTATTTTACCAAATTCATTAATACTGCCCCCACTTATTAGTAGATCTTGAATGTTTGATACTTGCTTTTTCATTTTTTTTAGGTGTTCAAACTGATCACTATTAGGATTACTTTGATGTTTTAATATCTCTGAAGCATCTCTTTTTTGATGGGTGTAAAAAAGCATTAGACTGTCTTCTAATTCAGAGTAAGTACTTTGGTCAAGAGTAATTGGTTCCACTAAAACTGATTCATCTGCATTAAATGAAATTGTATTTAAGCCCCCATATGAAGATGCATAATGATCTTGCTTACCCATATTTCTTTTTAATAAATTAATTTCAATTTGAGCAGCCTTATTTGCTATTTCACCTTTACTAGGCATTTTATTCTGAAGAGTATATAAAGTATGAACTAAACCTACGCAAAATGCGCTAGAAGATCCTAGGCCTGTATTAGCTGGAATATCTGAAAAAGTAGTAATTTCAATTGGGTAATCTATATTAAATAATTTAAAAGCTTCTCTTACAATTGGATGTTCAATATCTTCAATCTTATTGCACTTTTCTACCTTACTCCAATTAATACTATATTTGTGCTCAGCAATACCTGTTTGTTTTCTAGCTGCAATGTACAAATATTTATTAATAGAGCTGCTTATAACGCGTCCTTGTTCTTTGGAATAAAAAGATTGTAGGTCAGTCCCTCCACCACAAAAACTAATTCTAAAAGGCGTCCTAATTAAGATCATCTAGCTATTCATACTTAATTGAAAGTCTGGATGGCTTTTATCTTTTTCAGAAATAACTTCTGGTTCAAACGGCCAAATAAAATTAAATGAAGGATCGTTATATCGCACGCCTTTTTCTGCTTCAGGATGGTATGACTGTGAACAGTAATAATGAATTATGCAATTTTCTTCTAATGTAAAAAATGCATTTGCACAGCCTGGTGGAATATGTATAGATTTTTTATTTTTATCGTTTAGCTCAAAAGATAACCATTTTTTAAATGTTGGGCTATCTTCTCTTAAATCAACAATTATATCATATATAGAACCACTAATGCAGGAAAGGGTTTTTCCTTCTGCATTTGCTCCTGTTTGATAATGAAAACCTCTAAGTGTAAATTTAGATTTATTCTCAGAAACATTGGCTTGCCTAACAGAGCTTACAATTCCATTTTTACTAAACTCTTTCTCACAAAAATGGCGTCTGAATGAACCTCTTTCATCTTCAAATGGGCTTGGCTCAATTAAGTAAGCATTTTTAATTTCTTGTTCAAAAAAAATCATAGAGTTGAGACTAAGCTATATGTACTAAAAAAAATAGTATTATTTTTTAACTAGACTCAATTAGTTTTCTAATAATCAAATCTATATCTTCTTGA
>TARA_B110000483_G_scaffold173652_1_pt1 | contig 20067 bp, 10 predicted proteins | sample TARA_B110000483 | Tara Oceans TARA_B110000483 (sample SAMEA4398176) | marine metagenome | biome: Polar Biome; feature: [SRF] surface water layer (ENVO:00010504); material: water (ENVO:00002006), including particulate matter (ENVO:01000060) such as... | depth 5 m
ATTAACTGGATTGACATGAAATTTAATTGAGGCGTTAAGCGCACCTTTGTCCCAACTTAGTCCATATCCTTGTTGGTCATTCCACGTAAGATCACCAAAATTCATTCCATTCGTACCGTTTCGAAGAACATAATTAAGATCAGGAAATGTTTTTCCAACCTCACTTAAAACATATTCTTTTGTTGCAACGGCTCGAGAATGAGAGTTAACAAAGTTTATTGTTTGCAGCGGAGCTAGAATTCTCCCGACTTCTTGAATATCTAATGCATTAGTACCAGTAATAGTTTGAACTTGAGTTTGTTTTCCTCTTATTACAACTTGATTTTGATTGGAATGTTGATTGCCATGAATTATTATAGATGCATCGGAAGCACTGTTTCCTCCCTTTAATCTAAGAAGTGTATCAGAGTTGACTCCATCATTCTCGCCAATTATGTTCCTAGTATAAACACCTACAGAATCATGGTTACCGTTAGTAGTACCTTTAATAAAAAGCGCATTTTTAGTTTGTACTATTCCATTATCTTGCCAAGATGGTCCACCAGCTGTGAGATCTGAAGGTGCAATTTTCTTAGTGTCAACGTAATTTTTAGTGATTAGACTTTTTGGAAATATGCCTTCAATAGATAGTTTAACTTGCTGAGAAGTTGAATCAATTTCAAGTGCGGTTTTTCTTTCATCTAGTGTTTTAAATGTGTGCTTATTTGCGTTATAAAATGCCTGATGCGCTGCTCCAACCTCTGCGCTAGCTAGAGCTGTTAGCTTAATATTACTTGACTGATCTCCGGCTCTGAAAACTACATTCGTATTATAAGGTGACCCGATGATACCACTACTAGATGTAATCTCACCTGAGGCAATAAACTCACCGTCACCGCGAATAACAGCAGTTACGTTATCTTGCTCACCGGATGTAAAAAATATACGCTTAGTTTCATCAGCCACACCTATGAATAGGTTATCACCCTTGTGCAATATTTTATTTTTATCAATTCCAATACCGTTACTAGTATCTCCGATTAAAAGTGGAATGTTACTAAGATTATTGTTTCCAATCGAGGATGTTGATGTACTAGTAATATTTACAGCATTCTTAAGACTTGTCGTGACTGTAGAAATTTCTACACTATTTGCACTTCCAGCTCCAGGAGAAAGAGTAATTAATCCTCCTCCGCTATCAATCTTAAGATTTCCAAGATTTCCTGTTTCGCGAGCAATCAGCGCGTGGGCAGATGTGTTTGAATTAGATGCGTATAAAACTAAATTAACCGCTCCGCTACCAGAACTGCTATTTCCAAGATTAAAGGTTTGACCATTCGCATATAAATTATTTATAATTGTAACATCTCCGTCAGTAGTCCACTGTGGACCAATGTTTTCAATCTTAGCACTTGTAATAGAATCATCTTGTATTTCAAATTCTCCGACACAGTCGTCAGTCAGATGAAAATTCTGTATTGCATCTGGCTGAATTCTTTCGCTGCCGATTGGATTAACAAGGATATCTCTGGCATCCACATATTCCTTTGTTACAACTGCTCGTTCTCCGCCTATCACTATGAGGGCTTCAGACATATCATCGACTGTTACAACGCCTTTAATATTTACTCCGCCGGTATAATCTTTTTCAGGATTAATACTCAACTTATCATTAGCAGCATGAGTAAGTGCTCTACCAGGATGCTTGATTCCTGCCCCGCGACTTTCAGCATTGTATATACTAAACGTTTTCCCCTTTTGCGAAATACCTCCGCTAGTTGTAATATCGCCGATGTTGCCGTTAATGCCAACATTCAAAGACTTTAAAATATTAACAGCAGCATTATCCCATTGTGGAGCACCTAAAGATAATTTAGAATGAGATAAATTAGCATCTACAATCTTATCTTCAGTAATAGTTTTTTCAACAATTTTATCGTTTGATATTGAACCTGCTGCGATTTTAGAACCAGATACTGCCGAATCACTAATCTTTATATTGGTAACAGCTGAATTTCTAATGAGAGATTCAGTAATAGCGAACTCTCTAATGTTTAAACGATTAGGAAATAATGGTGCGCCGCCTGATTCGCTAGTTCTAAAGTGGGTGTTATTTACCTGACTTACACCAATTTTATCGCTATAGTCAATTGTATCAAACTGCTCTTCAATCTTCTTAAATGTATTAAGTTCAGGTTTAACGCCGTCTAACAGATTTACAAAATCTGTAGCTACATTCGTAAGAGTTGCAAAATCAACTAAGACTCCGCTATCATCGTCACCAATATATTCTTTAATTGTTGCATCATATAAATCTTGTTTAAAGTTAACGTGTTCTTCTACAGATTTTGCAGTAGCAAGTTTTTCATCAGTAAGAAATTCAGAAATCTTTTGAGTAGAAGTAATATATCCATCCGGATGGATATGAGTAAATGCTACATCATCATCTTCAATAACATACTTTTGAATTCTTAGTGTGTGAGGAACGTTTGCTTCATCTATGTATTCTAATGTAAAAAACTTATTACTTGGATTTGTTTCGGTGTTACGTAATTTACCTTCAGTAATGCTGAGACCTGTTACCTTTTCAACACCGTCAGTATTAAATATCTCAGACAAGCTAAGTCTATATGTCTGATTAATTCCAGCTTGGTTATCAACTATTGGAAAAAACTCTGCGCCGTTAATATTATTAGTGTCATTAGAATTGCCGCTAATACCTATGCGCTGTGGTAAATTTGAAATTTTTGTACTCATTAATTCTATTTATATCTTTTTAAGTGTTAATTACAATGTTTGCTTGCTTAGCATTTCCGATGGTGTATATTACTCCGGTTCTAAAGAACTGATCAGCCTCAGGAGTTGATGGAAGAGTTGTTGAGCTATCTGTATTTATAGCACCCTTCCAGGAAATCAATATTGTTCTATTTGAACCATCACTATTATGACCAACCACTAATCCTGTAATGGTGAGATTTTCATCTTCATCATTTTGAATGTCTTGGAAGACTATATCACCCTGTACTATATCTCCAGTAGATCCTATAGATGTTGCAATAAATTCAAATGGGGCAGATAGATCAGCATCATTTGCAGCATCATTCCACCAATTAGTGGCATGATCATCGATGTGTAATTCGCGGTCGGTATCAGCTGTATCACTTTCAAGAACAAAGCCAAGACCACTTTCAGTATCAAGTTGATTGATCTTACTCATCATAGCTCCAACATTCATAAAGATATCTCTATTATCAAGCGCATCTTTAATAGTTATAGGAAGATACGAACTAATATCATCGGTATCTTTAAACTTTAGATTTTGTTCGTAATCTCTTTTAGTAAATACCTTTTGCGGTACTAATGCAGGTATAACATACTTGAATGCCATAAGAACTGATCTCATGAATAGTTCAGAGTTAATATCAATGCTTGATGTATCTTGTAGTAAGTATGCTTGGTTCTGTTCTTCTGCACCATACACACTTATGGTTGTTTCTTGGTTTCTTAACTGAATTGCTAAAATAGTTGCAGTAGCTCCAGTGCTGGTTACGGTTATATCACCATCGGTAAATACATTACTTTCATCTCCACTTCTTTTAATTATTCCAGTAAATTCATTGCCGTCTGGTCTGAGTTGTATTATAGTACCCTGATTCGTGCCCTGTGTAACTGAATCTGCAACTCGAAGAGGAGCACCGTTAACCGCTTGTACTCTAATTTCGAAATCTTCTGAAGGATCTCCCTCTGAATATGATACACTATATCGTGATGCTAAATTATTACCAGGAACAGATCTTGCTAATTTTGTCCAAAGTCCTGCTTCGAATATAAATTCTCGTGTTCTTATATCTCCTTGTAGCCAACCAGGCTGGAACATAGGCATATGATAACCACCAGATGCATTTGGTGCAGTCAAATCCTCAAGCCACCGCATATCTTCTAATGGCTGTGTAGTTCTAAACGGTGCCAAATACTTATCTTCGACTCGAAGAAGATTAACATTTTTTCGAGTGGCTGGATCATATTCTATATATTTTGGACCAAGCCAATGATTATCTCGTATAACAAGGAGTATAACACTCGCAAAGAATTTGAGGCCTGCTGGGTGAACTAAGCTTAAGAACGTGCTTTCCCAATCATCTACCTTTATTCCGCTTCTGATATTATAAGAAAATTTCTGCCAAAAATCGCTATCCTGAATACGCATTTGTCCGGATAGTCTTCCTTTTTTGTCAAAATATTCACCAACGTATTCTAATGTATATTCATGAATTACCGGCAATACATTATGTAGATTATTTAATCTTCCATCGCCCCAATATACTTGTGCATCTTCTGCGGCATTAATTCCGTAATCAACCTTTAATCTAACTGCAGTATTACTTTCTCCTTCTTCATATTTAAGCAATGGATCATCGAAATATAAAAATGAATTAAATGTATGACCATTTAAATCTTTAAATAGGAAATTCCTTTTTGCATTTGGCACAGATGTCAATTGAGTGGCACCTATAGCAGATCCTTCTATTTTATCAAAGATAAGCTTATAAAATGTTTTAACATTTTTATCAAAATAATCTAAGAGTTGATGAGCTATAGAATCACTTATTGCTCTACTATAGTATTGCGCGTGAGTAATATCTCCGTTGTAATTACCTGTTGCATTTCGACCGAGGACAAAATTAGCCTGCGGTGATATACTTAAATGTCTGATAGTATTTCCTTCTATTATTCTTTCAAAATTAGAACCATTATACGAAATATCAACGTATCCGTTATATCTATCAGCCTTTCCTCTTACTGATATTAAGCCAAACGCAGTAGTCACAACCGTTTCTGTATCTAAATATACTTCAGCTGACGGGGCAGTAGAAATAACAAAATCACTGGTATATTCATTGTTGCTCTTAAAAAATCCTAATTCATCTAATACTTTATCATAAGTATATTCTATTAGCGGTTTTTCTGGTAAGCTCGTAAGTATAATATCTGGGAATGAAAAAGCAGCGTTATACGATGGAGCATTATTTGCGATTTTTACAACTGCGCTATTATCTAATCTTCCACTGTAAGAACTTACTGCTGGAAAACCTTCTGTTGGTTCAATAATCGGGAATGATTGTATTACAGTCGAAGACAGTTTTCTGTAAACGTCATAAACAACATTTGTAGAATTTTCAGTAGCATTTTCACTCGAATTTGGTCCGTTTAATATTTTATTAACACTATCTGGTTCAAGAGAGATCGCAAATGAGTTATTAACGTTATCGACTGCGATATCTACTCCAAAATTTAAACCGATCTTAAAATCATCTTGGTTCCTCTGTACAAACGTTTTTGAGGGACCAAGCTCTTTAAATGTTCTCCACGTGCTATTAGCAGTAGTGTATTGACTTTTAATATAATATAATATTGAAGCACTATTGTGCTGTTCTTTATTGTATACATTAGAATAGTTATATTGGTCTACAAACTGTTTAGCATTATTTAGTCCGCCACTTACTAAAAGTAAATCATTACCGAAGAATTTAAATGAGTATGTTCTAGAACCGTTATGCGTTATATAGCTGCTTCTTGCTCCCGTTACTGTCACTATACGATTGTAATAATTTTCCCACGTTGCATCTTCTAGCTTTTCCCAAATATGAATACCGTAAGATGTTACCTTTGCTATAATATTTCCTGTTTCGCTTAAATCGAATTTTCCTCCATCTAATAACGAATTAATGCCAGTCGTAATGGTGTTGCTGTATTCGCTTGATAGCTTCTTTTCTATTTCTTCAAATTCTAAATAGTCAAGCTCCTTATTGTAAAAGGCAATATGCGAGAATGCAGTACCGTTATAAAGCTTAATCTGTGAAGATGCCGTAATTCCAGGAATAGGACTTCTTTCTCCATCAGGATTATTGTCAGTTAATATTAAATCAATTGATTTTGATCTTTTAAATCCGTTAAGAGAATAACGTAGGCCGGTAATTACCTTTTCTGAATTTATTGATAATGAGCCAGTCGTAAATTCAATTACTAAATTATTCCATATTGCAGGGTCTATATCGCTGTTGAAATATTCATCACTAAATATTTCATTTGGAATATTATCAAGGATAATATTCGTATCTATTTTATCTAAAAATGTAGGATAATCAATTTTACCTGATTCTTTAGAAACAATCTGTAACGTTTTAGCACCGGTCAATGGGTTATTAGCTATACGCAAAGTAATATTTCCTATAGTTAATATATCATTAGATTCTGCATATGTTCTATTAGTTTTAAATCTTAATGATAAAGAAAAACTACTGTTAACTTTAAAGTCAAGTCCTGTTCCACGAGTAGAAATTGGAGATTTTAAAATAACACCAGAATCTCCCGAAATGTTATTGAATGTCTCACTTAATTCAAATCTAGAATTGTTGTTTGTTGATATCCAAGTGCTACCATTATTAAAATTTTTGTTAATATCAAATTCTAAAGCAGGAATTGGACTTCTTGAAGATGTAGGGGGTAGACTTACAAATTCTGTAGATGACCATAAGCCGCTTGCGGCAGCGGTATACACTTGAATGACTTGAGCAATATTAACATTATTGAAAGTATGTGTACCAACTACAATTTGATTATTGCTAAACTTAAGATGAGCAAAGTCTGCAGATCCCTTATGCGTAAATGGAAGATTTAAAGATACTGCCTGATAAAAATTATAATTGTTATATTCATCTATACTAAATATAACAAGGCGAGATTCTCCATTTATAGGACGATCTAATAATACAAGATAATCACCGTTAACCGCGTAATCTAAAATATCCCACAATCTCTCCCCATCGTAAGTCTCTGTATTAGCAATTGTAATCTCTTGCCATGGAATATAATCTTCATTAAGTTTATAAAATATAGAAAGATTACCTCTATTGTGTAAAGTAAATAAGTGATTATTATTATGTTTTACAGTATCACAGTGTGGTAAAGTAGGAAGACTGTCGTTTCCTTGTCTGCTACCTTTATTCCATTTTACCTTTATGCTATGCGGCTTTCTATCGCTATTGAGCTCACTAGTTAAATACCAGTCAGTATAGTATACTGTCTTGTCTCTAGATTTTATTGACCATCTACTTTCGTCACTATTCAATGGATGTTTTTCAGCATGGATAAACGTTCCTATAGTAGCATCAATCGCAATTTGATATACTTCCACTTTACCTCTATTTGTGCCAATATCATCATTTCCTGGACATCCAACAACAATTCGTGTACCTGTGCCGTTTATGCTTATATTTTTTCCAGCATTACTTGTGGTTCCAAATCCCTCGATATTTGCTCCAACTTGCATCCAACTACCATTTGTATAACTGAATGAGCGAACCTGTCCTGAACCTATTCCTGCGGTATTATTATTAGGAGATCCAATTGCAATAATGTTTCCTGCGCTATTTAAACTAACGCTTGCCCCGCATGCATCTCCAACATTTTCTCCTTCAATTGTTTGACCGCGTTTAATCCAGATTCCGTTACTAAGAGAATAAATTTCAACGTTTCCTTTATAGTCTGCTTGTGTTCCATCACCAAGAATACCGACAGCAAATGTTGTTCCATCATTACTTAAGCTTATAGGAACTTGAGCGGAAGCTTCAGATGCAATAAATGTTGTTTCTGATCCCATTTGAACCCAGACATTAGTATCTACTTCATTGTAATATGCCTTTAAAGACATTGACCGGTTTCCAGCATTATTTATTATGTATGTTCCAACAAGAACAGTTCTACCATCATCGCTTAATCTAACGGTGTTTCCACTAAGTGGATCAGAATTTTCTTCTTCGATATTATCTCCTACCTTTTGCCACTGGGAATTAGCATATTCATAAATAACAACTTCATTTTTTGATCTTAAAGGAATTCTAAAACCGATAGTTTTTCCTCCGTCGATTGCTCCAAATTGAGGAGTTATGCCAGTTTCTAAACTGAAAGTATTTGAAGTGAGTGTTGGTCCACTTCTTAAATAAGTAATAGTTGTTGAATTAATAGAAGCAATTTCAAATAATCCATCGTATTGATGTGATGCGCCACTTACATATACGTGAGTAGCTGTTGGTTCAACTTCTGTAACTGTCAATGGGTTCGATGGCCAAGCAGCTTCCCATGGAGTGTTTTGCGTATTAGTCTCTATGCTAGAGCTATGACCAGCACCGTTATCAGTATCGATAAAGTTCCATTGATATGCAAGATCTCCACCTGCATTTATAACCACGTAAGACACGCTAAGATTCCCAGTACCGCCAATTTGGTCATATCCGCCATGGAGGTAGTGGCCATATTGGTCATATCCGCTAGAAGCATTAATACGATATTCACCGCTCAAACCTGCATTACCATTGACAGTTACATTTACGCGCTCGTCGCTACGATCTCCAGTAATAGTAACAGTTGTTCCATCTGCAACAAGTGTTGGATGAGCAGGATTTAATTCTGAGCATAACGAATTAATAGTACCATCAGCATTTAGCCATGGATAAGCTGGAAAAGTATTTCCATCACCATCAGTAACACGGACGAGCTCTTCAGTGAAAACTGATCTGACTTGCCCGTTGCCCATGTCGGTCTCAGTATAGTTGGCCCAAATCGAGTATGCAGCCTCACCGCCCTCACCGCTGTCACCATCCTCCCGTATTTCGTGCCACGGGAAGGTACCATATGTACCACTTATCCAGGCTGTCCGCGTGCCACCCCCGAAGGGAACAAATGTTTTTCTGTATGTACGAGAATCATAGACAAAGCTAATAACGCTTGAATGATTTGGCCAAACATTTGTTCCATGGACTTCAGTGAATCCGTTAAAATCTTCTAACAGAATACCTGATCCATCTTCTTCAGTTCCTATGTCATAATTTTGACTAATAGAGGATCCTGAACCAATCGCTAAACGATCTCCAGCTCCATTTAAACTTACACTCGATCCTAATTTACTATTTTCAACGTCTGTAGTAATAGACTTTTTCAAATTCCAACCTGAATTATTCCATTCATATATTTTTACTTCGCCTATAATGTTATTTTCATCAACAGAATCTTTGTTTTGAGGAGCTCCTACAGCAAGAATAGATCCATCTGCGCTTAAGCTAAGGTCACTTCCTAAAAGGTCATTAGTATCATCGCCATCGATATCAGAACCCAATTGTGTCCATGTATTTACTCCAGAACCAATTCTTAATGGTTGACCCGATGTCAATGTAGCTGAAGTTAAGGCTCCATAAATCAGAAATTCCAGAGTATACCCAGTGAACCGAGATGAGGAACTGGTGGTTATGAATTGATCACTTGCACCAAGTTCAGGTAATCCAAGACCTGTTATGACTGTACCAGCAGGAATTGTAGTAATATCTTCTGGTACATTTTTTAATGCCAACCTCGTTTGTCCTTGATGAACCGATTGACCGTGTAGGATCGCGTTAGCTAACGTGTATACTCGTACGCTTCCAGAATTATTTCCTCCACCATCATTTTTTGCTGCACCAACAGCAAGAGTAAAACCATCTTCGCTAATAGCATTAACTCCACTAAAATCTTCAGGATCTTCGCCGTAGACTGATTGACCAATCTGCAAATTATTTGGACCTGAGAATGTATCTCCGTCGAATGCATAATATATTAAATCATCGGCTGTAAAGGTATTTCTAACAGGATCAGTTTCGTGTATATAAACTGGATTATTGTTAAATGAAATTGAGCTATCTATCCATGTTCCATTATAATTTTTACCTAACGGAGATAAAAACGAATTCATATGATCGAGTTTGTCACCGCTCAATGCGTCTAAACCAATTGTACTTTGATCGATAAAATTAGAAAATTCGAGGTTATTTGAACCAGCCTCTTGAAAAATCCTTGGCTCTCCGGTATCAATAAACGATCTACCGATTTTCCCGGTTGTTTTATTAAAAAATAACTCATGAGAATGAAAAGACTCATAATCTTTTGATAGAGAAAACAGAGGTTGAATCTCGCTGTTTTCTTTACTGTCTCTTGGTAAAGTTCGAATAATAAATGAATGCTCATCACTATCAAGCGGAATATCCGAATTATCACCTATATCACCAAAATCAATATATGATCGTTTACCATCAAGCTGTATTCTATTTTCTACTTGATTAAACTCCGCTCCCTGATAAAAATATCCTCTAAATGGTTTACTTAATACTACAGAGTCCCAGGTCTCATTAATAGAATTTAAATTTTTCTTTGAATCTAAATCAATTAACAATGATTGAATAGGTGGAGCGGTATTGTACAATGATACTTCTTCTGCTCTGATAATATTACCATTTCCTATTACTACATCATTGCTATTTTTTAGTTGAAATGGTGTCCAGTTGTATTGCGCACCTAAGTCTTGAGAATCTACAGATACGGTAAACGATCTAGTAAAATCGCCATTTTCTTTTTTCCAATCTCCAGAAGAAAGTTCAAACAATCTTTCTCTTGGATAGGACACCTTTACAATTTCATCAAAGAATAAACGGAAAAATGTCGTAATACTTTCTTCTGAACCCTTAAGTGTGTAGTATTGTATAATTTTTTTATACAAAGATACTCTATCCATTACTGCAGAATCAGGAATATTTTTTGCAATTTCTCCTTGAATTCCATCTAAATATTTAGCCGATACTTTATCAATATCGTGTTCGTCAACAATGCGATTTGCTTCATACGTAGGAAGACCTTCGGTATTGAGATGATTATAGTAATCCTTAATTAAAGATATAAAACTTTCTGAGCTTTCTCTTAGTTGTTCAGGAATAAGTTCTTCTACACGAAGAGATTCTGTATTTAATACATTAGTATCAAAGGGATCAAAGTCTCTTGCGTTTGAAGCAATTGGAATAACAGTCTGTGTTTGTTCAGTCGAAATATTTGTGTATGAAATTACAGTGTTACTAACATTATAAGTTGCATACTTTTGATATATTAGACCTCCATAAGATGTATCGGCCGGAGGAAGTTCAGATGCATGATTCATTTCTCCCGTAGGCATATAGAATACTTCGTTCAATCCTTCAAACGTATGCGAATGATATCTTCCGTTAATTAAAGATTCGTCGGTATAAAGAGGATAGAAATATCCAAAAAGACCATCCGTATTCCCACTAGTGCTTTGACCCTGTAAATAATAAACTGACATAATTTTTAATTCTAATAACCACTATATGAACCACCACTAGATGATGATCCACTAGATGATGAGCTACTACCAGATGATGAGCTAGATGATGAGCTAGATGATGAGCTAGATGATGAGCTACTACCAGATGATGATGATGAACTGCTGCTTGAAACCCTATTATTAGAAGCGGCAGGCTGTGGTGCTAAACTTTCAGCTCGTTCTCTTGAAAATGGAGTATATTCATTAATACCAGCTGCACCAGATACTGCAATCGTATCAACTTCTGGAGTAATAGTGCTTTTTCCTATATCAATGGTAAGAAGTTTGTTTCTTTTTGATACTATATCATTTGATGATGGAGAAACATATATATTAATAGTTTCAGTCTTATTAATATATAAACTATCTATTGATATTAATCCAGTAACAGTGTTCAGATTTCCAATATTTCGATGTACTATTCTTACAGCGCCATCCGCTCCGGTTGTGTATGAATGTACTGTTCTTTCAGTATCAGAACCAAAAATTGGAGAATCTGTTAAACTAAGGATAGTTCCGTTATATACCCAAGAATCTGAACTTATTGTCGGTTCTTCTTGGCCAGGATCAGCGGATAAGCCCATTTGAAAATCAACAGGAGTAGATGTTAATCTGCCGAATTCAAATACTGTTCTTTTATATGCATACACTCGAATAAACGAATTTATAATTGATACATCTAAATTGTCGATTATTCCAAGCAGTTGAGAATAGCGAAATACACCATCGAACTTTTGTAATTGATTTATGTTGAAATCTTCTAATGCTGTTTCTATAACCGAAGAAAGCTGACCTGTAGATAGAGAAGTTCGATTCGAATCATATTTGAATAAAATGTCTAAATAAATGTTTGTAAAATCTGGGTCAATAAGAACCGGCTGAATACCAATAACACGCTTCGATTTGAGTTCTTTAAGAAGATATGCCTTATCTAAATCAGATAAAGCCGGTGCATCAAACGGTTTAACTGATGCATACACTTTACCATATTGCGGAGGATCGTTATCTTCTCCTCCCCATACTGATACTGTTTCAAGATTATTTAAAATTTGATTAATTAGAGTCTTGTAGTCAGTAGAAGTAACAGCTCTATTTTGAGTTATAAACGATAACGGTGCATTCTGACGAATACTTTCGATATTCTCTTTTTCACTTCCGTTTGTAGATCTTGATAAAACCGTAATAATAGGAGTAACTGAACCTGGACTTTTCCAATCAAAGGCTGCAGCGCCGTTACCTTTATTCCCATTAGTGCTTAAATATTTAACTTTAATTACGTTAAGAGGTCCTGGTTTTTTACCAAAAATATTATCACCAAATTTAATTTCGTAATTACTATTGTAATTCTCGTTAACAAAATATGCAGTAGTTGACGGACCAACATTTGAAAGACTTTCAAATAAAGAATATGTCTCAACCGCTGTAGAATATTGATTTTCAAATACATCAACTGCCATATTATTCAAATCAATAGTAGGATCTTCAATGATATATTTTTGATCAAGGTCTCCAGATTCAACAATAAAGGTAACCTCCTTTATTTTTCCTTCATAGATATCAACTTCATCAAAAATATATGTTGCGTTAAGTTCGTCAAGAGTGGCGGTGTAATCATCGACTGTTATAAACGTATATGTCGTACCATCAATCTCAGCTTCAAGCTGTTGTCCTTTATAAAGTGTGTATGTCGAAAGATTACGATTAGCAGCTGAAGAAAATGATAAAGAAACGGTTGCCATTGCTGATGACATACTTCTCGGTGTATATCCTAAAAGCTTCGCGCGTGAAACAACGTTTGCTCTAATTTGAGCAGAATCAATAAATGATTCGTTCATTGCATTGTGCGCAACGATTGCATTATAGTGAGTGTTATATGCAAGTATGTCTAAAAGCTGGTTAAGACCAGAGCCCTCAAAGTCAAAATCAGTATAGTTAAGATCTGATTGAGTTTTAAAATAGTCTTTAAGGTTGTCTTTGATTTGATCAAAGTCTAATTCTGTAACATTAAGTTGTTTCATTATCGTAAGCGTTGTAAGTAAAAATTAATTTCTTCTCTAGATGGAGAAAATATAACATTAAATCCAATTGTTATTTCGTATGCGTTTCTTTCTGAATTATCTGTTACCTCAACAGTGTGATTACTGGTGCGAGGTTCATATTTTTTTAAAACATACAGAATTTCTTTTTCGATTGCTCTTGCAGTAAAGTTGTCTGCTGGTTCAAATAATAGTGCTGTCACATTTGAACCAATCTCAGGATGAAATGGGCGTTCATGAAAGTTAGTTAAAATTAAATTCTTGACTGCGTGTTTAACCGCGTATATGTCTTTTTCGGCTGGTATGTCCTTTGTAAATTTATGAGGTTTTTTAAAAAATAAAGGTAAGTCTCTATAATTAACTCTATGCGCAACCTTATTCGGTGCTGGATTTTTATCTGATAGCGCTCTCGACATGTAACCTATTTATACTAATTAAGGAAGATATTCGGTGCAGTAGTTACCTGATTTCCGCCGTATGCTTCTGTACAAGTTCCACCCGTATTTTCAGTAATACTACCTACAATATCAATAGATTGACTACCATCAATATCAATAGTCTGGTTTTCCTGCACTTTGTGGACATGTTCTCCGCCGATATGCTCATACTTATTACCAGTAACCTGAATATTCCAGTCACCTATAATTTTAGTATTACATCCTCCATCAATCGTAAGATTGCATCCACCTTCGATATAAACATTCTCTCCTTGGACAACAACTCTATAGTTTTTACCAACAATCACCTCAGTCTTATCACCTATTGGAGTAACTTCAGTGTATGTTCCAGTACGGTGGATAGTAGATATTCTTTCTTTTCCAGGAGTTACATCGAATTCAACAATGTGGGCAGCTTCATCTGCATCGTCTGCTCTTTCATAAGCAATCACGTGATTCTGTGGGTATGTTGGAGTCATTACATCATCAATAGCTGGAAATACCCATGCTGCAGGTAAAGTTCCTGCTTTTTCAGGAGCTCTTACTTTTTGAGCTATAGTTATTTTTGGATCGTAATCGTTCCTTAGCTGATCCTTCTTTGTATAACTAAATCCTTCTTTATATTTTTCTTCTTTAACTTGTGCAGAGACTGGCGTATCAGGTTTATCAAGGTGTAAGGCTTCTTCACTTGGATATCTCTCGGTTGGATCAGTAAATCCTTTGCTGTAATCTCCTGGCCGAGAGGTTATCGATGGGATAGATCCCATAATAACAGGATCTTGGGCATTAATGCCATCTCGAAAGAAACCAATAACCCATGTTCCTCGTAATAGACCTGTTGCAGATTGACCTACACCTGACATCGATGCTGATGTAACAGGCAACATCGTCATTGCCCATGGTAAATCTTCGGTAGGTATACCTTTTTTTGCTGTTTTGTCTTCATTGTGATATCCGTAACACCGTACACGATATCTACCCATTTCCATTGGATCATCAATGTCTTCGATCACACCGGTGAACCATGCAAAGCCACCACCATTATTAATAAAATTTTCTGGGTCCATGATCTATTTATAGTTCAATACTAAATGAGTCTTTCTTTACCCGTACCTCTGAGAAATACGTTCCATCTTCAAACGAGTGATTTACAGAAGTAATTAAGTGTCTTCCTGATAAGTGTTTATCATATATATCATCAGCGCTTTTCGGTTTATTTTTCATCTTAGCTAATAAATCTTTCATTATTGCAGGATCTACCGCCTTTGGAAATTTTAACTTAATTACTGTTCCGGGATTTAACTCAAGATCACCAAACAGTTTTATATCATGAGATATTGACTCTAATGCTTCTTCAATTGCAAGAGTTTTCCCTTTAGTTTTTTCTTTTAGTTTATTGTAGTTTTTATCGTTTTCTCCGTATGATAAGTTATTAACCGAAACATGTTCAAGATGAGATTTAGGCATTAAGTTTAATAATTCACCATTCACATCAAACTGAGTTGATAGAGGAGTTTTTTTATTTAACGTCAAATCTTGTTTAAAATCGTTATCATAGTTATAATCATATTTAGTATATGTCTTATACGAATAATCTAAATAGTTATTTTCTGACGCCCATCCTCCATTTGCACCTTGATAAACTTTTCCAAGCTTAAGATCTGATACAACATCAAGAATACGAGAAGCTCTTTGATTATAATCTTCTACTGAGTATGATTCAAAACTAAATTCTCTTTCATCAAAATATGTGTGATATTCTTCTGCAGCCATTAAAGTGTGCAAAGATGATAGCCGAATTTTATTATCTAATGAATGATAAAGAAAAAACGGCGATAAAGTTTCATCGTATGTTCTTTTACGTAACCACTCTGCGGCCTCAAGAGGAGATTGCCATCGTATGATTCCTTTCATTCTTGACGATACTTTTCCGTTTACTTCAAAATCAGTAAACCCAAGATCCTCAGTAATAATTTTTTTAATTTCAACATCAGTTGTATCTGTAAACGATCGTGATATTTTAGATAAACGTGAGTAATATGCGTGATCTGATACACACGCAATAGTATAAACATTTGTATGTTCTGCATTGCCGCTTGAATAAAGCGGATATTCAGTAACGATAAAATCTAGATTGATTTTTTTAATGCCCGATTTTTGATTTTCGGTTTTTGTTTGCGCTCCGTCCCAACCTTTTGGTCTAGCCGATATTTCTATTTTTATTTTTTCTTGACCAATAAGTGGCGTACTTTCAAAGAAATTTGCAGTATCCTTTACACTAATTTCTGCAATTATATTCGGAGAATAGATTGATTCGGTTAATGTCAGTTTAACCACAATGTTTTCTATATAAAACGTATCACCTGAATGCGTAGTCAAGGTAATTCTATCGATATTATATGCTCCTGGGGATAAAGACTTACTTGCCCCAAAGTTTGTACGTTGATTAGCCATTTACTTTAATAGATATTCTTCATACAGCTCAGCAAATTCAGTAATATGCTCTGGACGTATTACGCGAATTTTCCTTGCCTCGAACGCTTTTTCGTCAAGGTCATCTTTAATCGATACGAATTTTGCTTCTGTAGTAAGATACTGTTTAAGAAAGCTTGGCACATATTTCCTTTGTTTGTCAATTGAGTTATAATCTGATATTTCGCTTTGATCAAATCCGTCTGCTTTTGTCGGTAAAACATTGTCATCAATATCACCTACAACATACCCTTTTGGCAATTGAATATCATTTGGATTATATACGTTACTGTATGCATCAAACGCAGTAGTTTTTTCTTCTTCTGATTCTGAATCAATAAAATAAGATGGAGCATTATACGATTCCTGAAAAAACCTATGAGAAACAAATGCGATCTTTGAAAAATAGTTATCTAAGAAAAAATCATAATACGCATCACTTCCGGTAATTATATTTTGTCTACGTTCAACATCAAATAAGAATGAATAATAAACAGTTGTTTGATTATTTCTTGTCCATTCAAACGCACTTTTTGCCCATTCAGTTTTTATAGTTTCGTATTGATTCCACTCTGAACCTGATGTTCCATACGGATTTGAAACATATTTTATATTCCAAAGTCTATTTTTAGAAAATCTTCCTAAATTATTAATATTGTAAACCCAAAGTTGATAGCGCTGATCATCAAAACGAAGTATTTCCGCTTCAATTTTACTTCCATCAGGAGCATCATCAAATGTCGTTATTCTTACATTTCCACTATTTAAATCTAATCCTCCAAAATAGTTTACCATTTCAAAATTATTTTCGTATTTACGAGCAACTGGATATTGGCGAGGAATAAAGACAAGTGTAGAATAGTCTGCATAATCTTGTTCAAGCATTGAGTCAAATTGACGATACGATTTTGGCCAAGCGTTTAATCCGGTTTTAAGAGATTCGTTTATAACAAAGAATGTCCAATAATAATCTGGTGTACCATATAATCGATTAGATACGACATCAGGTCTTTCTCCTTCAATTATTTCATACCATGTATAATTTATTACATTATCGAGAAGACCTTCTTTTACATCAACATGCCGAAACATGTCAGTAATGTCAGTCTTAATTCCGTCTGCATTAATATCGTATTTTATTTTAGGAAACTGTGAGAAGAATGACATAATTAATCGCCTTTAGTGGGTGCAGGATCAGGTTGTGAAACATCTGTTGATAATCTACCCATTCCGTTTTCATCAAGTCCTCTTGTTCCGAGTTGATCAGTTTGCATAAATTCGATATCATGTCTATTTAATGCACGGGTTTCTTGGAATTGTATTTCTAAATCAACTTCAAGCGGGGCGTTGTCTGTAAGATACACGTTGCCGGTGGCATTAAAGTTTGTGTTAACACTAGTACAATATGAAGTATATATACGAGGAATAAATGGATTTTCTGTACCAGAATCCATATTCATAAATCTAATTGTCCACACCGGAGGATACTCAAGTGTAACTGTATTGCCCTCAGCCCCGCGAGAAGCATAAAGAAAATGCCTAAACTTTGATTGAATTTGTCGTATAAGGTCTGATTCAAATTCAGAGCGGGCAACCATTTTAAAACTAAACCCAAACGACCTTACTGTATTTTGATTAAACGTGGTATTCGTATTTGGATTATTCACTTGTCTTGTTACTAATCCAGCTGAAGACTGTTGCTCAGCAGGTAACGCCTTCGCCGCCAATGTTTGCATTTGTCTGGCATTCGAGCTCTTTATTTCGCCAAAAAGATCGGAAAAAGCTTTTTGTCCGGTGAGTTTTTCGACTGCTGCTTGACCAACTTGATTAAGATTAGTTTGTCCATAGTCTGCTCCATCACCAAACTGTAGATTTGGTGGAGCAGGAAACCACATCGCGTGACGCTGTATTTGGCCATTGAGCTTTCTTTCGTGGGCGACCAATTCAATACATGGACGGCTGGTATCGCCTCTCATTTCTGGAGGATAAATAAGAGGAGCAACAGATTCAATTGAGTTGTCAAAAGTCTGCTTTTCATTAAACTTATCTTTAATAAAGCGACCTGCTTTGCGGCCCGCGGTACTAATTGCACTTACTGCTGAGATTACTGGAAAAATGAATAAAGGCATAATATAAATCTATTTATAATAAAAATATGACATACAAGGGAAGATATACTGTAAAGAATCCGGACAAATACGATGGCGATCCTACGAAAGTAGTATTCAGATCGTTATGGGAAAGACAAGTCTTTAAATTTATGGATATGAATCCTGATGTAATTAAGTGGCAATCAGAAGAAACCATTATTCCATACCGTTGTAAGACTGATAATAAAATTCACAGGTATTTTATGGATGTTAAAATGGTTACAAAGGATAAGACGTACCTAATCGAGATTAAACCAAAAAAACAAACTGAAGCGCCAAAAGAACCAAAGAGAAAGACAAAAAGATATATTACTGAGGTAATGTCCTACATAAAAAATACCTCAAAGTGGGAAACTGCTGAAGCATACTGTGCTGATAGAGGATGGGAGTTTGTAATATGGACAGAAATAGAACTTGCAAGGCTTGGAATTAAACTCCTTGGTGCAAAGAAGCCAAAGAAATAGTATAAATAGAGGTATGGCATCTCTCTTTGATAAAATACAGGCAGCAGCTTTTAGGTCTGACATAAAACGCGGAACCAAACAATCTCTGAAATGGTTTAGGGAAAAGGTTGCTGAGATGAGAACAGTTAATCGTAAAGCTCTTTTAAAAGATGAAGCAACCAAAACAGTATCGAAGCCGCTGATTGGTCGTATGTTTATGTATGCATATGATCCTAAAAACAAGAAGACTCTACCCTTTTACGATAAATTCCCGCTTATTATTATGGTCGACAAAGCACCTGGAGGATTTTACGGAATAAATTTACACTATCTTCCGCCATTGTTAAGAGCTAAATTCTTTGATAAGCTTCTCGATTACTCTAATAATGATAAATATAATAAGTCTACTCGACTTAAAATGTCGTATGATCTTTTAAAGGGAGCATCAAAGCTTAGCGCATTTAAGCCGTGCTATAAACACTATTTAACTAAACACATCAAATCACAAATATCCGAAATATCTGCCAGTGAATGGGAGATTGCAATCTTTTTACCATCTGAACAGTTTGTTAAGAAAGGTAAAGATGCAGTTTGGAAAGACTCAAGATCTAAAATCTAATGGAAATAGACGCACTCAAAGGACTCATAAATACTAGGAAGGGATTTGCTCGCTCTAATAGATTTGAAATATTAGTGGTACCACCAGCTGAAGCATTTGAAGATACTCAAGAAATAAGAGATCTTAATATCCTTTGCGATACTACCTCTCTTCCTGGAAGGCAAATGCAAACGTTCGAAACGAACTACACACGCCAACAAGTAAAAGTTGCGCAGTCATTTATTAACGAAGATGTTTCATTTACATTTAATCTGACTAATGACATGTTTATTAAAAGAGTATTTGATAAGTGGACTAATATGATTATCGATCGAAACACGTTTAAGAAAAATTATGATTCTGCATATAAACGCGATGTAGGAATATTCCAAAATGATATTAATAATAAAAGAATTTATGGTGTTAAGCTAATCAATGCATTTCCTATATCAGTACAAGGAGTGGAATTAAATAGTTCTGATGGAGAGATACAAAAATTAACAGTAGAATTTACATACGAAGATTTTGAAGAACTCATTATAAGACCCCCAGAAGATTAGCCGATGGGATAATTATAAATAATATTTTTATTATAACTGAATGAATAACAAATAACAAAATTATGGCATTACCAAAACTAGAAAACCCGACATATCCAATCGAAGTACCTTCACTTAATCGTAAAGTTGAATTTAGACCATTCCTCGTTAAAGAAGAGAAGATTCTTATGATTGCCCAAGAATCAGGGGATGAAA
>TARA_B110000483_G_scaffold165095_1_pt1 | contig 19867 bp, 15 predicted proteins | sample TARA_B110000483 | Tara Oceans TARA_B110000483 (sample SAMEA4398176) | marine metagenome | biome: Polar Biome; feature: [SRF] surface water layer (ENVO:00010504); material: water (ENVO:00002006), including particulate matter (ENVO:01000060) such as... | depth 5 m
TTGTTTGTGGATGGGTTGAATATGATAATTCTTGATATTCCGAATGATGATATGACTGATAAAATAGACGTTTTGTGTCCATCTAATAGTTATTCTGACGATTTTTTTGACGTTAACAAAAGTACAATAATGTTAATTAGAAAATCTGAAGGGAAAAATAAAAACGACAACATATTCTTTGAATTAATATGTGAAATGAAATACGACGAAACTAATAAGGAAACTAATAACAAAACATCTACTATAATTAACATAAATAAATTCAAAGATATTAAAAGTACAATAGATACCATCCAACGAGCATATAGCAAATGTGGTGGGCTTAATAGTAAACCAAACGTCTATACCTTCAAGAAAAATATTGCATTACCGGAACTAATAAGATATGTCAATGATGCTGAATATAATGTAAAGGCACAGATATTTAATTACGACGGAAAGGTAATAGCAATTAAAGTAGAAAAAGAGGGGAAAGGGGGTATATTACCATGCTATCCTTCTGCGCCAATGGTAGGGTTAGACAATGAAGTAGAATATATATGGATTAATTCTATCACTGGACTCTCTTACGCTGATACTATAGATTTCTTAAAATCAATAAAACAGAATAATGAGAAAATATTAAGTAAACCAATGATTAAAGTAGAGGAAGACGGCAAAATTGTTGGAGTCATCACTGAAACAAATCAATTTGTCCCCGTTAATCCCGAAGAGATTACTCCCGAGAATAATAAAGGAATAGAAAAGACTATTACCAGTAATAATTTTAATGATATAGACACTATGATTAGCAACGAGAGTAATGTAGATATAGAACGAATTGATTACATAAAAAAGATAAATCTGGAAACTGGATTTTACAAGATATTTCGTAACACCATCAGAATAATGCTAAGCGAACACAATAATAGAGGTAGAAGAAGTGAAATTGAAAAGATTATTGAATCAGATAAACGACATAATACTAAATTGAGAGGTATAATTAAAATGTTGCGAACCATGACTAATAACCATTTTAAATTTGTAGAATTTGATTATAAAGTAATTAATGATATGATTGTGACTTGTTATAAGAATGAAATTAATGAGGATAATAAAACCTACTGTATTGTTGATAAAACAAATAAGAACAATATACAAATGCATATTCCAAAGAAAAATCTCATAAATGAATTGGATAACGAAAAGATGTATTTCGCAAAATTGGCCGATGAACTTCTTCGTTTTAATAGAATTAAGACCTTCATATTTGAACCAAAATCGTTTTTATCTCTCGGAGACATTGGATATAACCTCGGTGACGACGAGATTGTTCTTATGCAATCGTTACTTACCAAGGAATACTTCGACGACGCCGTTAAAGAAGAAACTAATGAGTATGTCAATACAAACACTTATGATAATGTTAATCCAATAAGTGGATTTAAATATTCTTCTTCGTATAACATTGAAGACCTAGAACAAACAAAAGCAAAAAAATTAAAAAGGAAAACCACCTTAAAAGATAATTAATGCGTGGATTCGTCACTACTACTTTCCTCGTCAATTAAATGTATTGACTCATTTGTAGAATCTATACTAGTAATTGTTTCATCACCAGATTCACCGGAAGATATGTCATTATATGCGAACGAGTTATATGTTATATTAGTGGATGTTATATTGCTCGCTATACTAGGTAAATTAATACTGTTGTCTATAATAGTATTTTCGGTCAATAAAGATAACGTGGGCGATGAATATGTGAAAGCATTGTGAATTTCTCTGTCAATATTGGTTCGTTCTTGTACTATTCGCCGATTACGCAACATGTTCCTTCGATTAGAAGCTCGCTGGTTCGTATTTATTTTACGCGGTATAATAGGTTTTTTTGTCACTACTGTATCAATAAACTTGTGTTGTATAGTGAAACTGCGATTTTTATCGCCGAATATAAAAGGTTTACCGTCTATATTTGTGTATTTTCTGACTATTATTTTTCTACCATACATGGGATTGTATTGTTTGAACTCACGTAGCTCGCGTTTAATATTTTGTTTGGATACTTTTCTCAACGAGTTTATAAGTGAAAATGACATCGTTAATGTGTCTTTCAATAAGTGTTTGAAGGCATCAACAACCTTTGGTTTTGGAAATTCAGGATCTATGTTGGACGGACAGAATATATCGCTGAATTCTACTAACATCCTGTTAATATAATTGTATTGTTGTCTATTAGTGGACGATTCGCAAAAATCTGTTATTGCTATTTCTCTCAGCATTGTTTCATTTAAGCACGTGAATTTTATCAATGAGAATCCATTTATTAAATATTGATGGAATAAAAACGGCATCTCAAAATGACTGTATTTGATAGAGTAATATATACTATACAATTCGGCGTTCGTAAATGGAATATTTGTGTATGGATTTTTAATCGTCTGTGGCTCCGCAAAAAAATTAACATTGTAAGTCAGCGCCGCATTAATAACCTGAATTACGTCAGAGGTTCTAAATGTGTATAGAACTCGCGAAGTATCAACATACAACGTAATAGTAGATAACTTGGATATATTGGAAATGTCGTTTAGACATAAATCAGTGCCGGTGTTAAATTTAATGGAGCGCGATATCTTGTATTTTCTAGCAAATCTACACAACGCGCGATAAATCTTCTGTGAAGTTAAAAAATATTCAACCAAAATACGTTTCTTTTCGTCGCTTATAAACGGAGCTCTTATAATATAGTGGTCATAAACATGATATTTTTTTTCGCTTATAAATTTGTCGCATATAAAATATGTGTATGGAACGTCGCTCTTTAACATATACTCGTCGTTACTCATATATAAACAATCCATCAATGTAGATATAATAATACTAAAACTATTCATAGTATTATTATTTAATAATATTTATATTGTTTTACGTTCCTTAAAATCCAACGTCGTAATCGTTGTCGTCACCAATATCAACCTTGTTAATATTCTGGATATTATTTGGAACCGACAATTTAGATATTGCACAAGGATCGTCGTTGAATGCTAACTCGTCAAAACCCTCGTCGATAATACTCTGTGTGCTATCCTCCTTCCAATCCTCTGCACTGACCTCGGTTAGTTTATCAAGGTCCAATAGAACCTGAAACGCACTTGTACCGAAATACCCCTCCTGTCCACACATGACGTTTGCCGAGACACCGCGCATTGAATCCAGCTCTGCGTGGCGTGCAGCTTTCAAGAACATCTCCGGTGTCTCTTCAAACGACGCCTTCGCAATAGGACCAATATTATCATTATTAATTCCGTGCCTGAAGATTGAGACCATCTTATCATTGCACGCCATACGATCGCATAATAGAGTGAGATGATGATAGTTAATGTAGGTGCTGTCAAACTCAATAACTTCGGAAATTTCATCGTATATTGCCTGTCTAGCAGCCTCAATACCCAATACCCGATAGATCTCCTGAATATCGTTTGTGATTGTCCTCGTAGTATCAACATAGTCAATGCTGAGTATGTCAAGCAAATTTGTTCCAACGGTGTCTAGCACCCATATTTCTCGCTTGTCGTATTTTCCATCCTTCTCCGTAACACTATCCGTGATTTTTCTGGGGATTACACGACCAATGTCTTTTACCCCTCGCAAGACCAAATTATTAAGGAGTTGGTCCTGAAAGTTTTGGATGAGATAAATCTCGTTTGATTGATCAAGTGGTTTTGTGTTATTATTTTTTTCCTTTATTTTCTTAAGAACGCTGTTCAATCTGATTCGGAATATAATATTATCATCATTGTAATCACTGAATAGGCAATCTATTTCGTCGGTGTACACATTTTTGATAGCAAAGTTAATGTCCTCAATCGTAATATTTTTATCCAACATCTCTTCTGCGTTCAATTCCATACGAATAATCCAATTGGACTTATCACTCTCTTCCTTAGTGGTATTTCCGCAATTGTCTAGCATATTTTCAAACTCATTGAATTGCTTGATTATATCAGAATCTTCGCCCATCAATGTATTCAGGTCGTCTGGGTCAAAGCATATCTTCACCGAATTTACGATATTCTTGAGCGTCGTGTTCTCAATCTTATTCATTATGTTTTGTGCGTTTTCTTGATTCTCCTCTTGGTCTGGATGCATAAATACAGTACATGAAGGATTCTTTGGGTTTTCAGATAGCGACAGAATTTCCTCAATTCTAGGAACGCCGCGCGTAACATTTGACTTACTAGCCACGCCAGCAAAATGGAACGTATTGAGTGTCATCTGTGTGGTAGGTTCGCCAATACTCTGCGCCGCGATAATTCCAACCATTTCGCCGGGAGCAATGATGGACCTCTTGTATTGAAGGACGATTTTCTCAATTAGGACTTCAACCGCCTCACGACTGAACCTCTTAACCATCAAGAGATCCTTGGGTGTTAGATAATAGTAATACATAATTTTGAATAGTTCGGTTGGTTTTACGTAATGAAACGACTCAATCCGTTTGTATCCATCATCAATTATACCGAACGCTTCTAGCGGAGTAATGTCTACCATAGAGTTTACATTGATATACTGCTGTCCACGAACATTGTTGATAATCTGCTGGAACGCAACCGGAATATTTACGTTTTTATTATCACGCATTTTAAATACGTATTTGATAACTGTGTCGCGCTTCTCAATCATCATATTTATCATCTCTTTACAGCGTTTATTAGTGTCTGGTATTTGTTTTTTTAGACGTTTAAGAGTAGTTTTGGTATATGATGTCGTAAAAATCGCGTCTTTCGTATTATCGCTAGGCATTTGGTAGTGCGCATAAATTTCTTCAATGCTCATATTAACAAGCGGAAGAATCTGGCTCTCTACTCTTACTGGGTCAATACCATCATCACCATAGGTAAACTGAATGATTTTATTTTTATTATTTCTCACCGTCATATCATACTCAACCTTCAAATCCTCAAGACCTTTTACAAGGCGTCTTTGGATATATCCAGTTTGCGATGTTTTAACCGCCGTATCAATGAGACCAACGCGCCCACCCATCGCATGGAAGAATAGCTCTTCGGGAGTAAGTCCCGATATAAATGAGCTCTCTACAAAACCGCGTGCCTTTGGAGAATCGTCAAATTTGTTAAAGTGAGGAAGAGTCCTGTGCTCAAACCCATACGGAATTCGCTTACCGTCAACATTTTGCTGACCAAGACACGAAATCATCTGAGATATATTAAGGTCGCTTCCTTTTGACCCAGCGTTGACCATAATAACGAACCGGTTATCGCGGCTCAGGCTCTTTCTGCCAATCTTGCCGGCCTCGGCCTCTACCTTTCTCATGATATTATTAATCTGCGTCTCAAATTCCTCCTCGTTGCTTTTACCTGTCTTGTTCTCAAATATTCCGAGATGCGTTTCGTCGATTAGCGAATGGACTTCGCGCTTTTTAGCCGTAATGACTTCGGCAATCGCCTCGTTCGTCTCTTGGTCGGCAATAAGGTCGCTGATTCCAACGCTGTATGCACTCTTCTTCATATACTCAGTAACAATATTCTGCATATTGTCTACGAAATCAGCACAGTTATTGTTTCCGAAATCATTACATACGCGCTGTAACAATCCACGCGCGCCATCACCGAATGCGGATTTATCCAACTGACCTCTAACAAAGGTACCGTTATCGATTTCAATAACTGCGTTGGATGTTTTATAGTCGTCGTCCTCTCCGAAACTCTTTGTCTTATATTTAAGAGACATCGGAGGCATGATTTGTGTTAGCAATTCGAAACTATTAATAGAATCCGTGCTTGGAATTTTAGAGAGGTCTACTTTGTCGTATAACATTAGAAGATTCATCGCCTCCCTGTGAGTCATATTGATATTTGGACGCGTCAGCTGGTATGCTCCCAGAAGGGAATCCTGAAATATTCCGACGATAGTCTTATTGTTAGCCGGACTAATAATCTGCCATTGAACCGCCGCCAGATTCTTCAACTCCGAAGCGGATTCAATATCTTGAGGCATATGCATATTCATCTCATCGCCATCAAAATCCGCATTATAAGGTTTCGTGTCGGCCACATTCATACGGAACGTGTCTCCTTCGGGCATAACGACGGTGCTGTGACACATCATAGACATACGATGCAGTGTCGGTTGGCGATTGAAGAGAACCGGGTCGCCATTGAGCATATGTCTATGAACAATATCACCGATATTAAGCGTAATGGAGTCGCGGTCCATATACCGAAGCGAAATGTTGTCTCCATTTTTCCTTTCTAGAATTTTAGCACCGGGATAAATATCCGGACCATTCCTCACCAATGTCTCCAGATAAGTCATGTTCATTTTATTAACACGCACAGGATAAGAAAGATTCATCGCGATTTTCTTAGGAACACCCAGTTCCTTGATTGAGAGGTTTGGGTCTGGTGTGATGACCGATCGCGCCGAAAAGTCTACGCGCTTTCCCATTAAATTACCGCGAATGCGTCCAACTTTGCCGTTCAATCGGTCCTTGATTGATTTGAGAGGTCGTCCAGAGCGCTGCGCATGGGCCGCAACACCAGGAATTTTATTGTCTACCAACGTAGCAATGTAGTATTGAAGCAACATAGTCCAGTCGGTGATTACGGGAGCAGGCGCATTGGTCTCTATTTTGTTCTGTAGGGTATTATTCGTCTTAATAATATTCACGATAATATGACTAATATCATCCTCGCTTCGCTGCTGCGAATCGTGTTTTACGGATGGTCTCACCGCAGGCGGCGGAACGGCGAGCACTTGACAAATCATCCAGTCTGGACGGGACCAAATTGGACTAAACCCCATAAAGGCGACGTCTTCATCCGAGATTCGCCTGAATTGCTTCAAAACAATTTCCGGAGTCATTACCATCGTAAGATTTTCTTTGTCAACCCCGTCAATATCGTCCCATTCGGCCACCAACGTCGCAAGCCCTTCCTTCTTTAATTTGGCGGGTTGAAGACAGCCACACCCGTCGTTCGTGTCGTCCCCGCAACGTTTAATTTTACTAGCGTCTTTAAAGACCGCGTTCCATCGTGTCTCGTTGGATTCTTTAAGAAGATGCTTAAATTGATCTTTATTGATTAGCAGCTTACTACATTTAACACAGGTACATCTCACGAGTTTCATAATAGTGTTGAGATATTGAATGTAAAACAGTGGCCGCGCAAGCTCAATATGACCAAAGTAACCGGGAGTTTGCATATAGTCCAATCCGTCGGTAGGACACACGTATCCTGGTTCAAGAACGCCCATTCGCGGGTCAAATAGCCCGTTAATTACAGGTCTATTATTAATGTAAGTGTCGCGATTAGTAATAGCCGCAACAGAACCATTGCGGATTTCTTCAGGAGACAAAATACTAAATTGGATTCCAATAATTTTAGAAGCATCTTTAGTGTAATTACGATCTTTACTATTAGTAGCCATCCTTCTTATATTACGCATATAATATTTAGATTGTTTTCATTCAATTTTATACTAAATAAAAAATTGAATGAAATATATTTAAATAATAATCAACACAAATTTAATATGAAGAAGGATATTAAGAATAAGCACAATTATCACACTCGCTCTAAGGTTAAAGAGGAGACCGATGAATGTAAGAATAACGAATCATCGGACGATGACTCCGATTGGGAGACAGATGAGGATCTAGAGATGGATGATATTCGCAAGCTTATTGGAGACATCTTTCCCTCTAGTTATATGAAAAACAAAATTATCAAAGGTGAGGAACAAGGCGAAAATATTACAATGAAGAAACAATTCAAAAAAATGAAGGATAAGTACGAGAATAATACTACGGTGGACGAGCAACCAGATAAAAAGAGTAAGAAGTCCGACCCAATAAAAAAAACCGATGATGATAAATCCGCAAAAGTCAACACCACCAAAGAGAAGACCACCAAAGAGAAGACCACCAAAGACAACACCATCAAAGAGAAGACAAAAAAAAGTATTAACTGCAAGAGAAGGACAAAAGACATCAAGAATAAAGCGAAGGAAGAGGGCAGGAAAAAATCCAAAAAATCAACGAAAAAAACAGATGATAAGATTGAGAAGGATATTAAAAAATCGCGCGACAAGATTAGCAAATACAATGATATCTTGTTAGATAAAAATGTAAGCAAATACATTGAATGTATGTCTAATAATCCTAACCATAGCTTTAATTTTGGTGAGGATGAATCATCAGATTCCGAGGAGGAAGAGGAACATTCTGATTCTGAAACCGAATCGGAGAATGATTCATGTTCTGAATCAAATAGCGAGAGCGATTCGGATTCAGAGGAAGACGCGTCATCTGAAGATGAAATTATTAAATTTGGTAAATCGGCCGGCGGTATATTTGATATATTATTATCATCGGTCAATAAGGTTCTTGATGAGGAGGAGAGTGACACCGAAAGTGAATCAGAGACCGAGAGTGAATCGGAAGAGGAATCGGAAGAGGAATCGGATAAAAAGAAAAAACGAAAGAAAAAACAGACAGATGACGAAGAATCAGATGGCGAAGACGGAATTACAGATCTAGAGGCTTTCTCAAAAGTTCGTAATATGATTAGTGGTTTAAGTGATAAGGACAAAAAGAATAAGGTTATCAAAAAGATGATGGACGATTTTGAAGAGCGCGAAAGTAAATACAATAAAAAAGAGAAGAAACGAACACAGAAGGTTCGCAATAAAAATGCCGAAAAATTCCAGAAGGTAATCAAAGAGAAGAATTCATTGAACGACACTAAATTCTTCCGCGATAAACTAAGTGTGGAGGAACAAACCAAAGTATTGCTAGAGGTGGAGGAGCTTAAAAAGCATATGGATATAGATAAACCATATCGGCTTACATTAATAGACGCAGATATTCCAGTAATATACAAGTCTATTGCCTTCAAAAAAATCAATTCGCTTAAATATATGGACGAGGGGGGTGGCGAATATTACAAAATCAAGAACTGGGTAGATACCTTTATGGAAATCCCTTTCGGTAAATATAAAAATATTCCGCTTACTATTGATGATGGTGTTGAAAAATGCCACGATTTTATGGAAAAATCAAAACAAACACTAGATGATGCCGTTTACGGAATGGACGACGCAAAACTGCAAATTATGCAGATGGTTGGTCAATGGATTGCGAACCCAGAGGCGGTTGGTTCGGCGATTGCGATTAAGGGTCCAATGGGAACTGGTAAGACTACCCTAGTAAAAGATGGAATTAGTAAAATTCTAGGCCGCGAGTTTGCTTTCATTGCGCTAGGCGGAGCAACAGACTCCAGCTTTCTAGAAGGACATTCTTATACATACGAAGGGTCTACATGGGGGAAAATCGTGGATATTCTTATTCAATGTAAATCAATGAATCCGGTCATTTACTTTGACGAGCTGGATAAAGTAAGCGAAACGCCTAAAGGGGAGGAAATCAACGGAATTCTAACCCATCTTACGGATACTACACAGAACAGCAAGTTTCACGACAAGTATTTCTCCGAGCTGGATTTTGATCTTAGCCGTTGTCTATTTATCTTCAGCTACAACGACGAGTCTAAAGTAAATCCTATTCTAAGGGACAGAATGTATCGCATTCAGACAAAGGGTTACGATGTCAAGCAAAAAACGATTATTGCCAAAAGTTATTTAATCCCTAAAATAAAAGAACAGGTGAAATTTGAGACAGACGATATTGTTATCCGCGATGATGTAATCAAGCATATTATTGATAAATATACCGAATCGGAACAAGGTGTTAGAAATCTTAAGAGATGTCTTGAGATTATTCACACTAAACTAAATCTATATCGTCTAATGAAACCAGATACTAATCTCTTTGAAAAGGACATGAATCTGAAAGTTGAATTTCCTATTATGGTTTCTAACGAGATGGTTGACAAAATGATTAAAATTACCGAGGAAACCGGTAATTGGAAGAATATGTATATGTAGAATAAATAATACGCATACTACAAATCAAATTAAAAAATATAATATTATAATATTTTTTAATCTACTCTAATGTTCTATTGCCACCACGCTTATTAAGAAACGAAATTTGTTCTGGTGTAGCACATACGCATCCTTTCGAGCTGCTATATGTTGATGGGCAGCAATTAGACGACATTTCGTTCTCCCCGAAAAGCGATAATTTGCCTTCGGGAAGTGGAACACCGAGTCCCTTTGAGTTTGATTCAAGCTTATTATGTTGTTCGGTATTTACCAAATAGCTACCCTTAACTCCATCGCCCATAGAATAATCTATAGCCGCACCAGCTAAATTAGTGCCTATTATGAACCCCTCTCTTATTCCTCCTGCACAGCTACAAAACGAGGTGCCTGCTATAACGCTTCCAACAAACAAACATATAATTAGTATTTCTAATCTCATTTTAAAACCAAGAATATTAAGTTTCATTATAAAAAATATATAGATTAAAATAAAAAAAAAGTAATCCTAAATGTATTTACTCTAATGATTTAGAGGATGACCCATTATTATCCTCCCAGTCGTGGAATATCCATTCACCAATGGGAATTGTGTGGTTCGTTGTGATTAAACAGGATAACACTGGGCAGCTTTTTTCGGATATGCGCGAGGGTTTCTCTCCGCGTAAATTATTAACAGCAACATATTGCTGTATAACAGGGTCGTATACCAAATGTGAACCGGTGACATACACAGGATCTTTTTGTTCCCCGCCATCAATCTCATACATTTTATGAATTACACCACCACGATTATCTATATTATTTATTTTCATAACAGAAACGACTCTTGTACCGTTTTTAAGAATAGTATTTAATTCTAGGTCCTTCATCGCAACTAACTCACCAGATTGAGTCTTAACTCTAGTTTCTGGATCAAAACATGTATCTGCGGCTTTCTTCATTTTATTTATAAGAATAAGGAATATTACCGAAAGAACAACTAATGTAATCACCACTGTCTGAACTACACTACCAGCAACAGTTAATATAGCTCCCAACCAGGAGAAAAAAAAACTAGCGTACGCGACCGCAGCCGCCGCAAATATAGCTAGAGCAGTTGCCACCATAAAAGCAATTAATGCCGTTAACGCTGTAGCCAGTATATCCAATGAGCCTAATAGCGCAAATATAGGTCCGTGAATAGCGTAAAGTGTTATTACTACTGTTGTTTTTAATTTATTTAACATATCCTTAATGTTAATAATAAGATGTTGTAATGGTATTAACATAGTAAGTAATGCTTGGTATATGCGACCACTTATTGATGAAGAACTAAATTGTAAATTTGATAATTGGTTTAATACTTCCATAAGATTATCAGCAATTGATTTAAATGCATTATTTATCTGTTGAAAAAGGCCATACAATGGCGCGAAAGCACCGTCTACAATGGATCTAAGTATTATTTGACCGCAATGTATGAAATTTTTCTGTGTAAAATCAAATATAGTTTCGCCGTCTGGTTTATTAATTATGCCAGCAAATGGAATTATGGATGGTCTACATTTATTATTATCCCAGTCTGCTTTTATCGGTTCTAAATTATTTATAATAGAAAAGTATAGCATTATTAATAAAAATCCAACACAAATAACCATTGTAATTATTAAATCAATACCATATAAATTAAGATAACCAGCTTTTTTATATAAATTATTTACTTCTACAAATACCGAATCGCTCATATATAGTATATTGATAATATTGATTGTAAAATGTTCTTATTGAAGATTTTTTGAAGGGGAACCATTATTGTCTTCCCAGTCGTGAAAGATCCATTCTCCAATTGGTATTGAATGGTCCGATGTAATCAAGCAAGATAATGTTCGACATTCATTATTGGATTGTTTACATTTGTCTCCTATATTAAGTTCGCTAACTTTAATGTAATCTTTAAGTATAGGGTCGTAGACAAGATGACATCCAGTAACATATATTTTTTCGTTATTCTCGCCGTTTACAATTTCATACATCTGGTTAATTATCTTACCATGACTATCAACATTACTGATATTCATAACAGATACTACCTTAGAACCATTTTTTAATATGGTATTTAATTCAATATCCTGCATTTTAACAAAATCACCATTATGTGTCTGTATAATTGTTTCGGGAGCAAAGCAAACAGCATTTATAACCTTACCTGGAGTACCGTTCTCTAGACTTGTCATAAGGTCTGATAATCCACTCAGTATGTGTTGAAACATACTAACCACTGCCGTAACTTTACCAAACGTATCCTTAATATTTATAATCATCTTCTGAAACTCAACAATAATAGAAAAGAATGCTGTATATATAACTTTAAATACCTTGTTTAGTAAACCTTGTATATTACTTATTAGCTCAAATCCACCAGACAATCCATCGGTAAAATCCGACGCTAAACTGGTGATCATAGATAGATCAAAACTAACCGGTTGTAAAAGGAAACCCATGTAGTCGCTTTGCATTGTTGAAATACACTGTGTAAAATTATCATATTCGTCGTGACCAAATACCCTAGCGAAAGGCATTACCATAGGATTGCATTTCCATTGAGGCCAATTCTTTTTAATATTCTCAATTTGAACCGCTAAAATAATAAAACAATGAAGAAAGACAAATATTAACAGAACTAATATAAATCTAGACCAATCAGAAAAAGTCATAATAGATAATAGTGTGAAAATTATTTATAAAGACTATCTTCTTTTCTTGCGTGTTGATTTATTACGCCTGCGATTGTTGCGTCTGCGATTGTTGCGTGTGCTCTTGTTGCGTCTGCTCTTGTTGCGTCTGCTCTTGTTGCGTCTGCTCTTGTTGCGCTTAATTGTTCTTCGCTTATTACGTTTTCTCCTACCACCAAGCTGATTAAACATTCTGGTTTGTATGTTTGTTTCCGCGGACGTTTTAAATAATGCACAACTGCTTGCTTGTTGTTGCGGTGTGGAACCAACGACTGTCGGACAATCTACCGTCATAGATGTTGATGCTATACCTCCACCGCTTATATTATTAATTCCGCTCTGCATTTTATTAGCATCTACTCTTGTATTCGCAGCATGACGCATTGGGTCACCCGAGCCTGCTAGTACCTGAAAATCTTTCCCAATCTGCTCTACTCCAACTAACGCAGCATCTAAATCCACCTTACCTCCAGACAATTTTTCACCGCCTTTCATATATATATCGTTGTGATAATTAGTTATTTAAGATAAAAAAATATGTATTGTAAATTTAATGAATGAATCAGAAAGTCTGCAACTGAAAAAAATGATTAGCGAAAATCAGGTTGAGGACCAGACAGACGACATTAGAGAGAAAAAACACAGCGAAAAAATAAGAGCAGATGTTACACGAATGATAGAGTTGAAGAAGAAGTATCAGCGGCTAGAAAAGACAAACGCAGACCAATTTGACAATATATTAACATCTCAATGTTCTTTTTTATTTAATAACTACACTGATATTTTTAATAAGGTAAAAAAAAATGAAATTAACCTAGATACGTTATGGCAATTATTGAATATATTAAGACGTATCGAAGAGGGAACAGTAGATCAACACATCGGTTCATATGAAGTAGGTAAATTATTAAAAAAAATTTACATAGACAGTGCCCTCGCAAAGGAGGATAACGCACAGAAAAATAAAAAACAGAAAAAGAAGGAGAAAAAGAAACCAACTAAGAAGAAAATAAGCTGGGAAGAGTATAAGAAATTAAATGTCTAATGTTTAATAGAAAAAGAGTAATATATATTTTATAAATAATATAATTAAATCTCTCTATGTGTAGTATGTTGTATTATGAAATGCTACGCAGAATAACGGTTGTCTCTACATTATTAGTATACAGTGCGATACCTATTGTCTCGTTACAACAACGGGTTAGAGATTACATTTTAGTAAAACAACAAAATACGTGTGGTAGATGTGATTGTAATTTTTCAGACGAAGTTCCTCATGAAATCCACCATTTGAATCACAATTCAACAGATAATACAGTGAATAATTTATTGGCACTATGCTGTAACTGTCATTCGGCACACCATCGTTATAATAAACAAGTTACGCCTTTTGTAAAATCGGTGGACTTCGTCAGTAGTATAAACACATTAGAACCATATTATAAAACGATTAAATCAACAAACAAATAATATAAATAAATACAATAAATAAATAAAATAAATAATATAATTGAAATAAACAAATGTATATGACTAATAGTATATGACATATACATTATTAATTGTAGAGTCGCCTGCAAAATGTAAAAAAATAGAAGACTATTTGGGTAATGGGTATAAATGTATGGCTAGCTTCGGACATATTACTGAACTGTCTGGACTGAAATCTATTGATATTGATAACAACTTTACACCATCATATACAATTATGGAAAGCAAAAAACAACAAATTTCCAAATTACGAAAAGCAATAAAAGAGGCAAAGGAAGTATTGTTGGCTTCAGACGACGACCGCGAAGGCGAGGCAATAGCGTGGCATATATGTCAAGTATTTAAACTACCGGTCAACACGACAAAGAGAATTATCTTCAATGAGATCACAAAATCAGCTCTACAGCGAGCAGTTAAAAATCCAAAAATAATAAATATGGATACGGTATACGCACAGCAAGCTAGACAGATACTAGATATTTTAGTTGGATTCAAAATATCCCCTATATTATGGAAAAAAATATCAGCTAAAAGTGGTCTTAGCGCAGGAAGATGTCAGTCGCCGGCGCTGAGACTTATATATGAAAACCAAAAGGATATAGATGCTTCGCCTGGCAATAAGAACTATGTGACTACCGGATATTTTACAGACCAAAATATACCTTTTGTATTGAATCACAATCATACCGATGAAAAATCTATAGAAGAATTCCTAGAAAACACCGTGAATCATGAACACCTATATAGCCGGTGTGAACCAAAAAGGAGCGTTAAAAAACAACCATCTCCGTTTACCACCAGCACACTTCAGCAGTCAGCCAGTAACGAATTCAAGATGTCTCCTAAGGCCACTATGAGCGCGTGTCAGACGCTTTACGAAGGCGGATTTATTACATATATGAGAACAGACAGCACCACATATAGTACCGATTTTATAGATGCTGCTAAAAAATTCATCATTACAGAATACGCAACCGAATATGTAAGGACCGACATTGATACGCTTTCGGTGAGAGGGGGTGACGACAACAATGCGCAAGAGGCGCATGAATCTATTAGACCAACCGATATTTCGGTGCTAGAAGTGGACAAACAACTGGGTACAAATGAATATCGTGTATATAAATTAATAAGACGTAATACGTTAGAAAGTTGTATGCCCGAGGCGACGTTCAGTGTTATAAAGACAACGATAACCGCACCAAATGAGCATATTTATCGCTATTCTGCCGAACAAGTCGTGTTTCCTGGATGGATGATTGTGAATGGATATGAGGAGATATCTAATATATATGCCTACCTTAATAGTCTTAAAAATAATATGGAAATTAATTACAATAACATAAGTTCCAAATTAACATTACAAAATCTTAAATCGCACTACACCGAATCGCGTCTTGTGCATTTACTGGAAAAGAATGGCATTGGACGACCATCAACATTTTCATCACTAGTTGATAAGATTCAGGAGCGCAATTACGTTAAAAAAACAAATGTAACGGGAAAGAAAATTAAATGTATTGATTATGAATTAAATGACTGCGAGATTACCGAGAACGAATTAGAACGAGAGTTTGGAAATGAAAAAAACAAATTAGTAATTCAGCCACTTGGAATATTAGTGATTGAGTTTTTGATAGATAACTTCAATCAGTTATTTAATTACGAATACACGAAAAATATGGAGAATACTCTAGATGATATTGCTGGTGGGAATAAACTATGGCATAATTTGTGTAAAGAATGTTTAGATGAAATAGAAGTGTTGACCGATGACATGACAGAAGACAAACAGACAATAAAGATTGATGAAACCCATACATACATTATAGGTAAATATGGACCAGTGATCAAATGCGTAGAAAACGAGACAACTAGTTTCAAAAAAATAAACCCAGATATTGATTTTGATAAACTGAGAGAAGGAAACTATACAATTGATGAAATATTAGAGCAGAAACCAAATGGGAAAAAAATAGGAACACTTAAAGATAAGGACGTAATTCTTAAGACAGGCAAGTATGGAGTATATTTTGAATATGATGGCGCAAATATATCGGCGAGTTCCATAAATAAGGAATTTGACAATATTACAATCACCGATTTTAATAATTTATCTAATGTAAAAAAAAAAGTCGTGATAAGACAAATAAATGAACATACATCAATACGCAATGGTAAATATGGAGATTACATATTTTACAAAACACCCTCCATGAAAAAACCAAAATTTCTTAAACTAACAGATTTCATAAAAGAAAATGGAGCAAATAGTCATAAGAAATGCGATGTTAATATACTTAACGAATGGATTAACGACACATATGACCTTTAAATATTGCGAATATTCATATATTTAATATTCATATATTTTATACTTACATAATGAGCGATAAACAAGCTTTTTCTGTTTATGAATTTGATTATAATATAATGCTTTTGTTAGCATGTATAGGTATTTTTATAAAACTAATGTTTGAATTCGGCGGTTTAGAGTCGGGAGGAAGCTCAAAGGCTTCTGCCGCAATAATTGGATATACATTGGTAATAATTTCGCTATCGTCGCTGTTATTTGTTCAGCTCTCTTTAGCAAAACCAGAAGATATGAAAAAAACAGGCGTATTTGAATTCATTCGTAATCTAATATCCAGTTCGGTTCCGCCATTATTAATGTTATCAATTATTATTTGGCTGTTATATATAAACATAAACTATTTTGATCGTATTAATTCAAACACATTAACCGATGAGTATAAGAATGTCTCGTTTATATCGAGCGGTATGGTATTGGCACAATTAGTAATTGTATTTATGGGTATTTCTAACAGCCAGGCACAGCCTGACGATGGTGATGGTGTATTACAAGCATTGCAAAGTAATATAACATCAATAACATATTTACTAACACTTTCAAATATAATGTTTATAGGGATTACTAATATCATCCTTGAGTATTTTGCAACTGATGGTTGATGTTTGTAAATTTATATGTGATTCCGTATTCGGTCGGGGTCTCCCATAGTCCAGATATTTTTAGAATAAATTCGCTGGGAATTTTTCTTACGTTAGTTTCGGTGAATATTTTAATAGACATACTATTGAGTTGCTCTCTTATTTTATATACCGGCGTTTTATTGCTTTGATAATTGTCAATTATCTGTCTCTCAATTTCTTTAATAGCATTTGTTGTTTCGGTATTCTCATTCGCATTAAAAATACATTTATATTTATTATAAAAAGCTTCAATATTATTGATTTTCATATTAATTTTGATAAACACACCATTTATCGTAATTAATTCATTAGAATATAATATTCTTATAAAATTAGCTTGTTCCATAACAGTATTTGGAATTGAATTTTGATAAAAAACATTATTTATATTGAAATCATTCTTATTCAAAGCAACATTCATATTATTAGTATTTCTATTATATATTTAAATTATATCGTTAATTGAATAGATAGTCATTATGGTTTGAATTGAAATATCACTCGTATCATTCATACATTCTATTGCATACTCTGCTCGCTTTTCAATTTCAAGATATTTATCTCGTTTTAAAGTTAAATAATGTATCCACATAGTAGCCAGTTCGGGATGCGTAATCGTTTTAACTTTAAATTTATCAATTAACTTATCTATTTTTTCCATTTAATATAATTATTAGTATTAGAATAAAGGCATTCATTTAAACTAATACATTCAATGAAGATAAACGACGATCATTTTGAGAGATATCTTAATAATTACGACAATTGCTCACTCCATCCAAAACTTACACAAACTTACAAGATGTTGCCCGAATTTCTGAATAATATAATATTATATGGGCCACCTGGAATAGGCAAATACACCCAATCGCTTGCTATCATTCGCAAATACAGTCCAAGCAATTTAAAATATGAAAAAAAAATCAGTATTCCATTTAATAAGAATATCTATTTTTACAAGATAAGCGATATACATTTTGAGATTGATATGTCTCTGTTAGGATGTAACTCCAAATTATTATGGAACGAAATATACACACATATTATAGACATTATATTAGCTAAATCTAATAATAATGGAATTATTCTATGTAAGAACTTCCATAATACGCACAGCGAACTGTTGGATATATTTTACAGTTATATGCAAACTTTATTGAATAACAATATTAATCTAAAATTTATACTACTAACCGAAAAACTCAGTTTTATTCCAGACAACATAATAAACATATGCGAGACTATACATTTGTCGCGTCCTACAAAGATTCAATACAATAAATGCATAACAAATAAGCTAAAAAAAAACTTTGTTATTTCTGATATTAATAATATAAAAAATATTAACTCTGGAATTTATAATGAATTAACAAATATCCACGAGCCAATATCTAACAAGATAATTTCGCTAATGCTTAACCCTACAGATAATTGTTATATTGATATGCGCGACAAAATATATGATATTTTTATTTATAATCTAGATGTTACTGAATGTATATGGCACATTTTAAAGTATTTGATAGAAAATAATCATATTGAGCATCATGATGTTAATGATGTTATGATGGAATGTTTCTCATTTTTTCAATACTATAATAATAACTATAGACCGATTTATCATTTAGAGAAGTTTATATTCTATTTAATAAACAGAATACATGGATTTCAATACAGCACTTGAAATTCTAGAGGTGTCTGAACCATATACTAAAAAAATATTGAAGAAGCAATACTTTAAAAAGGCTCTTTTATATCACCCCGACAAAAATAGTGATCCTGATAGCAATACGAAATTCCATAAAATACAGGACGCATATACTTATCTCTCTGATAACATTGATATATCTAACAACGAACCAAATAATAGTGACAACTACTTTGATATTATAGAGCAGCTATTCAATCTAATGAAAAATAACTCACAGACGAACACTAGTGATATCATCAATGTTCTTTTGGAAAATTGCAATTTGATATCGTTATCCACGTTTGAAAAAATAGACAAACACAGCGCACTAAAAATATTCGGTTACATTGAGCGGTACGCAGCGATATTGTGTATAGACGATGATATGGTAGCCAAGTTTAGAGAGATAATACAGCAAAAATTACAAGATGATGAGCTGATAATTCTTAATCCGTCAATAGATAATTTGTTAAACAGCGAACTCTACGTATTAGAACACAACACGACGACATATTACATTCCGCTCTGGCACGAAGAGGTTACATACGAAACAGAAGGCCACTCGCTTATAGTAAAGTGCATACCGCAATTACCCGAACATGTATATATAGATGAAAACAATAACATTCATATTAATATTAAAATATCGGCTATTAGAGCACTAAATGATACGGAAATAACGATCTCGCTGGGAGAAAAAGTATTTAAAATAGAGACACTGGAATTAAAATTATCCAAACACCAAAAATATACATTTTACCATCTTGGAATAGCGGTTATTAATCCAAATGATAATTATAATACCGAAAAAAAAAGCAATATAACCGTTCACGTTGAATTATATTAAAATAATATTCAAAAAAATATTATTTTATTAATCGTTTTTATTTATTGTTTTTATTTATTGTTTTTATCGTTTTTATTTATTGTTTTTATTAAGGCTTCTTCTTCCTAACAACCTTCTTCTTGACAACCTTAGGTTTTGCTTCGGGCTCAGGCTCAGGCTCAGGCTCAGGCTCAGGCTCAGGCTCAGGCT
>TARA_B110000483_G_scaffold242430_1_pt1 | contig 19764 bp, 12 predicted proteins | sample TARA_B110000483 | Tara Oceans TARA_B110000483 (sample SAMEA4398176) | marine metagenome | biome: Polar Biome; feature: [SRF] surface water layer (ENVO:00010504); material: water (ENVO:00002006), including particulate matter (ENVO:01000060) such as... | depth 5 m
GCCCGCCATATGTACTAGGTATAACTTTAACCACATAAAGTCCTGAGTTTTCTGCAGTTACCGGACAATTGTTATCTGAAACATTAACACTAAATGTATTAAAAGGTGCCGCTCCGATGGTTGCGGTCCAAGATACGGTAACCCATAAGGAATCTTGAGCTGTGTTTGATACTACTATAAATTGCGAACCCGGTAAAACTTGTTGAACATTTGATGTGGCAGTTAAATACTGGGTAGTGTTTAATCCAAAACTATCAGTTACTAATATAACAAACGAAAAGTTTTGTCCATAACATACCTCAACCGTGTTATTACTTACTTGAGCTCCTGTACCTGAGAAACTTATAATTGAATTTGGGGAACACAACTGTGCAGGAGCATTGTTGCCACAATTATTTACAACCCATTGTAAATCACGTCGTACACATCCTTTTAATAACCCAGTACCATATTCATACTCACATACTTTCACTACCACAACAAAGTTACCAGCTACCGTTGGTGTAAACTGAATTTTCCCTGTAGCGGGATCAATTGTAATTCCAATTATTGGTAAGACTCCGGAATAAAGTGGATTGTATAAATATTGCGTTCCTACAGCGCTATATGCTGTATCAAATGAATACACAAGACTGTCACCATCTAGCTCCGTTACACCTAAATCATAGCAAACCAATTGACCTAAACACGCATAAGGATTTGGATTAGCAGTTGAAAATTCAGGTGAACTATTGCATGAATCCGTCGCAGAGTTAAGCGTTGCCCAACTAAACACTCCGTTGGCAGTAGTCATGTTTTGATTTGTGTTTCTACAACAAGGAGCATTATACCCAATTGTCCAAGTGTTACATGGTGGAGATAAAACTACAATAGTTTGATAAGTATATAGCTGCATACCGGGGTGTGTGCCTCCACTACAACTGCTAACTGCCGTTGGGCAAAGTTGTGAAACATCTATCCCTACTGCGCTATTTCCGTTTACCACATTGGTTGTTGGTAAACTTAAGTTAATAGTTTGTCCACAAGAACTTGTTGCTGTAACTGTTCCTCCACCAAATCCAACACCTATTCCTGGGTATGTCCAGGTTGCATTCGTAGGTGTACATTCTCTAAAAACATTGATTGTTATTAAAAATGAATCATTTCCTAAACACTGATATGTTATATCAGTTCCTGCAACATGCGTAGAATGAGCATTATTGGAAAAGGATAGTATTAATCCTAATATTACAACGATATGGAAATATAATTTTTTCATCCTAGTTACCTTTTATGAGTGTTACCGTTCCCTTTTCATCATAATCTTGGCCATTGTTTCCTTGAGCTGTAATTACATAGTAATAAACACCATCATTAATTTGTTGATTTTGAGGATCAATCCCATCCCATGATGGATTTGCTAAATCCAGGTCTGCGACTTTTCTTCCCCATCTGTTGTAAATTCTACCTTCGTAAGCACTCATTCCGTCTACGGTAGGGCTAAACGCATCATTGACACCATCACCATTTGGCGTAAATATATTAGGAATAATCAACTCACTTATTGCATCAACTATAATTCTCAGTTTAAAGGTGTCTTCACAACCAAATTCATTTATTCCTTTTAATAAAACAATATACTGGGCATAGCCACTATCACCTACAGCAGGGTCGTTGGTAGCATCATAACTAAATTCATAACTAAATTGCTCATCTGTACCTGCGTCAATTGAATTACCAAATATGCCACCATAAACGCCCCATTCCCAAGAAACAGCTGGTGGTGTAGATTGCTGATTGGTTATGTTGTTAAAATCCACAGTAAATGGTTCTATACCTCTTACATCATTTACAACAAACTCAACATCAGGAGATGCTATTATGTTTCCTTCAACTATTCCGTAGCCAATACTTTTACAACCCTGAGGGCTGATTTGTTGCACATAATAAGTAACATTACCTATAGCAATCGTATTTGGAGAGTAACTCAACCCTTCAGCAACACTATCCGTTAAATTAGAATTTGAATACCATACAAAGGCGTTGTTTGTGTCATTTGTTGAACTAGATGTATCTAAACTTAACCCCTCAATAAAATTGGCAGCACAAAAATTGGTTACAGAGCCGATTGGGTCCTGAGGAGATGCACCAATATCAAACCTTAAAGTATCCTGATTTATACAACCGTTTAAATCGGTAAAATGATAAACATACTCATGTAATCCTGCTTTAGGTATTGGGTTATTAGTGCTAAATCCAGCAATAGTAGTTCCAATGCCCAACCAATCGCCAACAAATGATTCAATACCTATCCCATTAAATGCAGCATCATCCAGTGGGTGAGCTTCCCAAGTGACTGTACTTCCATCATTTTTACAATAAGGACCTTCATCTCCTTCAGTGAATTTAAACCAAATATCTGGCAAAGTATCAATTTGAATTTGAAGGGTAACCGTGTTACCGCAGGCCCCAACGCTATCTAGAGTAACAACCGCAGTATAACCATTGGTTGAATCGGCAAAAGTACGTGGGTCAAATAACCCTTTATCAGAATCAACTATTCCTGCACCCGACCATTGCCCATAGTATACTTTACTTGTTATGTTGTCTTGATCAAATTGATCAAACTCAATAATAGAATCATGAGGACAGTAAGATTCTGGTGATGTAATTATTGGGTCATACTGAGGCGATAAGTCGAATGTATAAATTGAATCGTTATTACAAGCTTGTCCTATTGCCGTCCATTTAATGGTAAGAGAATCCAATCCTTTGTTAATTAAACTCAAATTAATTGTGCCTGAACTGTCGGTTATAGCATTTGAAATAGCTGTATTGGTACTTGAAATAAAGCCATTGGTAACACCTATTATTTGTATCGCGGTATCAAGCTCGCAAAAAGGACCCGTAGTGCGAATACTGGCATCAGGTGGCGGTATAACATATACTTGAATAGTATCAGAGTTTGCACAAATATCACCTGTTATTGAATAAATAATATCGTGAGTTCCATAACCAGATCCATTGGAAATGGTTGGTCCAGGGTTAAACAACCCTAAAGTATCGTCAACAATACCTGGTCCTGACCATACTCCTCCAGGAGTAAATGCTGTCATAAAATTATATGGAGAAGTAATACAAAATGGGCCAGCACTATCAGGCGTTGCATCGTATTGAGATACTACGTTAATATTAACCGCCAAAGTGTCAAAACAAACGCCAAAACTATCAGCCACAGCTACAGAATATTTAGTTGGCGTGGTTAAATTAACACCCATATCAATTGCTTGGTTGGCACTAACGCTAGGGCTAACTAAATTAACTGGGTTTAACCAATTGAAAATATACCCATTTGGATCTACACCCGAACATATATTGAATCTAATGTTTGGGACCCTATTTACTGGTGACGCTTGATGTTGCTGAAACGCATTACATACGTTTGCATTTTTTGACCCAATAAAGCAGGTAGCAGGATAGGTCGTATTATCATATTGGGTTACCGCACTAAGGGAATTTGTTCCACCGTTATCAAAACATATTTCTACTACTAAATTGCTCTTGCCATCCCAATCGAAAGAATTATCAAAAGGCAACGTATTCCACCCTGGAGATGTAAATATTGGTTTCGGAGTGAAGACCTGTTGCATTCCACCGATCCAACTTCCACTAATCATTTTTGTATTGTTAGTACAGGTCATTTTAATAGTATAGCCATTGTAAACTGTACTGCCGCCTTGAGATATAATATTGAATGATAGAGCGTTAATGGTGCCCCCTGTTAGGCCTGCAGCTTTTAAATCAGATGCTTTGTACAAGTATTGTTGTTTAGAACTGTTGTCACTATTAGCAAACGGTGACGGGTAGCCTGCGTTAGAAAAAGTACTAGTTGTAAAAGAGTTTGAATTGGTTCCTGTTCCTACTTGTACCAAAGATGAATTACCAACACAAATATTCTGACTTAATCCACATTTTGTTGGAGTAACATCTCCAAGAGTAACAGATAAGTTTACAGTATCTTGTAAACAAATAATGGTATCTGAAGCAGTAATAAAGTTTTCCTTCGGAAATGGAGGGGAAAGGTCAACCGTTACTGTGTCAAATTTCACACAACCCGAATCAGAGGTCACAGTAACATAGTAGGTGGTTGACGACTCAGGATTAACAACAGGGCTTGATATCTTTGGCCCTTGCATAAACTTAATAGGATCCCAAGTGTAACTGTACACTTGATTTGTTTTGTCTGGAGTAACGTTTAATTGGATAGGTTCAACTGAACAAATCAATGTATCGTTTGTAATTGCTAATTGAAAATTAGGAGCAACATAAACACATATGGTATCTACATTATTACATGAGCCCGATAAATTGGAAGTTACCTCATAACAGGTAGTTTGTGAAGGATATGCTTTTGGATACTGACATGTATCGCATGAAAAATTACCAACTCCTAGCGGCCCTACCACAATAGGGTTTCCAGAAATCGCATTCCATACAAATCGATCGCCCCCCTTAACGTTTAAGTCAGCCATTTGAGTATTCTTACATATAATCTGATTAGGCCAAGCAAAAGTGCTGTTCACAATACGGACATCGTAGGTAGCATAAAATATTCCGGGTATTGGGCACGCGTTATCATTTGCTGAAATAAAGAATGGGTAAAACAAACCTGGCACTGGCACCGCTGACCATGAAATAGTAACGACAGCAGTATCATAACTAGTTGGTGCGTTAGGATAAGTCACCGTATGCGTTGCGCCGGGTAAAATAGAATCGATATTTGAATATAAACTTACTGAATCGTTTGGATTTGGATCCCAAATCTTAACGTCAAAAGTGAAACTCTCACCAACACAAACCTCGACAGAGTTTGAATCAACTAATGCTCCTGTGCCAGAAAAGGCAACAATTGGGGCTACTGGATTTGGTTGTTGGTTAAAACAAATTTGCACGATAAAAAGAATATCCCTCATTATGGTGCTAATTAAAGCACCATTGGCATTATACTCCTCCACTTTAACAACAACTACAAAGTTTCCTGTAAATAAAGGCGTAAATATTACCTCACCTGTTTTAGGGTTAATAGTGATGCCTGCAATAGGCTGAGTGGCTGTATAAGGAGCCTGAAACGTATTAGGAACACCACTTGTTGACCAACCAGCAAAAAACGAATAAGCAAGACTATCACCATCAGGCTCAGTTGCACCAAAGTTGTAATTAACTTGTTGTCCTGCACAAACATATGGTATAGGTTGCGCTTCAAAGGTTGGTCCAGTATTACAAGTATCAACTAAATTGTTTAGAGTCGCTTCCACAAAAGCGTTTCCTGAGCCAGTCAGATTCACGTTCGTATTTCTACAGCAAACTACCGCGAAACCAATTTTCCAATCAGCACAAGGTGGTAACACTACAATGGCCTCAAAAATCAATTGCATCATACCTGGATAGGGACCTCCACTACAGGCACTTTGAGGCAAGGCAGTGCCACAAAGCTGCGAAACTTGCGAGCCATTGTTTGCATTTGATAATGTACTATTAGGGTTCGTTAATGTAAACGCCGCATTAACATTTCCACAACTGGAAGTAATGGTTACACTGTTATCAATGGTCGTTGGCGCAGAAATACCTGAGCAATCTCTAAAAACATTTACTGTAATTTTAAATGTATCGCCTCCTAGGCATTTGTAACTAACATCAGCTCCTGCAATATGCGAGGCTTTAACTGTGTTGTTTGAAAACGTGAAAATGGCAATTAATGCCAATACGCTCATCCAAGTTTTCATGTATTTTAATTTATTCATATGTTTTACTTTTTAACAGCTTGCAATTAAAGACGCTCTTTTTTAAAATGGTTGCCTATATTTATTCACTTTTACAAGCTTGCTAAAATACGAAATTACCTCTAATATAAATGATAGAAGAACTAAAGGTAGATTATGCAGTACTTGGAGCAGGTTTAGCAGGGTCGATCCTAAGCATTCAGCTTATTGATAAAAATCTAGATTTCATTACTTTAGACACTAAATTACCAAAGGCATCACTAAAAGCTAGTGGGCTTTACAATCCGCTAGTTTTTAAAAGGTTAACCAAATCATGGGCAGTAGATAAGGTGTTGAATTACGCACAAAACTTTTATTCTTCGGCTGTAGAAAACAGCAATGAGTTCTTTTATTCCTATCCATTAAAGAAGACTGTACTAAATGCTGAAGAGATTAATAATTGGGAAATTAAGTCTGCTGAAGCTGCTTTTAATGGCTACCTCGGGACTTTAGAAACATCTAAAATTAAAGGAATAAAAAACACCAGCTGGGGCAACGTTAAAAATACCGGCTACGTTAATTTAAAAAAGTTCATCAATCAAGTTCATGAAAATCTTTTACAACAAAACCGACTTGTTGTTTGTGATGAAAAGCCGGACATTAAAATTCAAGACTCATCGGTTATAATATCACATAAAAATATTAAAATTGAAGCGCAAAATGTGCTTTTTTGTGATGGCCCTCATGTTGTTAAAAACCCTTACTTCAATTACCTTCCATTTAAATTAACCAAAGGAGAAACATTGGTTTTCAAATCGAATTTATTATGTGAAGATTTTATTATAAAAAAGCATTTTTTCATCATTCCCATTGGAAACCATCTCTTTAAATTTGGAGCAACTAACGAATGGGAAAATTTGCATTGGAAAAACACGGTAAAAGGAAAGCAATTGTTACTTGAAAAACTTGAAGATTTAATTCATATTCCCTACGAAATTATTGATTATTCGGCAGGCATACGCCCAACCACAAGAGACAGAAAACCTTTTATTGGAACCCACCCAAAACACAAAAATCTACATATTTTTAATGGGCTTGGTTCGAAAGGCGTTACGTTAGCACCTTACTATTCCAATCAATTAGTTGAGTACTTAACAGCTGGAGCCTTTCTTGATAAAGAAGTTAACATTGATAGATATATTAAATATTACGATCATGAATAAAATAGAACATTTAGGTATAGCTGTTGCTGATGCTGAAAAAGCAAAAAAAATTTTTGACAAACTTTTGAATAAATCTTCATACAAAGCTGAGAAAGTTGAATTTGAAGGTGTTTCCACTCATTTCTATGAACTAGGGCCAAACAAATTGGAGCTGTTGGAGGCAACAGGCCCAGATAGTCCGATTGCAAAGTTTTTGGCCAAAAACCGCGAAGGGTTTCACCATGTTGCTATTGCTGTAGACAACATATTCAGTGAAATGGGCAGGTTAAAAAAAGAAGGTTTTGTGTTTATTAATGATAAACCTAAAGAAGGGGCTGATAATAAGCTAATTGCCTTTATTCATCCGAAAAGTGTTAACGGAATGTTGGTAGAGCTTTGCCAAGATAAAATCTAGTCGGAAAACTGGTCATCTACCAATATAAAATCAAGCTGTTTTCTCATTAAATCGGCTCGAACAACTTTTATGGTTAATTCATCGCCTAGGTTAATAATCTTACCTGAGTTTTGACCAATTACTCTGAAGTTAGCTTCATCGAAATAGTAATAATCGTTTCGGATTTCTTTTAGCTTTATCATTCCCTCACATTTATTCTCGATAATCTCAATATACAACCCCCATTCGGTTACTCCAGAAACTACTCCTTTAAATTCTTTTCCTACACCGTCTTGCATAAACAAAACCTGGAAATATTTGGTTGAATCGCGTTCAGCATTGGTAGCTTTTTGTTCCATGTTTGATGAGTGCTCACAAAGATGTTCGTACTTTGATTGATCGGCAGATTTTAGCCCTTTTTCGTACCGCTCCAGAAGGCGGTGAGCCATTACATCAGGGTAACGTCTAATTGGTGAAGTAAAGTGCGAATAATAAGGAAAAGATAATCCATAGTGCCCAATGTTATCGGTTGAATATACCGCTTTTGACATTGTTCGAATTGCCAAATTTTCAATTACGTTTTGCTCCCCTTTTCCTTTCACTTCGGCCAACAGCTTGTTCATACTTTGAGCAATTTCACCAACTTTAGTAGCTTTAAATTGGTATCCAAATCGCTTTATAAAACCCACAAACTCTGATAGCTTGTCAGGGTTTGGTTCATCGTGTATTCGATAAACAAAAGTTTTTGGCATTTCATTGCCTCCCTTTTTCGGGCGACCAATTGTTTCTGCCACCGTTCTATTTGCTAAGAGCATAAACTCCTCTATTAACTTATGGGCATCTTTCTGTACTTTTAGCCTAACTCCAATTGGTTTGTTTGCTTCGTCCAAATTAAAGCGAACTTCAACTTTATCGAACCCAATGGCTCCGTCTTTCATTCTCTTTTTTCTGATGATTTTTGCTAAACCGTTCAGCTGTAAAAGTTCCTCTTTAAAGTCACCGCCTTTGCCTTCTAAAATTTCCTGAACTTCATCGTAGTGGTATCTTCTGTCAGAATATATTACAGTTCTACCTATCCACGATTTTTGCACCATCCCCTTATCATTTAGTTCAAATATGCAGGCATATGTTAACTTCTCTTCGTTTGGGCGCAGCGAACAAACATTGTTAGATAACACCTCAGGCAACATTGGTACAACCCTATCTACCAAATAAATAGAGGTCGCTCTTTCAACCGCTTCTTTGTCTATTATTCCCCCTTCTTTAACATAATGTGATACATCTGCAATATGAACGCCTATTTCTAAATTTCCATTTTTTAATGTCTGTATTGATATTGCATCGTCAAAATCTTTGGCATCTATCGGGTCAATAGTAAAAGTGGTGACTTTTCTGTAATCCTTGCGCAGGGCTATCTCTGCTTCGGTAATTTCAATAGGAAGCTCTGCTGCTGCTTTTTCAACGTCATCAGGGAACTTATTCGGAAAACCATACTGACTTAAAATAGAATGCATTTCAACATCTAAATCTCCTGGTCGGCCTAAAACTTCTTTAATTTCTCCAAACGGGCTAGTGGCATCCTTAGGCCAATCTGTTAAAGTTACAATTACCTTATCGCCTTTTTTAGCGCCATTTAGCTTTTTTAATGGCACAAAAAAATCAACGTGAATTTTCTTAGAATCAGGTACAAAAAAGGCGAAACGATCTGAGATATCCATTATCCCAACAAATTCCATTTGTCTTCTTTCAACAATAGAAGTTACTTCACCTTTCAATCTTTTACCTCCCTTTAAAGCATACATTTTTATTTTAACCCTATCACCATTCAATGACTGGTTCATGCTCTCTTCAGGAATAAACACGTCCTGATCATACCCCTCTATAGTTACATATCCTTGGCCTTTAGTGTTTACATCAATTATACCCTCTGCTGCCGAGCCTTTAGCAATAAGTCTGAACTTACCTGGTTGAACTTCTTCTATTTCTTTTTTTGCTTTAAAATCTTGTAAGATTTTAACAATTTGATCGCGTGAGTTAGCATCGCCTAAACCAATGGCTTTGCCCACCTGCTTATAATTAAGAGGCTTTTTCGGATTTTTTCTGAAAACATTTGACACTTCTGCTTTTAAGCTAAAGCTTTTTGAATGCTTTGAGTTATTTTTTGTTCCCATTGTTACCTTTGACGTTTTAGAAGTAATTCGCTGTTCACAAAGTTGAGTTATCTTTATCAAATATTAATATTCACTTTGAAAAGTTATTAGGATGTTATCAAAAAGAGTTGAAGAAGTGTTAAATAGTCAAGTTCAGATAGAAGCAAATTCATCGCAATTTTACCTTGCTATGGCAAGCTGGGCCGAAAACAATGGTTATGAAGGAACATCTGAATTTCTTTATAGTCATTCTGATGAAGAAAGAAGTCATATGTTAAAGCTTGTTGGGTTTATTAACGAACGAGGTGGCCATGCAATTATTCCTGCTTTACCGAAACCTGAAGAAACGTACGGATCAATAAAAGATGTTTTCAAAAACCTATTGGAACATGAAATTAATGTAACCAATAAAATCAACAATGTTGTACATATCTGCCTAGAAGAAAAAGACTACACCACCCACAATTTTATGCAGTGGTTTGTGAGTGAACAAATTGAAGAAGAAGCTTTAGCAAGAACTGTAATGGATAGACTAAACCTTGTTGCCGAAGACGCTTCAGGTATGTATATGTTCGACCGTGACATTATGGGGATGCGAAATACAGCTTCAAATAAAGTTTAAAAAACAGCCTTTACTATTTCTGTAACGTGGGTTGATTTACCCATTGTGTAATAATGTATACAAGGTACTTTTGCTGCTTTTAGTTCTTTCGATTGCTTTATCATCCAATCTACTCCAACTTTAGCTACTTCTTGATTGGTTTTGCAAACTAATAATGCATTTGCAAATTCGTCGGGTAAGTCAACATGAAAAGTTTTTGGAATAAACGCTATATGTTTTAACGTTGTGATTGGTTTTATGCCCGGTATAATAGGAACAGTAATTCCTGCCGCTCTGCAATTATCTACGAAATCGAAATATTTTTTATTATCAAAAAACATTTGGGTAACTACGTAGTGTGCTCCTGCATCAATCTTTTGTTTTAAAAACTGAATATCCTGATTAGGATTCATTGCCTCATAGTGCTTTTCAGGATACCCTGCTACTCCTATACAAAAGGTTGTCGGTTCTGGGTTTTTTATTTCTTCATCAAGAAAGTTTCCTTGATTCATCTGTGCTGCTTGTCTCACTAAATCTTCTGCGTGTTCGTGACCATCTGATTCAGGCTCAAAACTTAACTCAGTTTTAACTGGGTCACCCCTTAATGCTAATATGTTGTTAATACCCAAAAAGTTTAAATCGATTAAGGCGTTTTCAGTTTCCTCCATTGAAAACCCTCCACATGTTAAATGAGGTACAGTTATAACACCATATTTATTTTGAATGGCGGCACAAATACCAACTGTACCAGGTCTTTTACGAATGGATATTTTTTCTAAAAACCCCTTTTCTCGCTTTTTGTAAACATACTCCTCACGATGATAAGTAACATTAATAAAAGAAGGATTAAACTCCATTAACGGATCAATAGCATCGTAAATATACTTTATGTTTTTACCTTTTAACGGAGGTAGTATTTCAAATGAAAAAAGCGTTTTGCCTTTGTTCGCCTCAAGTGTTTTAATTACATTCATTGGCGGTAAAAATAATAGTTTAAACGAATTACTTATTCCCGAAACTCGACTGATTTTTACGAATAGTGTACTTTATCGCATCCGAAATCAAACCAGCATTATCCAAAATCATTTGTTGGTAGGTCGGAAAGGTTTTGATTTTTTGTTTTATCAACGATTTACTCTCAGAGGTTAATGCGCCCTTTTTTCCACTAACAAATGAAGCTGATTCACTTTTAAATTGATACTTTTCAGATATCGGAACTTCCTTAAAGTTGTTCATTTCAAAATTGTCGATTAGTATTAGTTTTCCTCTGATTTCGGACTCTTTTGATCGCGTCGTTTTTCTTACTTTTGCTTTTATAGTTTTCTTAACCGGGTCTTTAATAACCTCTCCTTTTTCATTTTTAATCAGATTTCCCTTAGCGTCTTTTCGCTCAACATACTTTTCGATTATTTCTTTTGAATCAGCATAATTCTGTTTAATCTCTTTGTCGCTTTCAACCAAAAAATGAGTGAGTTCAAAAAGGGCGGTATAATCGTAGTATTCTCCAGCTAGGTATGAATTAAAATACATCACCCAGGTTGAGTTTAAAGTAGAAAAATTATTATCAAGCATCTGGCTTTTAGCTTGTTCGGTTAACGCTAGTTTTTTTGGGTTGTCAATCACTACCAAAACGCGAAACATTCCAGCAGCTCTTTCTACAGCCATTTTGGTGGAAACATTTTTGTAACCCGGATATATTTTATTTGCTTGTGTTAATATAGCATATGCTTTTTGATGGTCTTTTTTGGTTTCATTTTTATCAATTTGATCTTGAGCGCTCAGATAGTATGTTTCAGCAGCTTTAGATTGTGCCTCTTTCATCAAACTTTCATAATCAGTAAACTCAATTGAATAATCAAGATTATCAACCATCCCTATTTTCTTTTGCCTTTCAACAATGGCTTTGTATTTATAATAAATACTTGTCCAGTTAATTTCATTATTACCGTTTAATTCTTTCGTGATTGTCGATAAGTCATTTTCATTTGCTTTATTAAACGCGCTGTTTATCATATCGATAGACTCAATATTCGATGGGTTTCTGTTTAATTGCTTAATTGCTTTTTCAATAGCTAACTCATAATTGCCGCTATCAAAATAATTCTGTGCCGAACAGCCGAACATTGTCAGGGTTATAAATCCTGCAACCAACTTAGCTATATGTTTACGAAGAAAAAAGGTCATTTCAAAAGCAAATTTAATTCATTGAATGGGCAAGCCACCTTTAAATGCTGTACCTGAGTAAAAAAATTAATTTGGTGACTTTATATCTACAGTGTTTTTCGTTAAAAAACACTCAATTTCATCGAATTGCTAATAATGATAAATGATTATAGCTATTCTGTTAATAATAAGATATTTGCAAACTCAATTATGTGGGCTAAAATTTCACGATTCATATTAAAACAGAGGCTTTTACTCATTGGCACATTAGGTGTGCTAACAGCTGTAATGTCAATCTTTGCAACCAAAGTAGAGCTAATGCATGGGCTTCCTAAAATGTTGCCCGACAACGACAGCACCATAATTGAATATTCTCAGTTTCGTGAAAAATTTGGCGAGCCAAGTCTAATTTTTGCTATTGGAATACAAAAAAACCTTTACGACGACGTAGATCTCTTTAACGATTGGTATGATTTAAATCAAGAATTAAAAAGAATTGAAGGAGTTGACACAGTGGTTTCCGCAACTCAAGTTTACAACCTAGTTAAAAACTCAGAAGAAAAAAAATTCGAACTTAAGTCTGTTGTAACAGGAAAAGTTTCGACCCTAGAAGAACTTAAAGAGCTTCAACGCCAAGTAAACAATTTGCCTTTTTACGATGGTATTTTGTTTAACTCTGAAACCAACACATCAATAATGGCTGTCTCAGTAGACAAAAACATGTTCTATTCTGATGAACGTAAGGTTGTAATTGGTGCTATAAATGAAAAAACCGATGATTTTGCTAAAAAACACAATATTGAGATTCACTATTCGGGTTTACCGCACATAAGAACAGTAATGACCCAACTGATAAAATCAGAACTGGGAATGTTTGTGGCCTTAGCATTTTTTGTTACAATTCTTATATTATTCTTCTTTTTTAGATCCGTAAAACCAGTTGCAATATCAATCCTAGTTGTAGCAATGGGTGTAGTTTGGGCTCTTGGCACTATGGCCATTTTAGGCTTTAAACTTACGGTTCTCTCTTCTATTATTCCTCCATTGGTAATTGTTATCGGAATCCCGAATTGTATTTTCTTGATTAATAAATACCACAGTGAATACCGCGACCATGGAAATAAAGCAAAAGCCTTATCAAGGGTAATTCAAAAAATTGGGAGAGCTACTTTACTTACCAATGCTACAACGGCTGTTGGTTTTTTAACTTTTATTTTCACCAATAGCACTTTGTTGATTGAGTTCGGAATAATTGCTTCAATTAGTATTTTAAACTTGTTTGTCTTTTCAATATTAGTCATTCCTATTTCATTCAGTTATCTATCACCGCCATCATTAAAACATACAAATCATTTAGATTACAAATGGGTAAATAAAATTGTTGATGTATTAATCATCATTGTAAAAGGTCACAGAACAACCGTTTATTGGATTTTTGCTGTTGCTATAATAATTTCATGTTTCGGTATTTCTCATATTAAGGCTACAGGAAATTTGGTTGATGACTTACCTATGAACCATAAAGTTCGTCGAGATCTTAAATTCTTTGAAGATAATTTTTCTGGTGTAATGCCTTTCAACATTTACATTGACGCCAAAAAACCACGAGAGGTATTAAAAACATCTACTCTAAAAAGAATGGAGAAGCTTCAAGAGCTTTTTGCGACGTATCCGTTTCTTTCAAAACCATTTTCAATAGTTGATGGAATTAAATTTACAAGACAGGCATTTTATGGAGGAAACCCAAAGCAATATAGGCTAATAAATTCGCGTGAAAAAGCATTCTTTAAACCCTATATTGGAAATGCTAGCGACAACCGAGATTTTCTTAAAAGCTTTATTGACACGAGCCAACAATACGCAAGAGTCAATGTACAAATTGCTGATTTAGGAACCTACCAAATGGACAGTCTTTTAGCTGATTTAGGGCCAAAAATTGATTCTATTTTACCCCCTGAAAAATACGATGTAAAAATTACAGGTGAGAGCATTGTATACCTTGCCGGAACCAAGTACATGGTCAAAAACCTGTTTATTAGTTTGTTTATCGCCATTATCATTGTTGGGCTTATTATGGCTTTGCTTTTTTCATCCTTAAGGATGATTTTAATCTCTATAGCAACCAATTTGATTCCATTGATTTTAACTGCAGGTATGATGGGCTACTTTGGGATAAACATTAAACCCTCCACTATTTTGGTGTTTAGCATTGCCTTTGGTATATCAGTAGATGACACCATTCACTTTTTAGCCAAATTTCGGCAAGAACTTACTACGCGCCATCTAAATATTGGCGACTCAGTTTTGATGGCCTTGCGTGAAATTGGAGTTAGCATGTTCTACACATCAGTTATTTTATTCTTTGGCTTTTCGGTGTTTGATTCATCACAATTTGGAGGAACCCAAGCATTAGGAGTGCTTGTGTCATTCACACTGTTGGTCGCAATGATCTCAAATCTTATATTTTTACCGTCTATGCTTTTAACACTCGAAAAGAAAATCTTGACCAAGGCATTTAAAGAACCTTACATGTATATCTATGATGAAGAAGAAGACATTGAACTAAATGACTTAACAGTTGTTAAAGGAAAGCACAACATTCAATAACCAATTATATGAAAGGAATCATTTTAGCCGGAGGCTCAGGCACACGTTTGCACCCCTTAACATTAGCGGTAAGCAAGCAATTAATGCCAGTTTACGACAAGCCAATGATTTATTACCCCCTATCGTTGTTAATGTTAGCCGGCATCAAAGACATTCTAATCATATCTACTCCACATGACTTACCAAACTTCGAAATGCTTTTAGGTGATGGAAGTAAACTTGGTTGCAGGTTCAGTTACAAGGCTCAAGAAGTGCCTAACGGACTGGCACAAGCCTTTGTGATTGGCGAAGAATTTATAGGAAGAGACAAGGTTGCCTTAGTGCTTGGTGACAATATATTCTACGCCTCTAAAATGCCCACCAAACTTCGTGAGTCAATTGACCCTGATGGTGGTGTTGTTTTCGCTTATCATGTAAATAACCCTGAAAGGTATGGTGTTGTGGAATTTGATGACAACCGAAAGGCTATTTCAATTGAAGAAAAACCGGAACATCCTAAGTCAAATTTTGCAGTACCCGGTTTGTATTTTTACGATAATGACGTGGTTGAAATCGCAAAAAACCTGAAGCCTTCAGCAAGAGGTGAATATGAAATTACCGACATAAATAAAATTTACCTTGAAAAAGGGAAATTAAGTGTTCAAATTCTAGACAGAGGAACCGCTTGGCTTGACACAGGAACCATTGATTCTTTGTTGGAAGCAAGCTCGTTTGTAGAAGTACTTGAAAAAAGACAAGGTCTTAAAATAAGCTGTATCGAAGAAATTGCTTACCGAATGAGTTACATAAATCGTGAGCAATTAGTGGCTTTAGCTGAGCCCTTGAAAAAAAGCGGATATGGTGAATATCTATTGCGCCTATTAAAACAAGAAAAATCGTTTAAATAATCACTTTTGGATTCACTAAACAACAAAATTAACACTTCAATAAAAAGTCTCAATTTCGAAACTTTACAACCTTCTGAGCTTTATGCTCCGGTTGATTACATTTTAAGCTTAGGAGGAAAACGTATTAGACCAATATTGGTTACTATGGCTTGCAAGCTTTTTTGTGGTGATGGCTCAAAAGCTATTCCTCAGGCTGCCGCGATTGAGTTGTTTCACAATTTTACTTTGATTCATGACGACATCATGGATGAAGCTCCTACCAGAAGAAGCAAGCCTACCATTCACACCAAATGGGACCTTAACACCGGTATTTTAAGTGGTGATGTTTTGATGATGAAAGCCTATGAAAGGTTGGCTGATTGCGACTCCAAATATTTGGCTGAAGTTCTGCGTGTTTTTAATTCAACAGGTATACTAGTTTGTGAAGGACAGCAGCTTGACATTAATTTCGAAACGCGTTTGGATGTAACTACCGACGAGTACATTGAAATGATAACTTTAAAAACGGCTGTTTTGTTAGAAGGAAGCCTTAAGGTTGGTGCAATAATCGGTGATGGTTCAAAAGACAACATTAAATTATTGGGTCAGTTTGGCGTTAATTTAGGCATTGCTTTTCAGCTACAAGATGATATTTTAGATGCTTATGGTGATCCTGATAAATTCGGAAAACAAGTTGGCGGAGACATCTTTGCAAATAAAAAAACGATTTTACTGATAACTGCACTAAACAGTAAAACAACGAATAAAGATGAATTGCTCTCATTGCTTGAGCTAAAAGACGGTTCTAAGGTAGAAAAGATCTTAGAGTTTTATAAAAAATCTAACGCTAAACAAATTGCAATCAATTTAAGAGATCAATATTTTTCAAAAGCCATTAATTTTCTTACCCAAGTTGAAGGAAGCGATCAAGACAAACAATTTTTTATTGATATGGCCAATAAACTGCAAGTCCGCGAAGTTTAACTCTATCGCATGAGACTGTGCATTATTCTTCTTTTTTTTCCTTTAATAGGATTTTGTCAACTTACTTTAAACAGGCCTTCCTCTCCTACACAATTAGTTCGAACAGCGCTAATCAGCGAGGGAAGCAACATTGTAATATCTAATGTAAAGTTTACAGGAAACCCTGGAAGTGTAGCAAGATTTTACAACGAATCGAATAGAGCTTTGCTTCAAAAAGGAATAGTACTTACAACAGGCTATATTCCAGACATTAAAGGCCCAAACAACTCACCAAACACAGGTGGTCCAATGTTAAAACCAGGCGATCGAGATTTAAGCAGGATTGCTCGATCCCCTACTCTTGATGCGGTGGTACTCGAGTTTGATTTTAATACGCCATACGACAGCATTGCATTTGAGTACTTTTTTGGCTCTGAGGAATATCCTGAATATGTAAACCAAGGACTAAATGATGTTTTTGCCTTTTTGCTCAAAAAAGTAGATGGCGGTACCTACAAAAATTTGGCTCAACTGCCTGATGGCAAAGGCCCTATTTCGGTGGACAATGTGAATGCCTACAAAAACAAAGAATACTTCATTACAAACCCGCCTTTTAATGGCCGCGAAGTTTTGGATTGGGAACAAGACAAAGATCTGGGCGAGATCTCTTTAACGTATCAATTTGATGGCCTTACAAAAGTATTAGTTGCCTGCTCAAAGATAGAGCCCAACCAAACCTATCATTTAAAAATAGCTATTGCCGATGCTGGTGACGAGCTATACGACTCAGGGGTTTTTCTTAAAGCGGGATCTTTTAAACCCTACAGTTCTGTAGAATCAATCAAAGCTAAAACAGAAGAACTAAAACTATTTTCGGGTTTTAACAAATCGGATTTAGTAACCGATAGTCTTGGCAATTACCACTTAACAACCCACCTTAAATTTAATACCGGTGAATCGATAATTTTAAATGAATCGTTTGAAGTGTTGAAGCAGGTTTTAAGTGTTTTATACACTAAACTAACTTGGAAAATAGTGGTAAACGGCCATACCGATTCGGATGGAGAAGATACTTACAATTTAAAGCTCTCGCAAGAAAGGGCTGCTGCAGTTGCTTCTTATTTAATGCAAAACAACATTGAAACAAACCGAGTTGCGTTTTTTGGCTTTGGTGATACCGAACCAATGGTTGAAAACTCAACCAACCAAAACAAGGCATTAAACCGAAGAGTTGAGTTTGTTTTTGTTAGGTAGACAGAACCTTGACCCTAAAAAGGGTTATTACATCAAAAGTCGAGTCAATATCAAAATCTACCTCACTATAAAGCATTAGAATTCTTATGTCCCCTTTAGGTGGTAAATCATCTCCATCAGAAGCCAGTCTTTGCGCAAAGCTTAAATAGGTTAATAATAAACAGAAGACTAATTACTTTTAATACTTTTTTCATGATACATTTTTGTTTTTATTGAAAATTTGCCTAGTTCAAGATGCGGTCTACATCATGTTTCTCTTAGTTACATTCACTCGGTAGGCCAAGATTTTAGGATTTGTTACTACTAATTAAACCAACTTAATAACTCACAACTCATCAACAAACCAGCTTATCATTTAAAAACAATCAAAAAATTACATTTGCTACAAATAGAAAATATGGTAAATCAGGAACGGGTTTTAATAGTAGGTGCTCTAGGTCAAGTAGGCCGTGAGTTGATTTACCAATTATCAAACAAGCATGGCGTAGAAAACGTCATCGTTTCTGATCTAAAACATTCTGATAACATTGATAACAAGCAAATAACGCTCAATGTAATGGATTACGATGCTTTTAAAGGAATCGTAATTGAAGAAAAAATTACACAGGTATACAACCTGGCTGCTTTGCTATCGGCTACAGCCGAAAAAAACCTAGAGCTAGGCTGGAAACTTACCATTGATGGACTCTTTAATTCTTTAAACCTAGCCAAAGAAGGACACATTAAAAAAATATTTTGGCCAAGTTCAATTGCCGTTTTTGGCCCAAATACACCTAAGGAAAACACACCTCAACACACCATTGTTGAACCTAATACAGTTTACGGAATAGGTAAGGATGCTGGCGAATTGTGGTGCAATTATTACCACCAAAAATATGGCGTTGATGTAAGAAGCATTCGCTACCCTGGTTTAATTGGTTACAAATCATTGCCCGGTGGCGGAACCACCGATTATGCCGTAGCTATTTTTCACAACGCCATTGAAAAAGGAACGTACGAATGTTTTTTAGAAGCAGACACCAAGTTACCTATGATGTATATGGAAGATGCTATTAGAGCAACCTTAGAGTTAATGGAAGCTCCAGCTGAAAACATCAAGGTTCGTACTTCATACAACATTGCGGGTTTCAGTTTTAGTCCGGCTGAAATTGCAGCCAGCATTAAAAAACAAATACCAAATTTTAGCATTACTTATGCTCCTGATTTCAGACAGCAAATCGCCAAAACGTGGCCTGCTAGCATTGATGATTCAGCTGCACAAAAAGATTGGAATTGGAAACCAAATTACACTGTTAATGATTTGGTAACCATCATGTTAACAGAAATAAAAAAGAAGGTTAAAGTCTAATGAAAAATATTCTTAGTACTTGCATCGTAATTTCAAGAAAATACAACCTTAACTCTTGTACTTTGGTTCGTGTTGCTATGGCAATTATGGTTGTAATGGCAATGGTTGGTTGCTCCACAGAGCCAAAATCTGGCGCACCAAAAACTGAAATTAAACCTGTGCCTAAGGTTGAGGTACCGGTATTTAGTGCTGATTCTGCTTATGGGTTTATTCAAAAACAAGTTGATTTTGGACCGCGTGTACCCAATACCGAACCTCATTCAAAGACAGCTGCATGGTTAGCTTCCGAATTAGAAAGACTAGGCTTAACTGTTGAAACACAAACAGGTCAAGTTTATACTTATGATGATCGAGCTTTAAACATTAAAAACATAATAGGTAAAACTAATATTGAGAACAAAAACCGTGTTTTGCTTTTTGCTCATTGGGATACACGCCACTTGGCGGATCGAGGTGATGATGAAAATTACAACACCCC
>TARA_B110000483_G_scaffold13455_1_pt1 | contig 19755 bp, 12 predicted proteins | sample TARA_B110000483 | Tara Oceans TARA_B110000483 (sample SAMEA4398176) | marine metagenome | biome: Polar Biome; feature: [SRF] surface water layer (ENVO:00010504); material: water (ENVO:00002006), including particulate matter (ENVO:01000060) such as... | depth 5 m
AGGGGTAGACACAGCCGAAGGGGTAGACACAGCCGAAGGGGTAGACACAATAGATGAAATAAGTAAACACAGCACTGAAAATCAACAGGAAGCTATAACAATAGATAACCCAAGTAACATTTTCGAAAATGATACAATTAAGGAACCAAATGAAAGTATCTTAGATTATAAAAATAGTAATCATTTAGAAGAAATTAACGTAAAACCAGATGAAGATTATATATCTATAAAAGATTCAGATGATATATACCGGGGAATATATAGAGCAGCTCGCGTTAAGGCTAAAAAAATGAGACAAGAAACCGTTATAGCATTTTTAGAAGCTAGAAAGATAAAAACTCAATATATGCTGGATGATACATTAGATTCTGATTCGGAAGATATATCAGATGAAGAACTTTCAAACTATTAATAAAAAGTATATAAATTAAAAAAATTTTTTATTTTTTAATTTATATAATGAAGTTATTTAGAAAAGTCACAAAATTCATTAAAACTAATCACATACTTGCGGTTTTAGGATTTTTAGTATTATTAGTCGCAATTACACAATTCTCTACCCGTAAATTAAATGTTACAGACAATATGCACGGTGGTTTAAGTCAGTCACTATTAGCACCCTCAGTTGTTCCAAGTGGTTCAAATACCGGACCACAATATTCTCCGGTTCAGACACATAATGTTAATGGTAATGATAAAGCAGCTGTAAATACGGTATCACCCAACGATTTACTTCCTAAAACGACCGGTACATCTTTACAGGGTGCTGGAGGAGATTTAACTAATGTTAATATGTTAAAATCCGGACATCATATAGGTATTAATACTGTAGGTAGTTCTAACCGCAACAGTAATTTACAGCTTCGCGCTGATCCTGCTATACCTAAAAGTAGCACACCAGTGTGTCCTTGGAACAATAGCACTATAGAGCCGGATACGGTTGGGTTGAAAACTTGTTAAATAAATTGTTAAAATATTGATTTAGTATATATATGAAAATCAATATTTTAGGTTACATACTAATTATATTTGTATTAGTTATATCTTTCAGAATAATTCAAGACTCAGAATATATAAATTTAAAATGTATTATATCAGACGTAGATGGTAAAAGATATTGTGTAAGAGAGAGAAACAAATTAACATTGGCAGCTGATTTATTAGCAAAAACAAATACAAAGATGAACACACTTGTAAATCATACAAAGGAAAAATATCCGGATAGAGAGAATGTGCAGAGATTATATAGAGGATATAATCCTAAAAAAATTAGCGAAACATTACCAACAAGCGAATACACTGCGTATAGTGAAAATAAAGGAGAAAAAATAGCATTTTGCTTAGATACCGAAAAGAAAAATGGTGTATTAATAGACCAAAACACGCTAATGTTTGTTGCTACCCACGAATTAGCGCACGTAGCAACTAAAAGCATTGGGCATACCGAAGAATTTTGGAGTAATTTTAAATTTCTTCTCAAAGAAGCACATAGTATTGGCGTGTACAGCCCCGAAGATTATAAAAAGACAAATAGAAGATATTGTGGAACAACTATAGTTGATAATCCATATTATGATTTATAGATAAAATTGATATACTTATAATATAGCTTATAAAATAAACTATATTATATAAATGAAAGAATTGGAAAGAATTGTAAATACTACACATCCCGTACTGTTTGCATCACAATTGTATGCCGGAGTATTAAATAATACAAGTATGTCTAATCATATAATTAATTTAATTGATGATGATGAAGATTATCATGTAATGTCTTATTGTTACTTTCACAATGATTTTATGGACTATGAAGAAAAAAAAAATACTGGATTCAATAATAAATTACAAAATGAAAAATATAAAATGTCAAATTTAGAATTAGATAATACTAAACACATACGGAAATATATTGTTCCAGTTTATAAAAAACAAATACCCGAAACAGATAAGAAATATTTATGCGGTATGATTGGTGTACCGATACCTAATCACGAAGACCCGTGCGCAAACCAAGACCACTACATTTCATACATATATGAAAATAGTAGTAAAAAACTACATTATTTTGATTCAGCAATAAATAAAAATTATAAAAATACAGAAACATATAAAATATTATATTATACATTTAACCCAAAAATAGTAAAAGTAAACAATAGTACTTTTGAAACAGAAGGAGGAGTATCAGATTCCGAGTATAACTATATTGCTCAAAATATATTTTGTCACACTTGGTGTTTATGGTTTTTATATAAATTTATAGTGAATAAAAAAACAATGACCCAAATAGATAATATGACATCAAAGACTAAGGGACCAGAATATGATATGCACAATTTAATTAAAATAAAAAGGTTTGTATATGAAATATTATTAGATAGACTACATTTATCTATTTTATATAAACATAAATACTTTAAAAATGCTTTTAGATATATTATTATCGATAATAACCAATCATACATTAAAGAAATAATTAAAATAAAATAATTACATTTTATTAACGTTCCATACTTGTACTTCAAACTCTTCCTGTGTCTCCATAGGCATTATGCTATTAATTTTCCATTCACTATTAAGAACTGGAAAAAATGTATCACATTCATAATTATTATTGATATGTGTAATAATACATTGTTGACATAAATTATTATTTATGAAATGTTTGTATATTTCTTCACCACCTATTACCCAAACATCATCGTAATTACCTTTGGAGCAAAAAGCAATAACTTCTTGTATTGATTTAAAAGATTGTACAATATTATTATCACGTTTTTCATCTAATTCTAATGATGTGGATAAAATTAGATTATCTCTATCTGGTAAATGTTGTTTTAAACTTGCCCATGTATTTTTTCCCATAATAACAGCATTATTATTGTTACCTGTAGTTAATTTAGAGAAAAAATTCATATCTTCTTTAATAGACCATGGTAATTTGCCGTCTTTGCCAATACCACGTCCGTTGCAGATTGCGCTTATTATTTTAAAATTCATAATATATAAAATAATATATAGTATATTTTTATATACAAATGTCACAAATATATAAAATAGCACACCTTAAAAATAATAGTATAGAAAAAATGTATATATTTATAGGGAAAACAGAATATAATAAAGATGAATTAAATAAATTATTTGAAACAGACCCAAAAAATAAAGTGTTTTCAAAAATTGGTTACAATAGTTTTAAAGATATTTTGAACGATAACACAAAAATAGAGTTTATATTAGACATAATTCACCACGATGATTCTGTAGAGACTATTAAAAAAAAAATATTAAAAACTACAAATATTAATTTCTCGTTCTATGAAATGTATTTATTTATTAAACAAATAAAAATTTTAAACGTAACAAATGTGTATTATAACCTAACACAACAAAATAAATTGAATTTAACAAAAATAAGATTATACGAGTTATTACATAACATTAATAAACCAGATTTAATTGACAAACTAGAGAATAAGGAAGTTTATAATTATAATGACCTTGTAAATTTAAATATAGATAAAGCCACATTTTTAATTAATAAAGCAATAGGGCAAAAATTTATTGTAACAGATACTAAATTTCCTTTTTTTGTAAATCCATATGACGCAACATCATATGATAAATTGTTAACAGAATATGCTGATAATATAGTGACAACTACAAATCATAGTCTGTTAATGAATTTTGGTGAAATAGATAACAATATTATTTATATGAATTTAGCAGATGATGTGTTGACAAGCGCAATTGAGCAAAATTTGTCACAAAAAACGTGTATTAAAATATATTATCCATATTTACACGAAAAACGTATATATAGTCAGAATGAATTAAATAAAAAAAACCAAGAATTACAGATTTTAAGCGAAGATATGATAACTGAAAAATTTGATATAATACAGTCTAATATAAATTACTTACACAGTGTATATAACACAAATAAATCCCAACTCATTTATTCAGAAAAAGGAATAAAATCAATAAATTTAATCATACACCCGGAATCAATATTTAAATTACCATTGGATATTGTATTTAAATTAATAAATACAACAAAACAAGTACCATTGATAAAATATAATCCAGGAAAAAAACAAGAAAAAATGTATAGATTATATTCAAATAAATTGGCAACAAATGGGAAAAAAATACCTTACTTAAATAAATTAGTGATTTTTAAACTAATGAAACAAATAGGAAAAAACAAATGTGTTTCGATATATATTGATTATTATATCGACAATGATACAATACCAATAGTATGCGAATTTATTAACAATGGAACTATTAATATTAAAATAGATTTCATTAAACCATATAAAAATGTTGATAAAATTATTAAAAATGCAACTAATAAAATAATTGATATTGTTAAAGATTATATAACACAAAGCGGCTATAATATAAACTCTTTTATTTCGATAGAGGACTCTAATGTTGAAATAATCAATATTGATTATTTTATGAAATTAGAAATACAAAAAAAAATAGAGTTAGATAAAATAATTCATTGTCTCTCTGGGGTATTCAGTATAACAAATTCTGACATATTGGCTGGTGGACTAATGAGATATAAGCGTGTTGAAAATTATAATGAAATGGATAATCAAGAACAATTAATTATTGAATTATTAAAAGAAGAAAATAGTGGAACAAAAATAATTGAATCATTGCAAACAAATTTTAATATGAAAAAACCAGAAGCAATTAAAAAATTCGAAACGTTTATATCATCACTACAGGTTATGCAAAATGCTTTTGAAAATCGAAAATTTAAAATTAAAAATAACCCAGGTTTTAAAATAACAATCGAAAAAGACGCATATAACAACATTAGTTTAAATGTTACAGGTATTGATAATATTAATTACATTAAAAGCATCGAAATGTATTTACATACTTTATTGGTGATTTCGCAAAATAAAGAACTAGCGGAAAATTGTTTATCATTGAAAGATGAAGAAGAGATAACTGTAGAAGACATTGTAAATGAGGACGAAAATGTTAAACCTAATATTGTAGGTAATAAATTAGAATTTAATAAAATAAATGATCTTGAAACAGAAGACAATGATATGTTTTTGTATGAAGAAGACAGTAGTGACGAGGATGAAGACGACGAGGATGAAGACGACGAGGATGGCGAAGAGAGAGAAATGTTAGACGATTTTGAAGGAGGAGCAAATTATGAAATTAATTTAGACAATATATCTCTCCGTAATTATTTTTCAGAAAGAATGAAAACAAGAGATAAAAATTTATTTGTAACAGAACGCGAAGGCAATATAAATGCATATTCACGTTCTTGTCCTTCACAGCATAGAAGACAACCAGTAATATTAACGAATGAAGAAAAAGATAGAATAGACACTGAGCATCCCGGGTCATATAATAAAGCAATTAAATATGGAAGTAGCAAAGACAATGATCATTGGTATATATGTCCGCGTTATTGGAGTTTGAAAAATAATACAAGTTTAACCGAAGCACAGGCAAAATCAGGTAAGTATGGATCAATAATTCCGCAAGATGCTAAGAAAATACCAAAGGGGGCAGGAGTATATGAATTTAGGTCAGAAAAATATCATGAAAATCAAGATGGTTCATACAAGCAACATTATCCAGGATTTCAAAAACCGAATAAATTAAACAATGGGTTATGTGCTCCTTGTTGTTTTACTGATTTTGACGGAAATTTACAAGTAAAAAGACGAAAATTATGTTTAGATAACAGTAAAGAAAAACCATTGGAAACCAAAAAAGTAAGTAAAATAAAAGAAGAAGATTATATAAAAGGACCGGATAAGTTTCCATTAGAAACGGGTAGATACGGCCATTTGCCTCCAGTTGTTGAAAATTTTTTAAATACAGAAAATAAGCTATGCTACATTAGTAATTCAAATACTAATTTAAAATTAAATCATAGTTGTGTATTGAGAAAGGGGGTTGAAAATAATAAAAACCAATCATTTATAGCTTGTATTGCAGATATATTTCCTTCACCAGAACTGACTATTGTGGACATGAAGGAAAAACTAATTCAAAGCTTAACATATGATTTATTTGTAGAATTGCAAAATGGTAATTTAATATCTATATTTGATGACTCTAATAATAATGAAATTACCAAAGAGTTTAAAACATCAAAATTATATAAAAAATTAAAATCAAAAAATCCAGAAATAAATTTATATTTTAAAAAAGTAATTAGCGCATATAATAATTTTATTTTGTTTTTAAGAGATAACGAAGTGCTAATAGATCATACTTATTTATGGGATTTAATTTGTAAACCAAATGCTATATTTGTAAATGGATATAATATGATTATACTTGAAATAGTTGATGACGATATTACTGATAAAATAGATATTTTGTGTCCATCTAATAGTTATTCATCATCATTGTTTGATGAAAAGAAAAATACTTTTATACTATTAAAAAACAAAAATTATTACGAACCAATATGTGTTAGAACCGATAGTGAAAATAAGCGCGATATTATGAAAACGTTTAATATAAATAGTAAAGAAATTCTTAAAAATTTAAAAGAAACATTTACCATGATTAAAAACTCGCAAAAAAAATGTGAAGGATTGGCAAGTATGCCAAATATATATAAATTTAAAAAAAATATTACATTAAATAAGTTGATAAATATATTACAACTGAAATCATTTGATATAACAAAATATATATTTAATTATAATGGTAAAGTAATAGCAATAGAAGCCAAAAAAAACACTAACCAAGGTATAATACCTTGTTTTCCGTCTGCTCCAATAATTAACTTAGAAAACATCGAATATGTTTGGATAAACGAAATATTAGGTTATTCGTATGTAAATACTATTGATTTTTTAAACTATGTAAGCAAGCAATCAAATGATATATACTCAGAACCACAATTAAAAGTATTAGAAGACGAAATGATAGTAGGAATCATAACAGAAACTAATCAATTTGTTCCAATAAACCCACCAGAACCAAATACTTTTGACGATGAATTAAAAGAAATAACTTCAAGCAATTACACAAGTATTGACGAGACTATTATGAAAGAATACAAAGATACTGACGGGATTGATATAGAACGAATTAACTATATAAAAAGAATTAAATTAGAAAGCGGATTTTATAAAATTTTCAGAAATAATATACGCACGATGCTTGGAGAATATAAAAATAATAATATAAGAAATAATATTGAAGAAATAGTAAATTCCAGTAATATTTTGTATAAAAATAAACTAGAACAAATCAAGTCACTTCTAAAAGCAATGGCAAAAGATTATATTGAGTTTACTGACAAAATAGACGAAAATGCTTTGAATGATATTAATGAAATAAAAAATTGTTATAAAAGCGATGATTGTGATGATTTGTTTTTTTGTTTTAAAAACAGTAGTAATGAATGTAGTATGTACATACCTAAACAAAATTTAATTAATTCAGATACAGATGTTGATAACGAAGAAAAATATTTTGGAAAAATAACAGATGAATTAGTGAGATTCAATAGAATAAGAGAATTTATTTTTGAACCAAAATCGTTTTTATCTTTAACAAAAATGGACTATAATCTACATGATGATGAAATAATTTTATTAGAATCATTATTATCTAATGATTATTTTGAGGATATAGTGGAATATAAGAGTAACAGCTATGTTAAAAATAATACATTTGATACATCGCAACCAATGAAAACACAAACATACTCGAACGAAGTAACTCCATACGCGGGCAATGTTAATACGAAAGAATGTGAACCACAACAAAGAGAGAAAATTAAAGGAATATGGTTTAAATTATTTCCCGAAGATTCAATATACAATACTCATCCAATAAATAGTGCAAATTGTTCTTTTAATATAATACTGGCATTAATAAGTAGTCATGATAAAAATAATTCATCTATTAATATTGAAAATATTAAAACCTTGCTAATTGATAAATATTTTGAGTTATCTAATAAGTTTTCTAAGAACCTGGCAGTTATATTATCCAAGCAAGGTAAAAAAAAATACGTAGATCTTCTCAAAAATAAAAATTATTCACACGAAAACATGATATTAGATAAGGAATATTATATTACGAACTTAGATATAAACATTATTGCTAATCATTTTAAAATACCACTAGTCTTGTTTTCAAAGAATAAATTAGCAGAGTCAAAAAAAACAATGTCAAAAAATGAAAACATTTTTGTATCTTATAGTGATAATAGTAAGAAATATTATTTTATCAACGTTGAGCAAAAATATAACAAGTATATATATAAGCTAGTTGTTTTACCCGATAACAATAGTTTAATATCACTTGATAAATTACGTCTGAATGATTACAAGAGAGATATTCGAAATAATATAAAATTAAATAATTTCAATAGTTATATTTCAGAAAATACTAATTCAGTTGTAAAAACTAATAAAAAAATAAAATTAAAGTAATAAAATTATCAATAATAAAATTATCAATAATAAAATTATCAATAATAAAATTATCAATAATAAAAGTATCAATAATAAAGAAATACATATAATGATTATGTATTATATCTTATTGTTAGTAGGTATAATATTTATTTTTATTATAATACCTACACATTGTATTTACATTTTACAACTACAAACTAATAATGTCAATACCTATTTATAATTATAAGGCAATAATATTAGTTAAAATACATAATTTGACATTCTTTCTTAAAGCTATCGTCGGCTATCTCGTTATTTTCTGAAATATTTGGGCTCGGTCTATTTAAAAAATAATGTAAATTATACTTGGCAATAATATTAGACAAAGTGTAGAACGTATTTATGTTTTGAACATTAAAAGAACTGTTACCGGTATATTTAAATATTGAAAATATAATTTTGTTAGAAAAGTTTTTATTTGATTTTTGTAATAATAGATATTGAATAGTTGGTTGTAAAGAAACAGTATTAATATTCCATGTAAATAATTTGTCCAAATCATAAGTATTTTGTTGTCTACGAAATCGTTTGGTTTTAGTGTGTCTTTTTTTAAAAAACTTATTACGTTGTTTTTTATTTATATAAGAATCTATATTTTCATTCGCGTTATTAACAGTATCAATAAATTTATAAACTCTTGTATAATTATATTTTGTATTACCAAAGTGAAATACACTATTATTATCGTGGTTATATTTTTTAATTATTATTTTTCTACCAAACTTTGGGTTATTTAATTTAAATTTTTTTAATTCGTGTTTAACATATTGTTTAGATACTTGTTTCAAAGACGAAATAAAAGAATATTCATATATTAAATAATCATTCAATAAATATGAAAATACTTCTACAATTTTCTTTGTCGGAAAATCAACATCTATCTTTATTATGCTATGACTTTTGTTGAATTCTATTAACATTTTATAAATATATTTATATTTTTGGTAAAATGTTGAATTTGTTACAAATTTCTTAATTGTTTCTTCACGCAATAACACCTCATTTTTAGATGAAAATTCTAACAAGTTAAAATCATTTAAATAAAATTGATGAAAAAAATGAGGTATAATAAAATTAGAACTTTTTATGTTAAAATATATATTATATAATTCAGTCTGCGTAAATTCTACATTTGTCCAAGGATTTTTAATTTTATATGGCTCCGCAAAAAAATCCGGCGCATAGGTTAATGATGTATTTATGATTTGTATCATGTCTGACATTCTAATAGTGTAAATAGTTCTTGTTTCATCTATATATATATTTATAAGCGACTTGTTAGAAAAATTGCTAATATCATTATAATACAAATCGTTGTTGTTATTTTCAGACTTGATAGCATTTTTTGTTTTATAACTTCTTGCTAAGAAGCAAAAAATTTTATATATTTTTTGCGAATCACAAAAAATATTAAAATTCCTGTTTTTAATTAATTTGTTGCAAAAATATGATTGTATTATTACGTATTTTAATTTATTAAATTTATGTGTTACATAGTCTGTGGTTGAAGGTATTTTTTCAGAATTAAATTGTTCAACTATATATGAGTCATAACTATTTGGTTCACTATTTTTTTCAAATATTTTAGATAATATAACCGCAAAACTAGACATAATATAAGATAGTAGTATTATTTTATATTATTTATATTTAATTAAAACCCAGGGTTATAATCGTCGTTGTCATTGCCAACGTCACTTCCTTTTATATTTTTCGTATTATTTTGAACAGTCAGATTATTGATAGAACAAGGGTCTTCATTGTTTATTAAATCTCCAAACCCGTCATCAATTATAGAGTTAATATTTTCTTCTTCCCATTTTTCTTGTTTCAAATTTGTAAATTTATCTAAATCTAACAATACTTGGAACGCGCTGGTCCCAAAGTATCCTTCTTGACCACACATTACATTAGCAGATACTCCTTTCATAATGTCAAGTTCAGAGTGTCTTGCCGCTTTTAAAAACATTTCAGGAGTTTCTTCAAAAGAAGCTTTTGCAATAGGCCCAATGTCATCATTATTAATACCGTGTCTAAATATTGAAACCATTTTATTATTACATGTCATTCGGTCACAAAGAACACATAAGTGGTGGTAATTAATATAAGTACTATCAAACTCAATAACTTCTGATATTTCATCAAATATTGACTGACGTGCTGCTTCAATACCTAATACTCTGTATATTTCTTGGATATCATTAGTAGTAGTTCTGGTGCTATCTATATAATCAAGACTTAAAATGTCTAATAGGTTAGTTCCAGCAGTATCCAAAACCCATATATCATTTCTTACATATTTTCCATCGATTTCTTTTACATTATCTGTTATTTTTCTAGGAATAACTCTGTCAATATTTTTAACGCCTCGTAACACAAGATTATTTAATAGTTGGTCTTGAAAGTTTTGTAGCAAATATATTTCATTAGATTGGTCTAATGACTTAGCAACGTTTGTTTTATTTTTTAGTTTATTTAAAACACTATTAAGTCTAATTCTAAATATTAATTGTTCATCATTATAATCACTATAAATACAATCTAGATCTTCGCCATATGCATTTTTGATAGCGAAATTAATATCTTCCATTGTTATATTTTTGTTAAGCATCTGTTCAATATTCAAATCAATTCTAATAATCCAATTTGATTTTTCCTTATCATCCTTTTTATATTCTTCACAACTATCCAACATATTTTCAAATTCTCTGAATTGGTTAATTATATTAACATCTTCTTTAATTAATGTATTTAAATCATCCGGGTCAAAGCATATTTTTACTGAATTAATCAAATCATTAAGACAGGTATTTTCTATTTTGTTCATAATGATTTGGGCATTGTTTTGCTCTTCTTCTTCATTAGGAAACATATATACCGTACAAGATGGATTTTTTGGATTTTCAGATAGTGATAATATTTCTTCAATTCGCGGAACACCGCGCGTTACATTTGATTTACTCGCAACACCAGCAAAATGAAAGGTATTCAAAGTCATTTGTGTCGTAGGTTCGCCGATACTTTGTGCTGCAATAATTCCAACCATTTCGCCCGGCGCAACAATAGATTTTTTATACTGAAATATAATCTTTTCAACAAGCAATTCAATAGCCGTTCTACTAAATCGCTTAATCATTAACAAATCTTTTGGTGTTAAATAATAGTAATACATAACTTCAAATAGTTCTGTAGGTTTTACGTAATGTAACGATCTAATTTTATTTAAACCCGCCTCTATAATCTCAAACACCTCCAGTGGTGTAATATCTACCATTGAATTAATATTTATTTGCTGTTGTCCTTTCACATTATTAATAATATGTTTAAAAGCAACAGGAATATTAACAGATTTGTTATCTCTCATTTTAAAAACATTTTTAATAATATTTTCTCGCGATTCAATCATTTTATTTATCAAATCTTTACATTTACTAACTAACTTATCATTCTGTTTTTTTATACGTTTTTGTGTATTTTTTGTGTATGCTGTGGTAAATATGTCGTTACTATTTCCTGTAGGCATTTGATAATGCGCATATATTTCTTCAATAGTCATATTTACAAGTGGTAATATTTGACCTTCAACGTGAACAGGGTCTATACCATCATCCCCATATGTATATTGAATAATTTTATTTTTATTATTTCTTACTGTCATATCATATTCTACTTTAAGATCTTCGAGACCTTTTACAAGACGACGTTGTATGTAGCCAGTTTGTGAAGTTTTAACAGCTGTATCAATTAAACCAACCCGGCCCCCCATAGCATGAAAGAATAATTCTTCTGGTGTTAATCCGGATATAAAGGAGCTTTCGACAAAACCTCTTGCTTCGGGAGAATCGTCAAATTTATTGAAATGGGGAAGAGTGCGATTATTAAATCCATAAGGAATCCGTTTGCCATCAACATTTTGCTGACCTAAACATGAAATCATTTGTGAAATATTTAATTGACTCCCCTTTGAACCTGCTCTAACCATAATAAGAAATCTATTATCAACACTTAAACTATTTCTACCTATTTTACCCGCATCATTTTCAACCTGTTTTAAAATATTATTAATTTGGGTTTCTATTTCTTCTTCATTTGTTTTGCCCGTCTTATTTTCAAAAATTCCCAAATGTGTTTGAGCAATAAGAGAATGAACGTCTTTTTTTTTTGATGTAATTACTTCAGCTATTGATAAGTTAGTATTGTCATCGGCAATTAAATCACTGATACCAACGCTATATGCACTACTTTTCATATATTCTGTTACAATATTTTGAATATCATCAATAAAATTAGCACATGTATTATTTCCAAAATCATTACATACTCTTTGCAATAGCCCTTTTGAACCATCGCCAAAACAACCTTTATCAAGCTGTCCGCGAATATATTTACCATTTTCTATTTCTAATACAGAATTTGCCGTTTTAAAATCGTCACTGTCGCTAAATTGTGATGTTTTATGTCTTAATGATAATGGTGGAATAATTTGACTTAGTAAATCAAAACTACTAACTGTTTCAGTATTGGGAATTTTTGTTATGTCAACATTATTGTATAACATTAATAAATTCATTAATTCGCGATGGGTAAAATTTATATTTTCACGTGTTAATCGATATGCTCCTAACAATGAATCTTGAAAAATCCCCACGATAGATTTATTATTTGCTGGGCTAATTATTTGCCATTGCACTGCCGCTAAATTTTTAAGCTCTGATGCTGATTCAATGTCTTGCGGCATATGCATATTCATTTCATCACCATCAAAGTCTGCGTTATATGGTTTTGTATCTGCGACATTCATGCGAAACGTGTCGCCTTTAGGCATAATTACTGTTTTATGACACATCATTGACATACGATGTAAAGTAGGCTGTCTGTTAAATAATACTGGGTCTCCGTTTAACATGTGGCGATGAACAACATCTCCTTCGTTTAATTCAATTGAATCGCGGTCTACATATCTTAGTGAAATATTATCACCATTTTTGCGTTCCAATATTTTGGCCCCTGGATGAATGTCTGGGCCATTTTTAACTAATTTTTCCAAGAATGACATATTTGCTTTATTCACTTTTACAGGATATGATAAATTCATAGCTATTTTTTGTGGCACACCCAATTCTTGAATAGAAAGGTTTGGGTCCGGCGTAATTACAGACCGCGCTGAAAAATCTACACGTTTGCCCATTAAATTGCCACGAATTCGTCCTACTTTTCCGTTTAACCTATCTTTAATCGATTTAAGTGGGCGACCAGACCGCTGTGCGTGAGCGGCAACACCTGGAATTTTATTGTCTACAAGTGTTGAAATATAATATTGAAGTAGCATAGTCCAATCGTTAATAACTGCTGAATTTGCGTTAGATGCTATTTTTTCTTGTAAAGTTTTATTTGTTTTAATTATATTTACAATGATATGGCTAATATCATCTTCACTGCGTTGTTGTGAATCATGTTTAATCGATGGCCTAACCGCTGGTGGTGGGACTGCTAATACTTGACAAATCATCCATTCGGGTTTAGACCAAATAGGACTAAACCCCATAAACGTAATATCTTCGTCAGATATTCTTCTAAATTGTTTTAGAACTATTTCAGGTGTCATTATCATAGTCATTTTTTCCTCATCGGCTATAACATCCCATTCGGCAATTAGTGTGGCTAACCCTTCTTTTTTTAATTTTACTGGCTGTAAACACCCACATCCATCGCTCGTATCTTCGCCACATCTTTTAATTTTACTGGCAAGACTAAATACATAATTCCATCTCTTGTCTGCCGGAATATTAAGTATATGTTTATATTGATCCTTATTAATCAATAATTTACTACATTTTACACAAGTACAGCGAACTATTTTAATAATAGTTGTAATGTATTGAATATAAAACAGAGGTCGCGCAATTTCAATGTGTCCAAAATAACCGGGACAATTAATGTAATCTAATCCATCTGTGGGACATATGTATCCTGCTTCAAGAACACCCATTCGAGGATCAAATAAACCATTGATTACAGGTTTATTGTTAATATAAGTATCCCTATTTGTTATTTCGGCAACTGAACTATTGCGTATTTCATCGGGTGATAATATACTAAATTGAATACCAATAATTTTAGAAACTTCCTTATTAGTATTTTTCTTATTTAGTGTCATCCTTCTTATATTACGTAAATAATATTTAGATTGTTTTAATTCAATTTTATCGGAAATAAAAAAAAAATTGAAAAAATAAATGATATAAATAATAAACAATACAACTTGTAATATGTCATCAGATAACAGCAATAAAAAACATACATACGAAACTCGTTCTAAAACAAAAGATAAAGAGACTGAATATAAACAGAATGATTCATCGTCAGACGAATCAGAATCATCGTCAGACGAATCAGAATTTGAAAGCGATGAAGAATTTGAGGAGTTAGATATGAATAATATTAGAAAAATAATTGGAGATATATTTCCTTCTAATTATATGAATAATCGGAACTCTGAAAACAAAAAAGATAAAAAAAATGAATCTAAATCAAGTAAAAAAACTAATAAAAATGATAAAAAAAATGAAAAAGACAACATTGTCTTAAAATGTAACGACAAACCAAGTAAGGAGCAAATTAGTAAAAAGGATAAAAAGAAACCGAGTAATAATAATAAATCAAAAAAAAGTCAAAAAAAACGCAAACAAGAAAGTGAAAGCGAAGACGAGGATTCTACCAAAGAGGATGAAAGCGAGAATGACATTGATTGTGAAACAGAAAGCGACGATGACAGCGAAATTGCCTTTACAAAAGGAGCGGGTGGACTATTCAATATTATATTAAATATGGGAGATATGGGTGAATATGAAAGTGAAGACGAAAGTGAGGAGGAAAGTGAGGAGGAAAGTGGATCTGAATATGAGGATGAAAGTGATGACGAAAGTGAGGATGAAAGTAATAAAAAAAGTAAAAAAGATTGTATTACTGATGACGAGGCTTTTAGTAAAATAAAATCAATGATAGACAGTCTAAGTGAGAAAGATAAGAATAATAAAGTAATGAATAATATGATTAAAAATTTTAACAAACATGAAAAAGAACACCAAAAAAAAATAAAAAAAAAGACCAAAAAAATTCGTGATAAAAACACTGAAAAATTTAAAAAAATAGTTAAAGAAAAGAATTTAATGAATGACAGTAAGTTCTTTAATGAACATTTGACAGTGAAAGAGCAAGAAATTATATTATCTGAAATAGAGGAAATTAAAAAACACAGTGAAATAGATAAACCTTATCGCCTTGCTTTAATAGAAGCTAAAATACCGATGAATTACAAATCGATTGCTTATAAAAAAATAAATGCACTGAAATATATGGATCAAGGAAATGGTGAATATTATAAAATTAAAAATTGGGTAGACACTTTTATGGAAATTCCGTTTGGCGTTTATAAAAGTATTCCACTTCAACTAAGTGATGGGGTTGACAAGTGTCACGAATTTATTGAAACTGCTAAAAATACATTAGATACTGCTGTATTTGGCCTCGATGATGCAAAATTACAAATAATGCAAATGATTGGTCAATGGATTGTTAACCCACAGGCAATCGGAACAGCAATAGCTATTAAAGGACCAATGGGGACTGGAAAGACAACATTAGTAAAAGAAGGAATAAGCCAAATACTTGGCAGAGATTTTGCCTTTATAGCGTTGGGGGGTGCCACCGATTCAAGTTTCTTAGAAGGACATTCTTATACGTACGAGGGGTCGACGTGGGGAAAAATAGTTGACATTATCATTCAATCCAAGTGTATGAACCCGGTAATATATTTTGATGAGTTAGATAAGGTAAGCGACACACCCAAGGGTGAAGAAATTATTGGCATTTTAACACATTTAACAGACACAACGCAAAATAGTAAGTTTCATGATAAATATTTTTCAGAAATAGATTTTGATTTAAGTCGTTGTTTATTTATATTTAGTTACAATGATGAAAGTAAGATTAATTCTATTCTAAAAGACAGAATGTATCGCATTCAAACAAAAGGATACAATTTAAAAGAAAAAACAAAAATAGCACGCGACTATTTAATACCTCACATTAAAAAAGAAGTTAAATTTGAAGACAATGATATTACAATTTGTGATGAAGTAATCAAACATATTATTGAAAGATATTGTGATAACGAGCAAGGTGTAAGAAATCTTAAAAGAGGTTTGGAAATTATTCACACCAAAATAAATTTGTATCGTTTAATGAAACCAGGTAATAATTTGTTTGAAAATGATATGAAAATTAAAATTACATTTCCTGTAAAAATAACAAATGAAATTGTTGATAAGTTAATTAAAGTTAACGAAGATACAGGAAACTGGAAAAACATGTATATGTAAACGCATGAATTATTATTAATAAAAAAATTAAAATATTATTAAATTTTTTATTACATATTCTTGTAATTGTTATTTGTTTTATACAGGTTAATTATCTACGGTTTCATTATCTACGGTTTCATTAATATTTTCGCTTAGTGTTCTATTTCCTCCTCTCTTATTTAAAAAACTAACTTGTTCCGAGGTCATACATACACAGCCCTTTGAGCTACTATATGACGACGGACAACAATGTGGGTTTATTTCATTTTCACCAAATATTGATAATTTGCCTTCCGGTAAAGGAACACCAAGTCCTTTTACATTAGTTTCGTGTTTATTAGAATTTTGTATCACTTCGCTATTTACAAAACTGGTTTGCATGCCATCGCCGATTGAATAATCAATGGCGGAACCAAGTATGTTTGTACAAACTAAAAAACCTTCGCGAACCCCACCAGCACAACTACAGAAAGAGGTTGATACTAGTATTCCACCAAATATTATACATAATATAATTATTTCTATTCTTAATTTAAATCCTAAAATATTTATAGTCATTATAAAAAAAGTATAGATAATATTTATAATCCTAAATGTTTAATAATTATATTGTTTTTGACATAGACCCATTGTTGTCTTCCCAATCGTGAAATATTTCAGAACCAATTGGAATAGTATGGTCACTTGTGATTAAACAAGCTAATTCGGGACATTCTTTTTCTGTCTGTAATGCTGGATTAACTCCACGATAATTTTCAACTTTGACAAAATTCATTATTATGGAATCATACACTAAATGTGAACCAGTTACGTATATTGGTTCATTAAACTCTCCTTTTTCTATTTTATACATTTTATGAATAATGTTATTATTATTATCTAAATTACTTATTCTCATTACGGATTCAACAACTGAACCATTTTTAAGCGTTGACCCTAATTCTATATTTTCCATTTTAACAATATTTCCATTTTTAAGCATTATCTTGGTATTTGGATCAAAACAAGCTTGAGCTGAGTTGTTAATCTTGTTAACTACTATTAATAATAAACCGGATATTGTAGCGATGCTGGCAGAAAGTATTGCTGCTGCCACTGCAAATGGAATTGCCGGGGAACCAAATATAGGAACGGCTGATATTATTCCTAATGCAACGGCAGAAGCTGCTGCTATTGCTGTTAATTTTATTAATTTTTTTTTAAGCAAATCCACCCCAGCAACTAATATATATAACGGAGCATACAACGAATAAAGTAGAACAATTATAATACCTTTTATTTTATTAAATAAATCTTTAATAGATGTAAAAAAATCTCTAAATGGTTCAATCAAAAGTAAAACATATCCATACAATTCATCAAGGATAGAGCTAGTTCCAAATTGAAGGTTTGTCGCTTGATTCAATAATATTTGTACACTTTCTGTTAATTGAGAAAAATTAAGATTAAGATTGCCCAAGGTTGAAAATATAGGTTCGAATACACTATCTACGATATTTCGCAACATTGTTTCTGTACAGCTTATGAAATTTTTCTGAGTAAATTCAAATACAGTATCGTCTACAGGTTTATTAATTAAACCCGCGAAAGGCATTACGCTTGGTTTACATTTATTAATATCCCAATTAGCTCTTAATGGACCTAAATTATTTTTGATGCCAAAATAAATAATAATAATTAAAAAACTTATTACAATAACTATTGTTATAATTACATCATTGCCGTATATATTTAAAAAACCAGCTTGTCTATATAATTTATTTACTTTTGTGTATACAATTTTATCTTGTGTTGTGCTCATATATAGTATATTTATAAATATACTATATAATAATTATACTATATAATAATTATACTATATTAAACCGACTTTGATTTTGAACCATTATTATCTTCCCAATCGTGAAAAACCCACTTTCCTATAGGAATAGTATGATCACTTGTTATCAAACAACACAATTCACTACAATTTTTATCAGAAACTACTGATGGATTACTACCACGAAGATTTTTAACTTCTATGAATTGTTTAATCATAGGATCATATATTAAATGACTACCGGTTACATATATAGGTTCGTTAATTTCTCCACCAGATATTTCATACATATTTTCTCTAATATTCTGTTTAGAATCTAAATTATTTATTTTCATAACACTCATTACAATTGATCCATTTTTAAGTTTGGAGTTTAATTTTATATCTTTCATTGCCACAAGTTCATCATTAATTAATTGTATTTTTGTATTTGGATCAAAACAAGCATCTATAGCCTTTCCAACTGCTGAATTTTGTAAACTTGTTATTGTAATACCTAAGCCTTCTAATATGTAAGACAATATAGTAAACATTCCTCCTATTTTTGCAAATATATCCTTAATATTGATAACCATTTTTTGAAATTCAATAACTACCAAATAAAAAACACCATATACACTATCAAATATACTTGCCAGTATATTTTGTAAACTAGCCATTAACTCAAATGTACCTAGAATACCATCAGTAAACTGTGATCCTAGCTGAGTGACAACACTTAAGTCTACATTGATAGGTCCCAATAAATGATCCATATAATTCGTTTGCATACTCTGAATACATTGTGTAAAATTTGTAAATTCATCATGTCCGAATTGTCCAGCAAGAGGCATAATTATTGGATTACATTTCCAAATTGGCCAATTTTTTTTTATATTTTCTATTTGAACCGCTAATATGATAAATGCGTGCATTAAAGCGAAAATTAATAATACAAGTATAAATCTTGTCCAGTCTGACGCTTTCATAATAGATAATAGTGTTATAATATTTTTTGAAAAATAGTATATTAATATTTGCCACTATATCGTGTATTATTGTTTTTTTTATTACGTTTTTTGGTATTACGTTTTTTGGTATTACGTTT
>TARA_B110000483_G_scaffold27432_1_pt1 | contig 19553 bp, 13 predicted proteins | sample TARA_B110000483 | Tara Oceans TARA_B110000483 (sample SAMEA4398176) | marine metagenome | biome: Polar Biome; feature: [SRF] surface water layer (ENVO:00010504); material: water (ENVO:00002006), including particulate matter (ENVO:01000060) such as... | depth 5 m
CTTGTGCTTCCCATAGTCTACCACCTTCTAGTACAATGTCACCTGGATAATATTCTTGTCCATCATTCCACCCACCTTTGTATTCAAAGGCTTCAACAAACACATCATAATATTGTGTAGTAGTTGGTGTTGTACCTACTGGTGGAGTTTGTCCTTGTTTAACAATATATCTTTTTGCTCCATACTTGATAACGTCACCAGCGGAGTAAACTGTAGTATTATCCCATGCACCTCTTTCATTATAAGAAGTTGCAAAGATATCCCAGTTGTTTGTTTCTGTTGGTGCTACGCCTGTGGAGTCATTTTTAGCAATGTAAAGATAACCACCGTATGTAACAATGTCTTGGAAGAAATAACTTTCTGAAGTATTATAAGCACCTCTCCAACCTGCACCTGCGGCAACTAATGCCCAGTAAGTTGAACTTTCACTAACAGTAATTGTTGACCAATCATCATCTGTTGCTTGTTCAGTCATGTCAGGATGGTTATGACAGTACCAATATAAAGTATCTGGTGAACTTTGTGGTACAGTAAATCTTACTTGTCTTGTTGTTGCGGCATCAAAGCCTGCTAGGTATTGTGTTCTACCTAATTGTAATTGTCCGTCTAAATAATATTCAACACCTTCTTCGTATACTGCACCTGCTGGTGTAGCATGAGTACCATTTCCTGTTCTTGAAAATAGTATTGGGTGTCCGTTGTTAGTACCACTATCTTGATTAAAGATATAAGTGTTACCTTCAGTAAACGCTAAGTCTGGTGCTTGTGTTCCGTCTACAAAATATCTGTTACCACCTGTACCACCTAATGCATCAACGTTAACAGTAATAGCATATGTAGTAGCGGATGGGGCTCCACCTGGTTTATTACTACCTGTTGTGTGTTGAATGTTTAAGTAAAGTGAATTTCCGTAAGTTACTAGGTTACCAACATTATATTCTAATGCGTTATCATATCCGCCATCATATTGTAACCCTGAAATATATAAGTTTGAATTTGTACTAGTAGAAGTTTCAAAGTTTGCTCCTGCAGTGTGTCCTGTAAGTACAATATAAACGTTTGATTTATATTTTACAATATCACCTGGTTTGTAAACTGTTGCTGTTACCCAGTTACCTTTCCACTCAGTACCGCCGGCCATTTTTTCAAGTTTATTACTTGTTAAATCGCCTTCGACACTTGAAGAAGTATGATTTTCTTTTACTACATATGATATACCACCATGTAGTACTACATCGTCTTTAATGTATGAGTAGCCTGTTACCCAAGCGCCTCTCCATTTAAATTTAATTCTACCTAGATTAAAATCTGCCATGTTCTATTTACCCATCCTTATTTATTTATTTCGGCTCGGTGTGCGTATAAGTCTCATTGAATCTAACAATAAGATTACCATCATCGTCGATAAAATAAAATTGATCCCTTCCACTAAATTTATATTGATCATATAACGTATTACTATTTGGTTTCCCTGTTGTATGATTGTAGTTATCAAAACTATAGGTAATACCTTCCCAACTAGAATTTCCAGCATCAGTTGAAACAGTAAGAGTGGTGTTTTTGTCAATCATATCATATTTTGTATACTTTAGCATTCCGTCCTCGTTGACTGATAAACCGTGAAAACTGTCTTCTCTTGTACCAGCATATTCACCGCCGCCGCCTCCGCCGCCGCCTCCGCCTCCGTCTGCTATAACTCTTGCATTGCTTGCCAAAATAGTATCTCCGTTGTAAACTTAAAAGTATTTATGCTTATCTGGTAAAACTAATTCCACCTGTAAAGTTATACTTTAAACCGCTTACAAAGGGTGTTTGTAAATATTTGTTGTTAGCACCATTTAATGCTCTAAAATTTTGATAATCTGTACTAGGTGTACCAATAGTTGGGTCATTTAGTCTGCTATCTACTGCTTGATCTTGTAGCCACGCAAGACAATCTGCTTGTGTATAATAAGGTCTTGCTTGTAATAATTGAGTTAAAATACCACAAACTTGTGGAGATGCCATTGATGTACCTTGTAACTTTCTAATTTTGTAACTTGCATTATCAGGGTGTGTTGTACTACTAGAATCTAAATCCGCTCCACTTGGAATTGCCGCTTGAATTGCATATCCAGGAGCAAAAATATCAACTCTTGGTCCCTTTTCGCTAAAGTCTGCAGATTTTTCTTGACCTAGTGTATACTCATAGTCAATTGCTCCTGTACATATTACATTAGAACTTGCTTGAGGTGTTCCACCTTGATGATAATATCTATTACCTAGCGTTGAACTTGTCCAGTAATTATTATAATCTAATCCAGTTGACAAATCCATTTTATGAGCCGCATTTCCTGCGGCAGATACTAGAATCATTCCTGCTTCAATACAATCTTCTATATCACTATCAACTGATGTTACTCTTACAGGATGTGTATAAAGTCCGCCAAGTAAATTTCTTTGCACCATTCCGTATTGTGCTTCAGCAGAAGTGCCTGTCCAAGTTGTGCCTCTCCAATTACCGCCAACAATGTTTGTATATGTTCCGAAATATCCCCAACTCATATTAACTATAGTTGGTCTGTCATTTTTCTTTAAATTATGCCATGCTCTCATTAAATTAAAACTTGCACTTACACCATATAAATCTGTATCAAAAATTTTAATAGCATAAATGTCAGCGTTGTTTGCCCAGCCGTATAGTTTTCCTGCTGTTGTACTTGCACAATGAGTACCATGACCATATTGATCAGTATAGTGTTGAGCACCTTGTGTGTAAACACCACTCAATCCACTTTCAACTGGCCAATCAATTTGTTTTAATCTTGTAGTTACGCCATCTCTAGTAAGCCATTCAGGATGGCCAACTTCTATTCCACTATCTTGTATTATAACATCAACACCTGTACCATCTAAATTATAAGCATGAGTATAATCTGACGTTGTGCCTCCGGCATATCTACTTGTGCGTGAAGTACATTCGGCAAATGCCCACGGATAATCAGTATTATCAACTGTGTTATCTCTATTGTGATTTCTTACAGGCTCAGTAACATTGTGCATAGGCATTATGCCATTTTCTGTTTTTGTTCCCCAACGTACATCCCGTACTCGTGAATCATTTTTTAATGTTTCTGCTTCAGCCTTTGTAAGAACAAAATCAAAGTTACTAATAGAATCTGTTTTTTCATTGTGTATTGTAACTGAACGTGCAGGTATAGAATCACTACCAAAAGTAGTTGTCATGTTGTCTAAAAATTCGTCAGCATTAACACCTTTGTGTAGTGTAACTACTGCTTTGTTTTCTTCACTCATTTATACACCTTATGAAATGTTAATCGTGCCAACCATGCCGGCATGGAATTGACATTGGTAATATAATGTTGCTGGTGCACCAAAAGGAACTTCAAAAATTATTACACCGTTTGCACTACCTGAAACTCCAGTTGTGTATTGATTTCCTGTTCCTGTTCCTGCTGTTGTTTTTATTAACAACGGATGTGCGCCGCTGGTGCCCGAGTTATCAAGATAATATGTATTACCTCTTCTAAAATATAAATCTGGATCGTTTGGTGTTCCTGTTAATCCAGGTCCTCCTACTTGGTAGTCACTCGCGCCAGTAGCATTAAATTCATAACGATAACTTGGACCGTTTGCATTAACCCAGTTAGTTCCGTTGTAAACTAACATTTGTCCTGTTTCAACTGAACTTAGGGTAACGTCAGTTAGTTGTGTTAAGTTACTTGCACCGCCACTGGCAGTACTATTAATTGTAATAGTATCACTACTGTTATTAGTAGTAATTGAAATATCTGTTCCAGCAACAAGTGTTAATGTATCTGTTGAAGATTCTGCTACAACATCATTTTGTCCTGCAACCACTATAGTTTCAAAAGAATTAGAACTACTACCTGATGAATTAATTGTAATGTTACCTTCAGCATCACTTGCTGTAGTTACATTTGTACCACCTATAATTTTTATACTTTCGCCAGGGCCTACATTTCTAATTGTAGAATCGTCTGCGCCAATACCAAAACTTGTAAGTGTGTTTTCGTCAACGTATTTTTTAGTAGCCGCATCTTGTGCATTTGTTGGATCTAATAATCTTACAATTTTAGTATCTTGCAAATTAATTTCACCTACAACATCAAATAACAAATCATTTCCAGATTGTAATGTAGGAGTTCCTGCACCGCTACTTTGTATACTAGGTGCATCGATAACTGCCGCTGTAATGGTGCCTGTGCTTGTAATAGAGCCCGCTGTGCCGGTGATAGCAACATTCTGTACACTTAGGGTGTTTGTACCGTTATTCCACGATAAACCGCTTGATGTGTTTACTAGCGTTGTTCCTGTTGCTGAATAATATGCAATTCTACCTGTTAGACCACTTGTTACTGTTCCTGAGCCGCCTGAGCCTGCACTTGCATTAATTGTAATTTGATCAGTAGTTGGATCAGTAGTAAGTGTAATGTTTGATCCTGCGACAAGTGTTAAAGTATCAGTTGTTGACTCTGCAACAACATCGCCCTGTCCAGTTACACTAATAGTATTAAATGTATTTGCACTTGTACTTGAATTAATAGTTAACGTGTCACCAGCAACCGCTGTTGTAATTCCTGTACCACCTGTAATTGTAAGTGTATCACCTACTGTATTTGCTGTTGCTGTACCACTATCACTAGCAATGTTTAACCAGTTAGGTGCATCATTGTTTATTGTTAGTGTACTTCCTGCAACAATAGTTCCAATCCCCGTACCACCAGCAATAGTAATAGCATCGTCAGTTGTTGATGGAGTTACTGTTCCGTTATCACTTACAACACTCGTAAATTTATTTTCATTATCTACAGCAAATGTAATTGTATCTGTAACATTATTTGTTGTAATTGTAAGTCCTGCGCCGCCGGCCAATGTAAGTGTATCATTTATAACATCGGCGACTACACTATTTTGTCCTGACACAGCAATAGTTTCAAATAAGTTTTGTGAACCACCTGCTCCGCCTGTGTTTGTAATAGTTACAGTATCTCCTACAATGCTTGTAGTAATACCTGTACCGCCGGTAATTGTAAATGTATCAGTTATTGCGTTTGCAGTTGTAGTTCCTGTATCGGCTGTGAATGTTGCAAACACATTTTGCGAACTAGCAACTGTGCCTGGTTTCCATTTACCTGCTGAACCGTCCCAAACTAGTGCTTGGTTAGTTGAAGGGGCTGTAGTATCTACATTATTAAGATCACTTAATACTGCGGCCGCAATTCTTAAATCTGCTCTAACATCTGCTCTTGTGTTTGTAAAATATAAATTGTTTGTACCTTCAGATAAACCGTCTGTGTCTGCAAGATTATTAGGAGATACAAAAGCAAAGTTACCTGCACCGTCTGTGCTTAATAAATCGCCTGACGACCCGTCAACGACATCTACCTTTTCTATAGTAATTAAACTGTTAGGTATTTGTGAATAAGCAATTTGACCACTTAGATCAAAAAAGTTTGCTACTGTTCCTGCACCGCCACTACCACTGGATACTGTAATAAACGATAAGTTTCCTGATCCGTCTGTAGCAAGTACTTGCCCCATGGTACCATCACTAACTTGTAGTTCATTAACTCCAACAGTGTTCGCTTTGAGTTGTACATTGTCTGTAGTACCAGTTACGTCACCGCCTACATTATAGTTAGAAGGAAAAGTAACGTTGCCAAAACTTAAAACTCCACTACCGTTAGTAGTTAAAAATTGTCCTGCACTACCATCTGAAAAATTTAATTCATTTAGTGTAACACTTCCTGCTGGAACACTTGCTGATGTAATAGGTGAAAAACCCCTAACATTAATTTCAGCACCATCAATCGGTGGACTTTGTGAACTATCGTCTTCAGTAAAACTTAATATGTTAGCATCAAATATTCTAAAATCTTTGTTTGCTCTCATTTGAACACCATTGTTTGTTACAATAATGTCATTAGCGTTTGTTACATTGTTTGCTAAAATAAATTCGTATGTTGTTCCGTCACCTATAAAGTATTCTGTAAAAGCAAACGGGAATGGTCCCATGCTCCCCCATGCAGATCCGTTGTAAATTTCCATTACATTTAGATCTGTATTGTAGCGTATTTCTCCTTGGTTTGGTGCTGGATTTCTACTTGCTGTATTACCACGTGGTACTGTTATACCCGTGCTACCATCAAACACTAAACTTCCTGATATTTGTCCGCTTGATACTCTAGTTCTTGCCATACGATTTTCCTTGTTACGTATATTTAGCGTGTAATCAAAGATAGGATACTACATTAAAATGTTGGATAATTAATAGTATGGAGTCATTTATACAATCATCAAAAACATTGTTAGATCCTACTGTATGTCAGGATCTAATTAACCAGTTTGAAGCACACACTTGGTTACAAGTTCCTGGAAAGATAGGAATAAGACAAGATATTTCTTCTGACGGTTTATTACAAGAAGTAGAATTTAAAAAAAGCACTGATCTAGGAATTACAGATCAAGTTGCAGATTCTCCTGCATTTCGACCTAGCATGTTAACACTATTTGATTTTTTGAATGAGCAAATTGATGATTACAAAACAAATTATCCAGTCTTGCAAGACATTGCACCGTGGGGAATGAGAGAGAAATTTAACATACAACGATATAAACCTAATGAAGGATACTATGCCTGGCACAGTGAATATCACCCACACATAGATTTAGTTAATAAAAGATGTTTAGCGTGGATGGTTTATCTAAATGACGTTGAAGACGCTGGTACTGAATTTATGAATTACGGAAAATTTGATGCTGTAAAAGGTAGTTGTTTAATATGGCCTGCATACTGGACACATACTCATCGTGGTAATGTTTCAGAATCTCAAACAAAATATATTGCAACTGGTTGGTATAGTTTTTTAGAGGTTTAGTCTTTTTAAATTAGGAATACTACCAAACGTTCCTTTAATAAAACAATTAAATGCTAGACTAACTCTAGTTCTATCAGTTTTATTTTTAGTAACTTCATGACTTAGATTACTTGGAAAAAATATTACACTATTATCTTGTACAGGCATCCACCAAGTTTTACTATTGTACAAAGTAAAATCCTCAGATTCAAATTCAAACATTGCGTCTTGATTGTTTTCAAAATAAATTTTATCATCTTCTATTGCTTGTAGATAAAACACTCCGCTTATAAAACTATTAGGGTGTTTATGATTGTGATGATATTCATCATTATTGGTATAATTTATCCAACTTTGTGTAATATAAGGATCTACTTCTTTAGATTTATATACGTCAAAAAAGTATTCTTGTAGTTTGTTTTCTAATGCAATTTTTAAATTTTTAAGTTCAGGGTCTTCTAATACAAAACTATTTTCAGTAATTCTGTTTCCTAAATTTACTATTGTTTTATGTTTGTAATCCAAAATATGATTAGTTTCAGCATCAGACAACGGTTCAAGTGTGTCTAATCCAATTGGTGTGGGGAATATTCCTGATACATTCATATTAATAGTTATTTTTCTTTGTTATCAGATCAAACAATATTGATTGTATATATGAATAATTAATTATATGAGCCAAAAAAAGATAGCAGTAATCGGAACAGGTACAGCCGGAATAATCAGTATTTCGCACTGTCTTGCACATTTAAGCAATGAATGGGAAGTTTATTCAATACACGATCCTAATAAACCTATACTAGGAATTGGTGAAAGTACCTCAACACAAATTCCAGAAAACTTGTTTAATAGTATTGGCTTTAATTTAAACGACATAGAACATAACGACTTAGACGCTACTCTTAAACTAGGAGTTAAGTTTACTAATTGGCGAGAAAAAGAATTTTATAGTCATATGATGGTTCCTCGTTATGGTATACATTTTAATAATTTTAAATTAAAAGAATATGCATTTAACAGATTTAATAAAATTTATAATCAGCGGTTTAATGAGATACACGGGCAAGTTGAATCAACTGTAAACACAGATACTTGTGTAAACGTAACAGTTGATAGTAATATACACAAGTTTGATTTTGTAATCGACTGTGGTGGGTGGCCGGCGGATTATTCAGAATACAATTACTCTAAACACATTCCGGTAAACACTTGTTTAGTAAACATGATTCCAGAACCTGGTACATGGAAATACACACATCATGTTGCAACACCCGACGGGTGGATGTTTGGTATTCCCCTACAAACACGACAAGGTTGGGGATATCTGTACAATAAAGATACTACTAATAAAGACACTGCTATAAAAAATATGTCTACATTTTTTGATAAAAAAGATTTTAGCGAAGAAAATTTAAAAGAATTTAATTTTCAAAGTTATAGAGCAAAGAAATATATAGATGGTAGAATTGTAAAGAACGGCAATCGTGCTATGTTTTATGAACCTATAGAAGCGTTAAGCGGATATTTTTATGACCAAGTACTGCGTTACTTTTTTGATTATCTTCAATTAAAATATACTAATGAACAAGTTAACACAGAACTAGATATAATTGCAAACAATATTGAACTAGGGATATGTTATCTTTATCATGGTGGTAGTAATTACGATACTGCGTTTTGGAAACATGCAAAAGAAATTACTAATCAAAAATTAAATACTGACCAGTACTGGAAAGACACAGTAACAGAAATATCTAAACTTAAAAATTCACACAATGGTGGATTTGGATATATGGGTGTTGGTGCATTTACTATGAAAAGTTGGTTAGACTTTGAAGAAAATTTAGGATTTAAAACGTTTAATTAATATATACTGCCCAAGTATTCATTACGTATTTTTCACCTGTTAAGGGCGGATTTCCGCGGTGTGTGTGCGTGAAACTGCCAGGACATATCATAATACTACCCTGTTTAGGTTTTACTCTAATACCTTGATACAAAAATTCAGTTTCTCCACCTTCTTCAACATCATTTAAGTATAACATAACAAGCAACAATCTATGTCCGTGATGTACACTATCCTGTTCCCAATGCCATACATGATACCCTTGTCCAGGTACAGTTTTTTGTATTTTTACATATCCATCTAGAGTATGTGTAGTTGTTTGTGTAAGATCGTATTTGGTAATATATTGATTATAACAATTCCAAAATGCTTCTTTAAATGTTTGAAATATTATTTTGTCATTTGCTGAGGTAATTGAATTTGAAGGCAAAAGATCTGGTGTTTCAGTTAAGTCATACATATCTGTATCTTTTGTAAGTTTAGCAACACCTTCTTTTGATTGTCGATCAATAGATAATCCTGCATTTTTTACTTCTTCAAAATGTTTGATAATATTTTCGCAAGTTTGTTTATCAACAACATTATCATATACTTCTACAAAATTATATTCCATTGTTATACCTTAAAGTTAAAGTTAATTACCATACGAAAATCACTTAGATAAGGATGTGATCCTGCATGTAAAGTTTTTCCGTCAAAAATTACTATTCTTCCTTTTTTAGGAGATATTTTTGCTATTTCTTTTGTTCCATCAAACAAAAATGTATCACCGTCACAATCATTTACATAATATATTCCTGTATAATGTGGTGTTTCATTATCCACATGCGGAGTATTATGTGTACCATTTATTTTACTTCTATGCTGTGTTTGAAAGTTTGCTTTGACTCTTAAAATTTCACCAGTATTTAAATTTAGTTTTTCAAGTATTGCTCTAAATAAATCTTCTGCTAGGGGTGCTGATTCTGAATTACGTACAGTATTGCCGTCATCGTTACTAAAAAATACATGAACAAATGCTATGTATTCTTGTATATTAGCATAATCTTGTTTGGCTTTTTCAAACTCATTAGGGCTTACTGTAAGTAACGTTCTACTCAAATACCATGGAAAAAATGGATTAGTTAGATCAGATAGAATTTTATTTGCGAATGAATCAGCAATTAAATCATCTATTATTAAATGAGTATTTCCCTGTAGTATATCGTCGGACATACTATTACTTATGAATCAAGGTTTTAACTGTAAAGGTTTGTGACTACTCAGGATATTCTTCGTAACGCTTTTGTTTTACCCAACCAGTCGTGTTATCGGCTTGATAAGCACTTTCGTCCCAACGCCATTTGTGTTGTACGTCTGGTCTTGCAATTGGAGATTGCCAAATACAAGTTTCTTCGTCTAAAGTCCAACTTGCATACGGTTGCGGAGAATAAAAAGCATCTCGAACTGGATCATACGTGAACCCAATACCTGCATAGTTTTTTCTTAAAGGTGTGCCACCATCTGGTGCACCAGTATTTGGATCATAATGTACGTTACCGTGAGTATTAAATGATGTTTTTATCCAGTTTGCCGGTTCATCATCAATAAAGTTATCCCAAAAATCTGATTCTTCTTCGCATACAATTACGTTCTTTACTATACCGTCTACTACTTTTGCATAATGTGCCATGTTTTATCCTTACAATTGATACCTAATAATTACAATACCACTCGCTCCGTCTGCTCCCGCAGGGTTGACGTTGACTGTGTGTGTTGCACCACCGCCGCCACTACCTGTGTTAGCAACACCTGCTGTTGCTCTTGCTCCAGCGGAACCATTAGTTATTCCACCAATACCATTTACTCTTGACTGAGGGTTATAAATTCCGTTTTGGTTTCCACCACCGCCACCAGCGGCATAAAATTGTGAACTACCTGTAATTGAACTTGCAGAACCTGCACCACCGTTACCACCTGAGGATCCAAATCTAATATTACCGTTTTGGCCTGTGCCTCCAGCGCCGCCTCCGCCACCACCACCACTGTTGGCATGACTGCCGCCTGCATTACCTTGGCCTGCTGTTCCAGCACCTGGTTGACTGTTTGCCGCTTCGCCTGCTCCGCCGCCACCTGAACCACCTGATGATCCGTTAGCACCACCTGCTGAACCACCTCGGCCACCGCCGATTGCTGTTTGTGATAATGCACTTGAATTTGCGCCGTTGGTAGCATATGGTCCTGAATCTCCGCCACTTGGTCCACTTCCTGATCCACCGCCTCCAACTACAACACTATAACTGTTAGTTGAAATTGACGTTGAGCCTGTTAACATTCCGCCTGCTCCTCCGCCTCCGGAGTTATCAGCGCCACCGCCTCCACCACCAGCAACAACCAAATATTCTGCTGTTGTTGATAGGCCGGCTGGTACGTTAAATGTTGCTGAACTATTAAATGTATGAATTCTATATGCACCAGAAGTTGAAATATTTCCTCCTGTTGGAAGTCCTGCAACTGATTTTGTAATTGCATTAGAACTCGGTGTACCATCTTGGTTTTTAATACTAATACTGATTGTATCACCTGCAGTTTGATTGTACACTGCACTTGGAGTTGCTACAGTTGCAGTATTTGTTGAAACACTAACACCAGTTACTTGTCCTAGTTCTACTCCACCTTCACTGAACACAACATCAATAATATCAGTTGAGTTAGTTAAAGTTAATGTAAGTGTACTAGTTTGTCCTGCATATATTGTGCCTGTTACACTGTCAATTGATGGAATAAGGTTAGTTGATACCCAGTTAGCACCATCATAAAATTCCAATGATCCTGAATCGGTATTATAACGAGTTAGACCTGCGCCTGCCGCCGGGCGTTGTGCTGATGTACCTGACGGTATTGTAATACCTTCTGTTCCGGTAAATTTTGTATTGTTGTTTTTAAAATCGTTTATATTGCTCATGTTATACCTCTAATAATATCCAACCATCTGTAGCACCACTGTATAATAACTGAAATCCGCTACCGTCGACGTTTGATGTTAAGTCTTCTGCAAGACCCATTATGTTTGAACTGTTTCTACCAACAATTAAATTATTTGTTTCAAAGTTTCGTTTCATATCAACAAATCTAACATTATCACCTACTGCTGGCGATGCTGGTAAGTTAATTGTTACTGCTCCTGCACTAGTATTTACAAAGATTCTATCGTTGTTTGCTGATGCAAATCCTGTGTCAGCAAACGCTTTAGTAATCCACGGATTTCCTCCGCCAATACCACTCCATTGCGTACCATTATAACCTTCAAACGTTTGTGTGTCTGTATTATAACGTAACTGTCCTGCTACTGCTGATCCAGGTCTTTGTGCTGTTGTGCCTTTTGGTACAAGTATATATTGACTTGCGGCTTCAAAACTTAATGTGCCACCTGGCTTAACTTGTAAAGAAGTTGTTGATAATTCGGCTTGTTCAGTACCTTGGACTTCGAAGTCAATTGTATTAGCACTTGCTGTTACTGCGGTTTGTGTAGGTGATGCACCTGCTATAATAGTGTTTGCACCTGCTACAGCATTTGATACTTCTAAGTCTACATAACTTTTAACTGCTTTTTCTGTTGGTACTGCCGCATCTGAATTGTCAGCAAATGTACCATCTGTACTAAATTCGTTAATAGTAGCACCCTGCTTACCTGCTGTAATACTACCAAGTTGTAGTTCGTTCAATCCAGCAAGGTCAAATTCTTCAGAACTTAATGTTGCTCGACCTGTTGCTTGTTCAACTTTAAAATAATCACCAACTCTAAAGTTACCACTTTGGTCAGTGGTTACGTAGAATACTCTACCACCATTTTCTGATAGTGTTTCTTTATCTTGATTTGGTGCTTGTGTGTAATCAGAACTAATAATAACTGGATAGTTAGTGTCAGCAAATCCACCTGTACCAATATCTAAAAAATCATGTCCGCTCATACGCACTTGGCTAAATGCTTCACGGAATGTAACTGCTGTACCATCATTTGGCGTTTTGTTACTAGGTATTGCAGGATTAATTTGTATACCTGCTGTTCCAGCACCATCGTCAAAGTTGTTAACCCCAATTACAAAATATGTTTCTGTATCGCCAGTAATTTGTAATACTGAACCTTCTTTTGGTGATCTTGTAAGACCATCAATTGTAAATAAAACTCCTGTACCAATACCTGCAAAACCTGGTCTAGTTGCTGTAATTGCTCTAGTAATGCTCGGAGACTGATTTAGTGTTAATGTAGTATCTGCAACACCAAGTGTAACTGATGTTTGATCGATTGCATTAATTGCTTTTGTGACTACTGTGTTTGCTGTTTCAGTTTGCGTTGTTAATGTAAATGCATACGAACCTGAAGTTACAGTACCTACGCCTGCGTCAGCATCTCTTTGTACGTTTACAATAACACTATTGCCTTGTTCATTACCTGCGGCAATAACGTTTACACCATCAAGCATTATGCCATTTAGTGCAATATTATTTGTACCGTTATCAAATTTGTATACCCAAGTTAGCGTACCGGAAGATGTATATCTTGCAACTAGTCCAGTATTATTGTTGTTAGTTCCTTCGTTTTGATATCCACTAACATAAATGTCATTACCAAAAGGTAGAACATCTTTAATAGCACCAACTTCTGCACCTACTGCAAGTTGTTTTTGCCATTGTACTGTACCGTCAACTGATAATCTAAATAGCAACGGATTTACTGTTCCGCTGTTACTATACGAACCACCTGCTAGTAAATAAATTCCATCTCCATTACCTGTATCACATTTTAAAGAGTTTACAGTTATGTTACCATATGTATATGTTGTTACAAAAACTCCTGCTTTTGTAATTCTAGTAATTGTTGATTCGTTTGCTGTTGAATCATATGCCGCAATATATAAATTGTCTAACGCTGTTGCATCTCCAGCAAGTGCGTATGTATCTATAGATGTTGTAGGCTTTCCTGCAAAAGTACAACTTGTTGGTACAATAGTATTTGATGCTGTACTATCATTGTAATTAAAAGTTCTTGACCATTGTTCAATTCCTGCTACATTTAATTTAATAGCACTCATGCCTGCTGTAGTGTGATCACCAACAGCATAAATGAAGTCACCGTCAGTTGCAATGTCAACGATTTCGCTAGTATTACCTATAGTTTTTTGCCATTGTATTTCACCTGCTTTTGAAATACAAAGTAAGAATCCTTTGTTAGTTGCACCGTCTCTATATACACCGCCTGCAAAATATCTTTGTCCTGCTTCGACAACACTATGAATAGCACCAAATGCACCTTGGTATGTATATTGCCAATCTAAAGATCCAGCATTATTATATTTTGCAACATAAGGATAACTTGCTGTTACATCATATGTACTTGATACATCTGTTCCTGTTGGAGCAGTATGACCAACAAACACTCTATTACCTACTGTATCTCTAAAACTTGTAAACACATGAACGTTTGATGATAATGTTTCTACTGAGTTAATTGTTTCGTCAGTTAATTCTAATGTTCCTGTTAGTGGTGTTTCTATTTGCGAGAATCCTCTAGCAACTGCACCGTATTCTCCATATGAGTTGTTACCAACAATAGCACGAATTTTACCACCGCTTTCTGCTAGGTAACCAATATCGCAATAGTATGTAAAGCATGATACAATTTCAGTTCTACCATCGTTTAACACATGAACACCAACTCCGTCGGAGTTAATCTGTGTCCAATCATTTGCAACCATACTCTTATAGCCACCGTTGTGTAATCCACCGTCAATTTTAAATCCTGTTCCACCTGGTGTAAATGAAGTACAGTTTTGTACATATGGTGATTGTGAAGTAATCCATACACTAGTATCATCTGGGCCTACTCCAGGATCTAGTGATACAATAGTACTTCCTGTTGAGAAATTTCTAAATACAAAGTTACGTAATCTTGCACCGTTGTTTAATTGAAATACATCTGAGTTAGCATTTGGAGTAGATCCGTCATCGGATATACCAACACCAAATCCTTTGTCAACAGTTGTATTTGGACTAATAGTAACAGCACCAAGTCCGTTTCCTTCAAGTACAACACTACGTCCTACTTTGATTGGACACTGTTCAGTAAATGCTCCTGCTTGAACGTTAATACGAACTTGTCCTAAACTAAATGTTGTATCTGCCGCATGTCTAAGTGTTTTCCAGGATGTTGTTGGAGTTCTTCCATCGTTAGTATCATCACCTTGTGTTGACACATAATAATCGTTTTGTGGAGTTAAATGACCCCATTTTAAATCTGTTCCGTCTGAAGTTAAAAATGATCCGCTTGGTCCAATTGGTAATCTAACTGCTTGTGTAGCATCTCTTGTAAGTAAATCACCTTGTGAGGCAATTACAGCATTTGAGTCACCTTGTGATAGTAATGACCAATTAGGTGCACCGCCTGTTGGTGTGTTATTTAAGTTTGCATCTGAAATAGATACATAACTGCTCAATGCATATTCTACAACATCACCTTGTTGGTATGTGTAACTGTTATTCCATGCACCAATATATTTTAATCCGTCATTTAATAATTCCCAATACGTTGCGTTGTAAGGAAAATAACTTGCACTGTTATGTCCAAGAATACAAATATAACTTCTTGCACTGTATCTAACAATGTCACCTTTTTTGTAATCTGCAGAGTTGTTCCATGTTCCTGCCCATTTTGGTCCAGGAATTAATAAAGTAAAGTAGGTAGCACTTGATGGTAATGGTCCGAGTGATGATTGTATATTGATGTACAAATATCCACCATACTTAACAACATCTCCTGGATCATAAGATTCTCCTACGTTCCAATCACCTTGATACTGAAATCCTTTTGTATGAATGTCCCAATTAGCAGTACTAGTAGGAGCGTTACCTGTTGTATTGCCTTTTGCAATATATGTGTAACCACCATAACTTACTATGTCACCTTTTTGATATGCTGTTGCGGCGTTATAATTGCCTTCAAACTGTTGTCCATCTACAAACTTTAACCAGTCAGCGGCTTCTGTATCAGGATTTTTATTAGTATTTTCTTGTAGTGCTACGTAAACAGCACCACCATATGTTATTGTTTGACCTTTTTTGTATAAAGTTGAACTAGACCATGCTCCTGCACTTTCTAGCCCTTCTGCCATAACTTCAAATTTAACAGAATTTGTTGCAAAAAGAGAACCACTTGTATGAGCATCAACACAAACAAAAGCACTAGGACCGTATTTTACTATATCGTCCTTGTTATAAACTGTAGTCGGGGCCCAATCGCCCTTCCATGTAAACTTTAAATTTCCTAAGTTAATTACTGTCATTGTGGGTTCTCTCTATACGTATATATTAGTTGTCCATTGATATTTATCGAATATATTCCATCATCGTCACCAATGTATTTTTCAGTAAACAAGTCATTCTGATTACCGTCTTTAAGTTTAACTTCTCCTGAAGTAACTCTAGTGTACTTTAGGTCGCCAGTAGCGTCTCTAGTAAACCCGTGAAAGCAACTACGTCCTTGGCCTCTACCTGCTGGACCACCTTGTGGATTTCCAATAAAATTAGGTATAGTTGCCATATTACGTTATCTCCAATACACTTACAATGCTATCTAAACTACTTGCAGTATCTGATCTAACGCATAGTTCTTGATTAGGCTTAATAACAAGTTTTTGTTCTCCGCCAACTGGTACAGTTGCCGCACCCGCATTTAATGTTGTTCCTTTAAGTAGATACACTTCTGTACTATCTACATCACGCACAAATATATCTAATACAACACTACTTGATGTTCTATTTGATACTGTAAACCCAATAACTGTGGTGTAAATTACACTAGCACCAGGGGTATATACAGTCACATCTGCTGTTCCTATTCCTGCATTTAATTTATTATCAAAACTGTTTGCCATACTATTAATTATCCTAACGCTATCGAATATGTTATTGCTTCATCTACTGCTTGTGCCCTTGTTACTACATTTGGAGCAGGTATAGTACTATAATTTACTACACTTATTGCTACTGTATCACTTGGAGCAGTATTAAATGTTAATGTTGTACCACTAACACTAAATTCACTTGGGTTTGTATACACTCCATTTAAGAACACTAACACTCCGTACTTATCTAATGCTTCGTTTGTCATATTAAAAGCGACAGTACTACCATCACCTGTAAGTGAATCTACATTAGTTGCCGGAACACTCGGGCTACTTAAATGTCTTACATCAACTATTGCACCATTTTCAACTGGATATGCAGTTGAAGTATCATCTACAAAAATTAATTCTTTTCCAGCAATAATATATGATTCGCCAGGTGTCTGTACAACACCGTTAATTGCAACCATAAGTGATTCTGCTGAGTTTGGTGTTGTCGAAAGTGTAAAGGCGTATTCTGTGCCATCACCTGTAAATGATTGTTGTGATACCGGAGTACCATAACCAATACCTAAATAACTCCAACCACCATTTGCAAAGTATGCTTCAAACTTATCAGTTTCTGTGTTTAATCTTACTTCGCCAGTTGTTGGTGAAACTGCACGTTCTGCTGTTGTTCCTCTTGGTAATACAAGTCTACCATCTTCAAAATCTATAACGCCATCTGCTTTAGCAGTAGTTCCATTGTCACTTGTGATTGCTTTTTTATCTGTACCAGTTACTACAAGTTTACTTGCAGAATAACCTTTAAGTTTTACTGTGTTAGCAGATATAGTTTCGTAGCCACTGATTGTAATGTCGCCAACTTGTGTACCTTGTTCAATTGATCTTATTGCCGCAAATTCATCTTCACTTTCATCGTAAACAAAACCAACGTTGATATCACTTCCTCTTTCAAGGATCATACCCATGTCAACTGCGTTGGCTCCACTTGCACTCTGGTTAAGTGAAATCAAAGGATCTGTAAAGAATACGTTACCTGAACTACTTGGTGCACTCGATCCACCATCAATTAAAACTCTACCTGTTCCGTTTGCACGTAAAATTAAATCTTCGTTTGTATTAACGTTTTCAATAACATTATCATTAATACTAATTTTGTTATCAACTACTAATCCACCTCTTGAAATTATTACTTTTGGATAATCTGGAGGAGTTTCACCGTAGTTGTTACCTACATAAAATGTAAATTGGTCTGAGTCGTCATTTGCAGTTTCAACAGTTACATATGTATCACCGTCACCGTCTGTAATTGAACCACCGCCAATTAATTCCCATGCACTGCCTGACCATGCTTCGATTGATCTTAAATTACTGTTGTATCTAATTACACCTGTATCACCTGTTCCGTATCCTACATGTCTTTGTAGTGTTGTACCTGTTGGAATTTTAATACCAACAGTACCTGTAAAGTCAACATAAGAACCAGCAGTAACATCTAATGCTTTTAATTTATCAGTTGCAAATCCGTTTGTTGAATCTAGTTCTGCGGCCTTAGTAGCACCTGTGTAAAAATCTAATCTATCTTCATCAGCACCAGGAACACTTTCTGGAATAATATAAGTGTCGTTGTCAACATCACGTACTCCGCCTAAACTTGACCAAGCAGTTCCGTTAAAGCCTTCAAACTGTGTTGTATCAGTATTAAATCTTACTGTACCTTTTAATAGGTTTACATTTCCTGTTGGACGTTGTGCATCTGTACCAACCGGTAATTTAATAGCAGTTGTATTATCAAATTTAATAAAGTCATCTGTTAGTGGTTGTAGAGTATTTGTTCTAAAACTTGTTGTGTCTAACTGTGCAGTTTCTGTACCACCTGTAAAGAATTGTAAAATATCTTCATCATTGCCCGGACCTGTTTCTGGTTGAATATATGTATCACTGTCAACATCTCTAACACCACCCAACGAACTCCATGCATTAGTTGCATATCCTTCAAACTGTTGTGTAGATATATTAAAACGTATGTGTCCTGTAACACCAGTTGGTCTTTGTAGTGTTGTACCAGTTGGAATATTAAGTGCTTCATTACCAACAATATCAACATAACCTGTTTGGTTACCTTGTAATTCTAAATTTGCACCTGATATAGTTGTTTCTAAACCGTTGTTTCTAATTAATACGTTGTCAACTTGTATCTGTGTTGCATTAACTTGATTTTCTTCTAGTATCATTATCAAGTTAGAAGTTGACCCATCACCTCCGTAGAAGTTTTTAATGTGTGCGTTTCTCCAACGCTTTGTAGTTTTACCTACATCGTATGTAATGTCTGCATCAGGAATTAAATTACTGTTAAGATCTGCATTAATTGTAATAGCATCTGTATCTTGGTTACCTAGTGTAATGTTACCTGCTAAATCAATGTTACCACTTACATTTAAGTTTCCTGTAATATTAGTTTCGCCTGTAGTTGGAGAAATAACAACATCTCCGGAAACTGTTGAAATAGTGTTTCCTGATAATACAAGGTTTCCTGTTGATACTTGTGTAGGATCAATTATAGTTGTATTTGGACCATTCGTAAAATTAATACCTGTTAAAGAACTAACATCAAAACTTCCGCCACTAAATGTAACAGCACCTGTGTCTTGATCTACATAAAATAAATCACCAATTCTATAATCGCCATATTGGTCAGTTGCGTTATAAAATACTCTACCACCGTTTGCTTCTGTAATTTCGTTTGCTTGTGCTACATCATTATCGTTGTTGTTAAACTTTTTACCTGAGCCAATATAACCAAAATCATGTGAACTCATTCTTAGTCTTACACCTGGGCCATCTGCTCTTATACCAAATTGTCCATAAACGTTTGCACTAGCAATAGAGCGTAATTCAGCACCAAATTGTTTTCTATCATATCTAATTACTGATGTTGCAGTT
>TARA_B110000483_G_scaffold13242_1_pt1 | contig 19534 bp, 17 predicted proteins | sample TARA_B110000483 | Tara Oceans TARA_B110000483 (sample SAMEA4398176) | marine metagenome | biome: Polar Biome; feature: [SRF] surface water layer (ENVO:00010504); material: water (ENVO:00002006), including particulate matter (ENVO:01000060) such as... | depth 5 m
TGTATGGTGGGGGCGAACCGCTTCACTTTTCTGCACCGGAGCTTGGTTTCAGCAAACTCGTTTACACTCCTAATGCACATACAGTAGTAATTAATTTAGACGGAAAGGATGTCGCTGCAATTCTTCAAGACATCCAATTTCACCCTCTATCAGATAAAATTTTACATATTGACTTCTATCGCCTTTTTGATGATAAAGAAGTTTCTATGAATATTCCCGTTAAAGTCGAAGGAGCAGCTCCCGGAGTATTAAACAGTGGTGGGGTTATGGTACTTAGTAAACGTAAATTACGAGTTAAAGCACTTCCTAAAAATCTTCCAGATGTTATTATTGCGAATATTTCTGATTTAAAATTAGGTGATAAATTATGTACTGTAGAACTTCAAGCTGAAGAATTTACGATTCTTCATCCTGACAATACGGTTGTATGTCAAGTTCGCACCTCTAGAGCCTCTATAGAAGAAGAGGAAGAGGCTGCAAAAGAACAAGAAGTGACTGAAGGGGGAGATGCAGCAACAGCGGATGCGCCTGAAGCTCCTGCAGAAAGTTAATTTCTTATTATAAACTTAAAATACAAAGCATGTGGCTCAAAAACCATATGCTTTATATATTTTTGAATTAATGTTTTCATTTAAACGTATTTTTTCAAGAAAAAATCCTGTATTGGCTATGAAAAAATTTCTAGTGGTCGGCTTAGGAAATATCGGTAAAGAATATGAAAATACGCGCCACAATGTGGGTTTTAATATTTTAGATCTATTGGCTGAAAATAATGAATGCATCTGGGAAACTAAAAAATTAGCTAGCTATACAATTCTAAAGAAAAAAGGAAAGCAATTTATTTTAATTAAGCCAAGCACTTTTATGAATAGAAGTGGAAAGGCAGTTAAATACTGGGCGCTTAAGGAAAATATTCCTTTAGAAAACATCCTTATATTGACTGATGAAATTCATCTTCCTTTTGGAACTATTAGAATTAAAAGTAATGGAAGTCCCGCTGGACACAATGGATTGAAAGATATTGAAAGCCAGCTTAATACTCCAAACTATGCTCGTTTACGCTTTGGAATCGGTCAAGAACAAAAAGCATTTGATCAAGTCAAGTTTGTATTAGATACTTGGGAGAAAGAAGAAGAAAAAGTTTTGACACAACGTTTGAAACTATGTTCGGAAGCAATCTTATCCTTTGGTTTAGAAGGATTAAATACTGCGATGAATCGCTTTAATGGGATTTAATTTACGGCTTTAAAATGTTTGGAATTGAAAGATTTCAGAATGAGACTGATTTCCTTCACTATCAATACTAATTACTTGCCAAAAATATTTAGCCTTTTTATTGAGTTGAAGTTCGGTTTCATTATTTATTAAACCTTCTTTTTCTTTAATTAGATTATCTACTGACTCTCCCAAATATAAATCATAGGTCTTTATATCTCCATCTAAATCAGCTCCATTCCATTGGAAACTGTATGAATTTGAATTATTTAATTCCACAATAGATTCATTTTCCGGTTGTAATAAAACAGCAGGAAAAGGAAAATGACTTTCCTCTGGATTCCCTTCTAAATAAAATTGCCAAACTGTACTTTTTCCAGTGCCTTCTGTCAAAAGAGATTTTGAAACAACATACCATTGGTATGGCGCCCCACTTGTAAGTACTAAAGACTCGGAAATCAAAGATGTTGATGTTGTCTTTTTCTGTCCAGTTAAATTATTAACAACTACCAGCTCGTAACTATCTGTATGTAATCCTGCAGCCCATTGAAAACGAACTTGACGCTGCAAATTGTTAACCCGTGTCGCAGTATTACAGGCATTTAAATTATCAGGGAGAATTAGTAAAGCTGGCTCTGGATCAGGAATAGGTTCGGGACCACAAGTCAAAAATAACAGAATCACTAAAACAAATAGTCGTTTCATTGTTTTAAAACTTTTAATGTTTCTGAATAGCTATCATAATCAATTCGAACAAGATACCATCCCGCTTGGAATTGATTCATTGGAATTAAAACTACTTCATTACTCTGTTCCTCATGCTGCTCCTGCCAAATTAAATCTCCTGCACCAGAATAGAGGGAAATTTCAGCCGAACGGTCTCTAGGTAAAATAAGAGTCGCCAAATTAGTTACGGGATTAGGAAATATTTTTGAATTTTCTCCTAAATTTATCCATTTCTCATAAAGACCTTGACAAGAGTTGTTCGTAGTTACTTTTACATAATTTGTTTTTTGGGTCAATAGAAATTCGACTTTTTCGTCTTTGCTAAAAACTTTAGTTTGATCATTTATCGTAACATTAAAGAAATCACTACCTATAAGGTTAAGATCTAAAATTGAAGTCGAAGGATTTAATAAAGCCTGAACATCTAAAGGTAAAGGGGCATTAATTTGAGTTTCAAAACAATATTCAAAATCTGGAAATGAATTAGTTCGAATACAAATGTCATAATTTCCAGCTGCTAGATTCTGCAATTTTCTACCTTGAGAAGAAAAAAATAATTTGCTCTGAAATCCATCAGGACCGGATATACTTGCTATATAATTATATTCTGCACGAGCATCAAAAGCAAGAGATCCATTGTCTTTTTCTGGACAACTTGTATTCATTTTAGTTAATGTTATGTTTTGTGAAGAAAAAACGTCACAAACATCCCCTATTCCATTGTTGTCAATATCGTCTTGGCTTTCATTTGTTATTGAAGGACAATTATCATTTAGATCAACTATGGAATCATCATCATTATTAGGTAATGGAACACCTTGAACACAAAAATTGATTTTAAACTCAATCAGTTTTCCTGTATCTTCAACTGATTGATCTTTAACAATCAATTTCCACGTTCCAAAAGAGGAACTCCCATATAATCTACTAATATCTTCAAAGGGCTGATATGAGCCTGTAAATGGTACTGATGCCTCAAGAATACTTGTAAATGCTTCTTGATCAAAAATTGTCTGGGTGTAATTATCATTTGAATCTCCTAATCTGTTACTTAATAAATAAAGAGTCCCCCCGGGGGATTCAAGGTAAAGAACTAAGTCACCAACCCAAGAATGTTCAATATCAACCAAGATATCAATATCTAATATTGGTAAATCGTAATTAATTTCAATTGAAGCTGATGTTACTCCATCTTCATCATCTGTTGCATCTATTAAAATTTTGGGAACTGAGGTGGAAGATTCTTCAATACATGAAATCTTACTAGTTTTGAATGAGAAAATGTTAGAGAAATTTGAATCATTACAAATATTTTGATTTTGAACGCGCCAATAGAAAGTTGTATTTGAATCAAGGTTTTTTAATAAAAACTGATTTTTAGTCAATACCGTATCTTTAATAAACGAATTAAAACTGTCACTTAAAGAAACTTGAAGTCTCGAAGAATCAACATTAGCATCGACTTCCCAATCAAATTGTAAATTAATATCTTGAGCTTTTGCGTTATCAACTGGACTTATTAATTGAGCTGGATTATTATTTTTATTTCGTTTTTTTAATATAAATAGAAAGTTTTCCGATTGTGTGCTTAAAATTATATTTAAAAAGAGATTATAATCTGAAGGAATGAGTCCATTAAGTCCATTAATAATAAAGTAACCCGAACTATCCTCTTTTGTGAATTTATTTTTAGAAAATTCAACTTGAACACCAGAAGGCAAACCATCTATTGTCGGGGTGAAAGACTCATTAAATCCATCACTTCTCAAAATTGTAAAGTCATATTGAACTGAATCACTTGTACAATTTTCCAAAAGGTAAGAGTTGAATTTTATAATAATATCTCGTGATTCAATAGAAAAATTTACTTTGTTTAAGGCAAAAAATATTCCATCATCAGCTTTAATTTTTATTCTTGCTTTGTCAGTGTCAATTGTATTTGGAATTAAAACTTCTGCCTTACCTGAATTGGGAATACTGGTGTCTAATTCTATAGAAAAAGTTTCACCTCCATCAATTGAAAGATAAATTGAAACTTTAGATGTATTAAATGGGGGTTCATCTGTATTTGCGACATTCCAAGTTATTTTTTCCCTTGACCCCCCTTTCAAAACAATATTTGAATCGTCTTGAGAGGTTACTATAAATGGACCAGCTGAAGCGTCTACTGTTAATTTTACTTTATCCTGTGCAACCAAAATTAAATTCTCAAAGGGCTTTCTGACTGTAAGGCCCCATTGCATAACTCTTGATACTAAGGAAACAGTCTCCCAGGCATCATTCTTATTTGGCTTTTCTTGTGTTAAATTATTTGAAGTTAATCGTTCTAAATTTGGAATTGTTCTGAAAGGATTTACTGTTGGTGGAAGCGAACGAGTCATAGAACCCGATATGTTATTAGGTCCAAAATTATCAGAAGTTACCTTACCATCATCTAATTGCTCCCAACAATAAGTAGTTCCATCAACATCTTCAACTTGTTTAGCACTAAGTTCATATGCAGTACCTACAGGTATATAATAATCTGAACCTGCATTAGTAGTGAAAACTTGGATTTCAAGTAATTCATTGGTTGAACACGACTTTTGAGCTACATTATTTAAAATATTTTGAATACTATGATAATGGAAATAAGAGTCTCCGTGAAATTGGACATCATCCTCTCCAGTAATTCCTGCATAACACATAATTGTGGAACCACTCCCAGGCTCAGCATTAAAAATATGACCTTCTTCTACGTGAGAAAAAGTATGATATGCTCCAAATTGATGTCCAATTTCATGACCTGCATAATCTAAGTCAAAATAATCATTTCGGTATTCACCACCGTAAACATCTTTAAAAGGATGGGTAGAATATCCCTTGCCTTTCCTTCCGGATTCGCAAACACACCCGATACAACCCGCAGCACCATCGGCGGACGATCCGTAATCAAAAAGATGCCCAATATCATAGTTAGAATCACCAATAACTTCATCTAAATTAGTTTGTAATTCTTCTGCAAAATTTCCAGTAAATGGATCTGTATTTTTATCATCGTAAATTAAACGTTCATCAGAAACTAATTTCAATCTAACTTTAACTTCGTCTTCAAATACACTGCTAATTCGATTTAATGAACTCACTAAAGCCCCAAAAGCGTCTTGCACATTGGTCCCATTAGAATCATCATCATCTCCCCAAAAGCTTGTATATTCTCCCGTGGTTGCAATAGCAATTCTAAATGTTTTAATAACATTATTGCTTGATATTAATTTATTAGACTGATTTTGAACTTTATTTTTTAACAATAGGTCTTCTGTTTTACAAGAAAGAGATGAGATAAAATCTACTTTTGATTTTAAATAAGTGAAATGAACGTTTTTTTGTCCTTTCTGTGTTTGAATAAAAAAATCAGGGCCCTCCGTTAATTTCAACCATGCATTAACTCCATTTGGATGAGTGCTCAATCTCACACGAACTTTGGGTCGAGAAATGCTTTGACCCTCATAGGTCTTTATATTTGGAAAACGTCTTGAAAGCGCATCGGAAAGAAGGGGGACATATACAATTGAAAAAGTTTCCATTTGGCCCTTTTCATTAGGTAAAATAAATGTTTTTTTGCCTGTTGTTAAATTATAACTTTTACCTACTGGTTGGGGCGATAAATCATTGAGTATATAATAATTTTCACCAAATTTTTGGTTGATGGGAGAAATAGAATAAAATGGAGCTTTTACTTTAGTCCAGACCTCTTGACCATTGACTTTAAAGGTTAATATAAAAAGAAACAAAACTACCCAATAGGCGTTTTTTTTACAAAAATAAAAATTATTTTTCAAATATAAAGAGTGTTGTTTTTTCAAATGTTTAAAATATACAAACGCGTTAAAAATAAGGAAACAAATTAGTCTATCTATGATATTGGCTTATTTTTGTTACGTAAATTAATTTTCTTATTAAAAAGAATGAAAGTCGTAAAAGACATCAAAAACTATCGTTCAGACAAAAAATCTATTTTGACTATTGGCACTTTTGATGGGGTTCATATTGGGCATCAAAAGATCATTAAAACCCTTGTAGCAAAAGCCAAAGAAGAAAACTTGTATGCCAATGTATTGACTTTCTTTCCTCACCCTAGAATGATTTTACAAAAAGAGTCTCAAATTAAACTCATTGATTCTCTTGATGAGCGTGAACAATTTCTTAGGAATTTGGGTGTTGATAATCTTATAATCCAACCTTTTTCAATAGCTTTTTCTAAACTTACAGCATCAGAATTTATTCAAGATATCTTGGTGAAAAAGATAGAAATCGCTTCTTTATATATTGGCTATGACCATCATTTTGGAAGAAACCGTGAAGCAACTGTTGAAGATTTAAAAAATTATGGGGTACAATTTAACTTCGAGGTTAATGTCATAAGTGCTCAAGAAATAGCATCTATTTCAGTGAGCTCTACTAAAATTAGAGAAGCGATTACTTCGGGAGATTTTGTTAAGGTAAAAGAGTTTTTGGGTCGTCCTTTTCAGTTAATAGGTAAAGTGATTAAAGGGAAAGAGATTGGAAGAACATTAGAATTTCCTACTGCAAATCTTCAGATTGAGGCTCCTTATAAAATAATTCCTCCACAAGGGGTTTATATAGTTTCAATGACTCTTAACAATAAGTCTCATTTTGGCATGATGAACATTGGCACCAGACCTACTTTAAATGGGAGTCAACAAAGTATCGAAATTCATATTTTTAATTTTAATGGTGATTTATATGGTAAAACTATTACAGTTTGTCTGATAGAAAAAATTAGGGAAGAACGTAAGTTTAACTCCTTGGAAACACTTAAAAAACAATTAATAATAGACAAAGAAATTTGTAAAAGAGCCCTAACCGAAAAAGGGTTCATTTAAAATTACTTTATTTTTACACAAAACAATCTCCATGCTCGAACTTCAATTCATCAGAGAAAATAAAGAAGTAATTCTGAAAGGCTTAGAAAAAAGAAATTTTAAACAGCCTGAATTAATTAATGAAATTATTGATTTAGACAAAGAGCGTCGAAATCAACAAGCTACTTTAGATCAGCAATTAGCAAAAGCTAACCAGTTGGCTAATAAAATTGGCGAACTCTTTAAAAGTGGTAAAATTGAAAAAGCAACTTCATTAAAAGAAGAAACTTCTAGAATTAAAAAGCAAACCAAAACACTTCAAGAAAAGTTACAAGAAATATCAGATATTCTTTTTGAATTACGTACCCAGATTCCAAATTTACCCCATGAAAGTGTTCCTAGGGGAATTAGTGAAGAAGATAATGAAGAGATTTTCAAATCAGGCACGATTCCTCAACTCAATGACAAAGCACTTCCACATTGGGAATTAGCAAGTAAATACGACCTGATTGATTTTGAATTAGGCAGTAAAATTACTGGAGCAGGTTTTCCTGTTTACAAAGGAAAAGGAGCTCGCTTACAACGCGGATTAATTAATTATTTTCTAGATAAAAATACGGCTGCGGGATATAAAGAAATGCAAGTACCTCACTTAGTTAATGAAGCTTCTGGCTTTGGAACTGGTCAACTTCCTGATAAAGAAGGGCAGATGTATCATGTAAAAAATGATGATCTTTACTTAATACCTACTGCAGAAATTCCACTAACCAACTTATATCGTAATACAATTCTTGAGGCCAATAAACTTCCAATTTGTTTGACAGGTTATACCCCTTGTTTTAGGAGAGAGGCAGGGAGTTATGGTGCCCATGTGAGAGGACTCAATCGACTTCATCAGTTTGATAAAGTAGAAATTATTCGCATCGAAGAACCAAAAAATGCCATGCGGGCATTAGATAAAATGGTTGAACATGTAAAATCTATATTAAATGATTTAGAACTTCCTTATAGGATTTTAAGATTATGTGGTGGGGATCTTGGATTCACCTCTGCACTTACCTATGATTTCGAAATTTATTCTGCTGCACAAGAACGTTGGTTAGAAATAAGCTCTATTTCTACCTTCAATAGTTTTCAAGCAGAACGCCTTAAATTGAGATATAAAGACAAGGCGGGTAATAAGCAGAATTTGCATACTCTAAACGGAAGCTCATTAGCACTTCCTCGAGTTGTCGCCGGATTGTTGGAAAATTGTCAAACCCCTGATGGAATAATAATTCCTAAAATACTGATACCCTATACTGGATTTGATAAAATAGTCTAATGATCATTTATAACGTAACTTCTCAAGTAACTCATGAAATCCAAGAAAATTGGCTTAAATGGATGCAGTCGTATTTCATCCCTAAAGTACTATTAACATTATACTTTAAAGATATTACTATTTTTAAAGTTAGTATGGATCAGCCTATAGATCCAACTTTTGCAATACAATATAAAGCTAGCTCAAAAGAAGATCTACAATGTTACTTAAATACCGAAGCAGTTTATCACAAAAAAGAAATACATGACAAATTTGGAGAACAGGTTTTATCTTTTGAAACTCATTTAGAATTAGTAAGCAAACAATCATGAAACCTGTTCGAGCTAAAAAGAAGTTAGGACAGCATTTTTTAACCGATCTGAGTATTGCTCAAAAAATTGCTGATTCACTCATTTTTGATAATTATGAAAAAGTTCTTGAAGTTGGTCCAGGAATGGGGGTTCTTACCCAGTTTTTAGTCACTAAAACTAAAGCACTTCACCTAGTAGAAATTGATAGTGAATCTGTTTCCTATTTAAAAAAAAAATACACGGAACTTGAAGTAAAACTGATAGAAGGAGATTTTTTGAAAATAGATTTAAAAGAAATTTTTAGAAATGACACATTCGCCATAATCGGAAATTTTCCCTACAATATTTCAACTCAAATTGTCTTTAAAACTTTAGAATATAGAGATCAAATTCCTTTTTTTGCAGGTATGTTTCAAAAAGAAGTGGCCGAAAGAATATGTGAGCCCCCTGGATCAAAAAAATACGGAATCCTTTCTGTTCTTACTCAAATATTCTATACCACATCTTATCTTTTCACAGTTCATCCTCAAGTTTTTAGCCCCCAACCCAAAGTAGATTCTGCTGTAATGCAAATGGTTCGTAAAGATGATTTTAGTTTGGATTGTGATGAAACATTTCTATTTAAAGTTGTTAAATTAAGCTTTCAGCAACGTCGAAAAACTTTACGTAACAGTTTAAAAACATTGAATCTTCCAAATATGTTAAGAGAAGATGCTATCTTTGACCTAAGGCCAGAGAAGCTCTCTGGTGATGACTTTATCCAACTCACCAAAAGAATTGGCCATGGGAACTTTTCAAATTGAACCACTCTTTTTAGAAAATATAAAATCCTTAATTGAACAAGGAGATAATACCACGCTAAAAAGAAAATTAAAGTTCATCCACTATGCCGATATTGCAGAAATTATAGAGCGTCTTTCGATTGATGAAGCTACTTATGTTATTAAACTTTTTAAAAGTGAAACAACAGCCGATGCTCTTGTGGAAGTTGATCCTGACACAAGAGAACGAATTTTAGAAAATCTCTCCGCAAAAGAAATTGCCAAAGAAGTTGCCGAACTTGATTCTGATGATGCAGCAGACATTATTCTCGAATTATCAGAGGCTAGACAAGAAAAGGTCATGTCTCAAATTGATGACGACGAACATGTCAAAGATATTCGTGAACTTATAAAATATGATGAAAATACTGCTGGGGGACTTATGGCTAAAGAGTTAGTTAAAATTGAAGAAGACTTAAGCGTATTAAAATGTTTAAATGAAATGCGCGCCCAAGGAGAAAACGTAACTCGCGTGCATTCTATTTATGTTGTTGATAAGAACAATAAACTTAAAGGGCGACTTTCTTTGAAAGATTTAATCACAGCCAACTCCAAAGACAAGGTTAAAGATATTTATATTCCCAATGTAGATTTTGTAACGGTAGATCAAAATAATGAAGAAGTTGCAAAAATCATGTCAAAATATGATCTGGAAGCCATTCCAGTTATTAATAACAAAAAGGAATTAGTTGGTCGTATTACAATTGACGACATTGTTGATGTTATTAAAGAAGAAGCTGATAAAGATTATCAACTAGCAGCTGGAATTTCTAATGACGTAGAAGCTGATGATACGATTTACGAATTAGTTAAGGCTAGACTCCCATGGCTTTTTTTAGGTCTTTTGGGAGGATTAGGTAGTGTGTTTATTCTACAAGACTTTGAATCTATAATGGAGCAGCCCAGATTACGCAATTTATTTTTCTACACACCTCTTATAGCAGCCATGGCTGGAAATGTTGGGGTTCAATCTTCAGCTATTATTGTTCAGGGTTTGGCGAATGATACCGTAAAGGGTTCTCACTTCAAAAGATTAATTAAAGAGATTGGACTTAGTTTAATAAACGGTTTTGCCTTAGCAATAGTAATTATTATTTTTGGTGTTATTCTAAATCAAGAATTATTGGTCAGTCTTACTATTTCTGGATCCATGATGTTAGTTATTGTTGTTGCTGCATTAATCGGCACTTTTATCCCTATTCTCCTAGATAAAAGAGGTATCGATCCTGCTATTGCAACAGGGCCGTTCATCACAACAGCAAATGATATTTTTGGAATTTTCTTGTTTTTCTATATTGCAAAACTTGTCTTAGTCTTTTAAATGGTTCGACCCAAAATTTTGCATATTGATGAAAATCATCCTTTATTATTAGATGGATTGGAACGTCTAGGATATCATAATATTCTAGCCTATAAAATAGCTTTAGATGAAATTTTAAAGAACATAAATCAATATGATGGAGTGGTAATTAGAAGTCGTTTTCCAATTGATGAAAAATTTATTGATAGGGCACAAAATCTGCAATTTATTGCACGTGTAGGAGCGGGTACAGAAAATATTAATCTGAACTATGCTCGATCAAAAAATATTCATGTTATAACTGCGCCCGAAGGAAATCGTAATGCTGTTGGAGAGCATGCTATTGGGATGTTACTAAGTCTGATGAATAAACTTTACTTAGGACATCAAAGTATTAGGGGAGGAAAATGGCTTAGAGAGACTCACAGGGGATTCGAGCTAGAAAATAAAACTGTTGGAATTATTGGATATGGAAATACTGGAAAGAGTTTTGCTCAAAAATTAAAAGGCTTCAATGTTCGTGTTCTTTGTCATGACATACTTCCCGATATTGGAGATGAAAATGCAGCTCAATCGACTCTTAAAGTCCTTATGAAAGAGTCACAAGTCCTGAGTTTACATATCCCACAAAGTACTTTAACCGAAAGAATGATTAATCAGAACTTTATATCCAAAATGGAACATCCATTTTGGTTTCTGAATACAGCAAGAGGAAATGCTGTAGTCACCAAAGATTTGGTCGAGGGGCTTCGTTCTGGAAAAATACTTGGTGCTGGCCTGGATGTTTTAGAATATGAATCGACTTCCTTTCAATCAATCTTTGAAGCCAAATCAAGTCCTGAAACACTTGATTATTTACTTTCAGCTGAAAATGTTTTAATTAGTCCTCATGTTGGCGGGTTAACATTTGAAAGTCATCGTAAACTGGCTCAAACAATAGTAGATAAAATCAAAGCTTTATGAACTCCATAAAAAACATCTTAATTCTCTGTACGGGAAATTCATGTAGAAGTCAAATAGCTCATGGATGGCTTTCTTATTATACTGGAGGAACATCAAATATTTATTCGGCAGGAATAGAAACTCATGGTGTGAATCCAAAAGCAATTGCAATAATGTCAGAAGAGGGAGTTGATTTAAGTAATCATACATCAAATATTATAGACGAATACGATAGTATAGATTTTGATTTTATCATTACAGTCTGTGATCATGCGGCAGAGAAATGTCCTGTTATCTCTTCAAAAAAAGCAAAAAGAATTCATCATAACTTTTCAGATCCATCAAAACTTAAAAAAACTGATGAAGAGATCGATGAAGCCTTCAGAGTAACACGTGAAGAAATTAAATTATTTTGTAAAGACTTCGTCAAATCAAATTTGAATAATTAATTAGGCTTTAATAATAAATTGAGCCGTCTCACTAGTTCGCTGTTCTAATAATATCTGTTTTCCCTTTTGATTAATAAACTGATAGGCTTTGGTATCAAAATGTCGAATAGTAAATAAATCAACCCCTTCGGTTACTTCAACATTAAACTTAGAACGAAGCACAAGAACTAATTCTTGCAACCTATTATACTTATTGTTTACGCAAACAGAAAAGCTAATCGCCGAATTTTGAATTAACTCAACAGGCATTTGATATTCATCAAGTAAACTAAAAATATAACTGATATTTTTTTCAACAATAAACGAAAAATCAATAGAAGATAATTGTATTAAAACTTGACCTTTTTTCACAATATAACATGGAACATGGGGATCTAAAGTTTTTCCTTTGGAAACGGATGTTCCCTCAGCCATAGGATTTTCAAAAGATTTTACAAACAAAGGAATCTCTTTGCGCTGCATTGGCTGCAAGGTTTTTGGATGAATTACCGAAGCCCCATAAAAAGCCAATTCAATAGCTTCACGATACGAAATTTGATGCAATAATTGGGTATTTTTAAATTCTCTAGGATCACCGTTAAGTACTCCTGGCACATCCTTCCATATGGTAACCGAATCTGCGTTTAAAACATATCCAAAAATTGCTGCACTATAATCTGAACCTTCTCGACCTAAAGTCGTTGTGAAATTATTTGAGCTACTTCCAATAAAGCCTTGAGTAATTAACAAAGATTCGTTACTTACTTGAGCTTCAATATTAGCTTGAGTCTCTTCCCAATTCAAGTTGGCTGCTCGATAATAATCATCAGTTTTGATACATTCTCTAGCGTCCAACCAAAAACTATCAAGCCCCTGGTTCTTTAAAAAGTGATGAACGATTTTAGTTGATAAAAGTTCACCGAAACTAACAACTTGATCGTAAACAAAACTGTAATCTGGAGATTTATTTCTTTTTAAAAAAGTTTGTATCTCTTCGAACAACTCGTGAATAACTGAAATAATTTCAGCTTTTTGATCTTGAAATAAGTCGGCTACAATATGAAGGTGATATTCTTTTAATGTCAAAAGACTCGAAGGTATTATAGATTTATCCTCAAAATACTGATTAATAATTTTTTCTAATGCATTAGTACTTTTACCCATTGCTGAAACAACCACTAAAGTATCTTTATATCCTACTTTTTTCAACACATTTAATAAATTTTTAACTCCAGCTGCATCTTTAACAGATGCTCCTCCAAACTTAAATACTTTCATTATTTATTTATTTTTTGCTAAATAGTTTTTCATCGCCTGTGCATCCATTTGAACCGTTTTCCAATCTTGTAATACTATGGCACCACTATTTTCATAAAATCGAATAGCAGGGATATTCCAGTCTAAAACATTCCATTCAATTCGTTGAACACCAAGATCATAAGCATCACGAATAAAAGCCGAATACAACTGGGTTCCATAACCTCTCCCCTTATAAATCTCTGAAACAATTAAGTCTTCCAAATGAAAAGTAGGGCCTTTCCACGTTGAAAATCTGGGATAAAACAAAGCCATTCCAATCACCTTGTGTTGAAGCTCAGCTACCAAGCATCTAAAAAGTGGAGTAGTTCCAAAGCCATATTTTTCAATGTCTGATTCAATTAGCTTTACACTTTCAGGTTCTTTTTCAAAAAGAGCTAATTCTTGGATTAACGATAAAATAGCTGAACTGTCTGAAGCAATAGCAGTGCGAATAATAGCTTTCATTTTTTTAATTTCATTGTAAAAGTAGGACATGTAAATCGTATCACCGAATGTTACAATAAATATCACATTTTAAAAGAATAGTGTTAAAATATTACTGTTTTTGCAACCACTCTGTGACCACCTCAAAAAAGAAAGAGGGGTTCTCTGCATGGAGCCAATGTCCTGCATTTGGAACTGTTATTTGCTCTGCATTAGGGAAATGATGCTTAATAATTGGAGTATCTTTTTTTAAAATATAATCTGATTTTTCCCCTTTAATAAATAGACACTGATGAGTTGATTTAGCATTAAGTGGCAATCCCTCCCCTATTAATTCATTCGCGTTTTTCAATACTTCAATATTTAATCGAAGAGCCAACTTTCCTTTACTTTCCCAATATAAGTTTTTCAATAAAAACATTCTTATCCCTTGATCCTTTATGTAATTCGATAAAGAATTGTCAGCATCAATACGTGTCTTAATTTGAGTAAAATCAAAATGACTTAATCCATTTAAAATCTCTTGGTGATTTGGACTATAGATTTTTGGAGCAATATCTGCTATTATAAAAGCTTTAATATATTTGGGGAAATCAGAAGCTAGACGCATTAAAGTTTTTCCTCCCATAGAATGTCCCAATGCTAAAACTCTTTCTAATTGATGATAATTACAATAATTAATTATATCCTTAGCTAAAATTGAATAGTTAAAATCAGGGCTCCAAAAACTTTTTCCATGATTGCGCTGATCAATCAAATGAACTCGATAGCCCAAAGAGCACCATTGCTTGGCATGTGTTTTCCAATTATCTCCCATTCCCAAAAATCCATGAAGAATTATTAAATCCTTTCCATGGTCACCAATAATGTTACTGTGTAATATATTCAAGAGGATAAACGTTGAAGATACATAGGAATTACATTTTCAAATCCTAAATAAAGACTCTCACACATCAAAGCATGTCCAATTGACACTTCAAGTAGTCCTGGAATATTTTTAGCGAAAAAAGCAATATTATCCAGATTTAAATCGTGACCTGCATTGATACCTAATCCAATTTCATTAGCTTTATTTGCTGCAGCAATATAAGGTGCGATTGCTTTGTCGGGATCTTTCTGATAATTAGTTGCGTATGCCTCAGTATATAATTCAATTCGATCTGATCCTAAATTCAGTGCGCCTTCAATCATTTCGATATCGGGATCCACAAAAATAGAAGTACGAATTCCAGCATCTTTAAACACTTTTATAATAGGAGTTAAAAACTTTATATTTTTTGATGTATCCCATCCTGCATTTGAAGTTAAAACATCATTCCCATCTGGCACTAAAGTAACTTGATCGGGCTTGATATCTAAAACCATTTCAATAAACTTAGGAATAGGATTCCCTTCAATATTAAATTCTTTAGTTAATCCTTCTGAGAGGGCGAAAGCATCTTCATAACGAATATGCCGTTGGTCCGGACGAGGATGTATTGTAATTCCCTGTGCTCCAAATCTCTGCAAATCTTTTGTAACCTCTAATAAATTTGGGATATTTCCGCCTCTAGCATTGCGAAGTGTAGCAACTTTATTAATGTTAACGCTCAGTAAAGTCATTTTTATTGTAAAAATAAGAGCTTTACAGAATACCTTTCAATAAAAATGGATTTATTTATTGACTTGTACATTTTTTAAACTGACCTAATTATGATTACTTCTACTTTTGTACATTTACCACAAGTATATTTCTATGAATATAGCGATCTATAGCGCATTTTTTTCTCCCGAAACACTGACTTATATAAGAACAGTAATTGCCTATTTGGAATCCCATCAACATAATATATCATTAGTTAATAGACTCAAGAAATATATGAGTGCTGAGCAAGAGGGTATTTCTTACTTCAGTGATGATGAAATCCTTGCTTCTAATATTGATTTTCTCTTTTCAATTGGTGGAGATGGGACTCTTTTGAGATCCATAACAATAGTTCGTGATTCTAAAATTCCAATTTTTGGAATCAACACCGGAAGACTAGGCTTTTTGACCTCACTCCATCGTGATGTGTTAGCCGAAGGCTTAGATTTGTTTTTTAAAAAGAAATACACATTCATTAAACGTTCGTTGCTTGAAGTGAGTACAAAAAATACAATTAGTGCTCTTGAGAAAATTGGTTTTGCTCTTAATGAAGTTAGTATTAATAGAAAAAATACTACATCCATGTTGAGTATTAAAGCTGAATTGGATGGAAAACATCTTACCACCTATTGGGCTGATGGCCTTATCGTTTCTACCCCAACAGGTTCGACGGGATATTCATTAAGTAACGGAGGTCCTATAGTGTCTCCTGATTCCGCTTGTTGGATTTTAAATCCAATAGCCCCTCATAATATTAATATGCGGCCACTAATTGTAACTGATTCTACAGCTATTAAAATATCTGTTGACGGAAGAGATAAAAACCACTTGTTGTCTTTAGACTCAAGAATTTTGACCATTGAAAATGGTAATGATATTTATTTGAAAAAAGCTGCTTTTTCAATTCAAACCGTTCAATTAGAAGGAGCCTTTTTTTTTGATACACTTCGAGAAAAACTTTTTTGGGGACAAGACTCAAGAAATACACAATAAAAAAGGTGTTTTAATGTTTATATAATGCAAGTAATCCTTGCGTATAAACATTCATGATTAAGTTTAAATTACACAAATTATTCTTTACTATTTTTTTCTATTTTTTTGTGATAGCTTTATCAGCTCAATATCATGAAGTAGGAGCTTTTATTGGAGCTAGCAACTATATTGGAGACATAGGGACTGATAAATACATAAATCCAAATTCACCAGCACTTGGATTGACTTATAAATGGAATGCTACTGACCGTTACTCTCTTCGAGCTGGATTTACTTTTACAAAATTAGTGGAAAATGAATACAGAAATAATGACCTAAATCGCTTTCGAAGATCATATAAACTCGATAATAGCATCCAAGAAGCAATGGTAGGTATAGAAATAAATTTTTTTGATTTTAATTTACATGATGAGACTTTAAGTTTTACTCCCTACATTTTTTATGGAGTTAGTTATTTCAGATACAACCAATTTTACCTTACTCCAAATGGGTCTAATACTCCTGCTACTTATAATAATTATGGTACTGATGAAAATATAGCCTTTCCTTTAATTTTCGGTTTTAAGATAAATCCCAACCCAATTTTCGTTCTTGCCTTTGAGATGGGAGCTCGTTATACATTAACTGATAATTTAGATGGAAGTAATCCAGGAAATGAATTTGAAGATATTCAAGAATATAAATTTGGAAATATTACGAATAATGACTGGTATATTTTTACGGGTTTGACAATTTCATTTACCTTTGGCGATCTTCCATGTTATTGCAAAGAATAAATGAACAAATTACCGCAACATGTCGCTATTATAATGGATGGAAACGGTCGTTGGGCAACCCAAAGAGGTAAACAGCGAGTATTGGGTCATAAAAAAGGAGCTTCGGCAGTCAGAGGGGTGATTGAAGAGGCTGCTCTTAAAGAAATAAAGTATTTGACGCTTTTCACCTTTTCAACTGAAAATTGGAGTCGTCCAGAAGATGAAGTTGGCGTTTTAATGCGGCTTCTTGTCAGCACCCTTAAAAAAGAATTTGATCGATTGATCAAAAATAACATTAAATTAAAGGCTATCGGTGATCTTGATGGACTTCCAAATTTAGTGAAAGAGGAATTAATTTATGTTATGAAGAAAACAGAAAAAAATTCAGGTCTGACCCTAACTCTCGCACTTAACTATGGGGCAAAAGAAGAACTCACACAAGCAATAAAAATGATTGCTAATAAAGTTAAAAATAGTATAATTTCCCCTGAAAAAGTTGACCAGTCCACGATTAATGAGCATCTTTACTCTCGTTATTTACCACCTGTAGATTTACTAATACGAACCAGCGGTGAAAAAAGAATAAGTAATTTTTTGTTATGGCAAATAGCTTATGCTGAACTATACTTTACTAAAACACTATGGCCTGATTTTTCAAAAAAAGATCTAAACAAAGCATTAATAAACTTCTGTAAAAGAGAAAGACGATTTGGAAAAACGAGTAAACAACTCACAACATAAAATGAGATACAAATTTTTATTTGTTGGATTATTATTCCTCATGGGAGGAATCATAAATGCCCAGACAGATAACTTCAAGAAAGGGAGAACCTATGTACTGGATTCTATAATTGTTTCGGGTCTTAAAACCTACAATGCTCAAACTGTAATCTCCTACAGTGGATTACGAAAAGAGCAAGAATTAACAGTTCCTGGTGAAGAAATTAGTGGTTTAATCAAAAAACTATGGGGACTAGAATTATTTAGTGATATCAATCTTTATGTTGCCAAAGTTATTGGTAATAGGATTACGGTTGAAATAGAAATTGAAGAACTTCCTACCCTTTCAGATGTAAAAATCAATGGAATTAAAAAAGGTCGAAAAGAATCAATTCTAACTGACACTGAGCTAACTGTCGGCAAAAAACTTTCAGAAAGTTTCTTAACCAACACTCAAAATTATATTCAAAACAAATACAAAAAAGAAGGCTTTTTAAACACCAAGGTAGTCCTAAACACCATTAAAGACACTGTTGAAGGAAATGCCTTTAAAATGGTTGTAAATATTGATAAAGGACCCAGAGTTAAAATTCAAGATATTCTTTTTGATGGTAACGAGGTTTTTACTGACAAAAAATTACAATCCAAATTTAAAAATACAAAACATAAAAAATCGATACGCTTTTGGAAAAAATCAAAATTTATAGAGAAGGATTTTAAAGAAGATCTCGCCAAATTGATCGATTTTTATAAAGAGGAAGGATATCGCGATGCACGTATTCTCTCCGATACCTTGATCCAAAATGAAGATGACCTAAGTAACCTTAATTTAAATCTAGATTTAGAAGAAGGAAATAAATATTATTTTGGTGACATTGAATTTATTGGAAATACGATTTATTCCAATTCAGTACTCCAAAGAATCCTAGGTTTAAAAAAAGGAGATGTATATAATGGTGTTTTACTTAAAAAACGGATTGCCGATAACTCTAAACCTGATGGAAATGATATCACCAACTTATATCAAAATAATGGATATTTATTTTCTAATATCAATGCTGTTGAAGTTAGTGCCATAAATGATACTATCAATTTTGAAATTAGAATTACAGAAGGAAAATTAGCCAACTTTAATAAAATTGTAGTGGAAGGAAATTCCAAAACAAATGACCATGTAATTTATCGTGAAATGAGAGCGAAGCCCGGCGATCTTTACAGTAAGGACAAATTGGTGAGAACTGTAAGGGAACTAGGTCAACTTGGTTTTTTTGATGCCGAGCAAATCAACCCTCAAATGGAAAATGTAGATCAAAATGCTGGGACAATTGATGTTCGCTTTGACTTAGTTGAATCAGGTGCCAGTCAGATAGAATTACAAGGGGGATACGGTCAAGGAGGTTTTATTGGAACTTTAGGCTTATCGTTTAACAACTTTTCAATGCGTAATATTTTTGATAAAAAAGCATATAAACCTCTACCTATGGGTGATGGTCAAAATTTAGGCCTAAGGCTTCAGGCCAGTCAATTTTATAGTACATATAGTTTTAATTTTGCTGAACCGTGGCTAGGTGGTCAGCAACCCGTTCAGTTTTCTACCTCACTTCAACATACTATACAATACCGTTATGATTACTTTACTGGGTTAGCAGATAAAAGCCAGTCTTTTCAAATTAGTGGTCTCACATTTGGATTAGCCAAACGCCTTACAATTCCGGATGATTTTTTTCAACTGTCTCAGTCGATATCTTATCAATACTACAACCTAAATAACTATTACACTGGACTATT
>TARA_B110000483_G_scaffold65922_1_pt1 | contig 19431 bp, 18 predicted proteins | sample TARA_B110000483 | Tara Oceans TARA_B110000483 (sample SAMEA4398176) | marine metagenome | biome: Polar Biome; feature: [SRF] surface water layer (ENVO:00010504); material: water (ENVO:00002006), including particulate matter (ENVO:01000060) such as... | depth 5 m
AACAAATCATTGGCCTAAAAGAACGAATTTTATTGTGATTAAAACTATTTATCAATTTTTACCAACTTTAAAGTATGAATCAAGTTACTTGTCTTACACTTATCAAATATTCTAGTCTATCCACTAAAATATGGGGCTTTGGTATGATGCAGTTTGCACATAAGCATTTTACCAAGGTTAATGGACTAGAATTTTACAAACTAATGGGCAGTGGTAAAGGCAATGGCTTCAATGCATGGCCTGATTGGTCCACTTATGCCGTACTAACTATATGGAAAAATAAAGCTGCAGCGGATGCATTTATCAATGAAGGAGATCTCTTCAAAAAATACACTCAAAAGGCAGAAAATGTCTGCAACATCTACATGTACAATACTAAAGCACATGGATTATGGACTGGCAGAAATCCATTTAGAGCTGCAACTGATATAAAGTTAGATACAGAATTAATATGTGTTATAACAAGAGCAACTATCAAGACGTCTAAATTGCGCAAATTTTGGAAGTATGTACCTACATCGAGCAAACCTTTAGAAAATAATACTGACCTAATATATACAAAGGGAATCGGAGAGGTACCTATTATTCAAATGGCTACTTTTAGTGTTTGGAAAAATAAAGAAGCTGTAAACGCATTTGCATATAAAAGTCATGAACATGCTAAGGCTGTAAAAATGACTAGGGATCTAAAGTGGTATAATGAAGAATTGTTTTCCAGATTTCGACCTTTTAAGATGACTGGAAATTGGGATGGCTTGGAATCGATTAACTTACAATTAGATTAATCAACTTTTTAGGTAATCTTAGCAACTCTTTAATTCACTAATTTTTAAATCACTGTTCATTAAAGTTCAAATCTATTTAGACTGATATAAATAAGTTATACCAAACATTAATTGTCTTCAAAAATCATTTAGTTCACATCACTTTGGTCTTGCAATAGCCGTCATAAACCCTTTAGAACTGCGCTTTTGCCAAAAATAACTCGGTCTGACAATTTTACCCAAAACAAATGTTACAAATCTTGATTCCATTGATTCTGTCCAGTCAATATTTTGCTTTTCCATGCGACTCATCCAATCTAATATATACGGATCTAAAGTGCCATAAGTGTATGCTTCTTCCATATGCCACCCACTCCTATCCATAAGAATCTTCAAAGTCTCTGGAGTGAAAAGGCCTGTATGCCTTGGACTGTGATAGCCAGCCCAATGAGCACCGTGCAGTTTACGAGTATCTGAGTCAATACAAGGTATCTCAACAATAATTCGTGTCTCATTATGGCTATGCTTCAGTAGTTTGGTTAAAGTCACATGTGGATGGTAGTCGTGCTCCATATATTGCCACATCGTTATGACATCATATTTTTTCTCTTCCGGTATATTTAATAATTCACCAACTTCTAGATTTATACTTTTATATTTTTCTGTCTCATCACTCCATCCATGATCTGAGAAATCTATTCCAGTACATTCGATTGATAATTCTTCTTGTACTTCTTTAAGAAAAGTAGGTTTACCACATCCTACATCTAAAACCGATTTTAGATTTGAAGAAGAATATTTTTTTAAGGTCTCTACTCTACGCTTATCAACTTTGAGCTGGTCACTATCTACCAATTTCTTATATTTCCCCCATGCGGATGCTCCTCTGTAAGACAAGTAATCTTCTCTATAATAACGTTCTATATCTTGCTCTTGTACTCTTGGATTCAGATAGACCATTGAGCAATAATTACATTTGTCAAAATTCCAAATCTCTACTTGAGAAGCCATCATTGTCTGCGTCTTCTGAAAACTTGTTGGGTCATCCATTCCACAAGTTGGACAGCATACTTTTTCTAATCGAAGCATATTAAGAAAGAATTAAATAAGTCACAATAAAAAAAGTCAATTGAGTAAAGTAAAGGTGCAAACTATATTTGACTCCTTTAAGTGGAATCCAATTGTAGCTTATAAGATGTAAAATGAATGCTACGATAAACCAAACAATATAATTTTGCATTGGTACGATATCTTTTTCAAAATGCCAAAAATCTAATCTTCCAGCCATCACTTCCATAAAGATATCTAAGATTACCATAGCCATTGCTCCCGAAACTGCAGTCAAAAATATACTATTAAAAATATTGCGCACTATCATTGAAGTCGCAGATACTAAAACAGCCCAATACAAACCAATCATATATGGAACTCCTAAAAGCTTTAATCCCATATTATCTCCGTAGTAATACACACCGAATATTTCCCCCGTTGCCACACCTAGTATCTCTACTCCCATGCCTAATACAAATGCAATTACAAAAGTGAATTTAGCCTTTGAAGAACTGAAATCAAGATTAATGATAAGTAGTCCAAACCCTATAAGTAAATTGAGTGGTGTCTTAGGTATAAACCAATCTTCAAAGCCAAGTGATATACCAATCAATGCTGATATTACAAATAACCAAATCACCAATATTGAAGCGACCGATATATTAATTTTATGCCTATATTTATCAAGCATTGGAATTTGGATATTCATGTTCTTTCGTCTTGAATTATTTAGCTAAAGGTCTATCTTGAGATATCAGATCAGATACTATCGCAGCACTCTGAAGGCATAATGGTATACCACCACCAGGATGTACTGATCCACCACAGAAATAGAGATTCTTAATTTTTTTATTGAAATTTGCATGACGTAGAAATGCAGATAATTTATTGTTGCTCGCAGTTCCATATAATGCCCCTCTATGAGACTGTGTTCTAGATTCTATAAGCCTAGGATCGAGTACGTCTTCTATAACTATTAATGATTCTATATCTACTTTTAGAACTTTATTGATCTTAATAATTATGTTTCTCCTTGCCTCAGCTATCATAGCATCCCAGTCTTGGCCATAGTTGCCAGGAGTATTAATCATTACAAACCAATTTTCACTGTCTCGAGGTGCATCGCTAGGGTTAGCTTTTGACGATATATTTATGTAAACAGTAGGATCTTCTACTATTGTTTTAGATTTAAATATTTTTTCAAATTCGCCTTTATAATCATCAGCAAACAAAATATTATGTAATGAAAGATTGGGAAATGACTTTGATATGCCCCAGTAAAAAATTAATGCCGAACTACTTTGCTCTTGCGCCAATGTTTTCAAAGGCCAATCCTTTTCAGGCAATAGATGTTTGTATGTCGAAAATACATCCATATTTGAAACAACTATATCGGCAAGTACTTTCTCATTTTCAACATCTACTCCTATAGCAGCTCCATTAGCTTTTATTATCCTTTGGACTTTAGTACCGTAAACAAATGAAACGCCATGACGCTCTGCTAAAGCCACTAAACTGTTAGTAATATTAACCATTCCTCCATTAGGAAAATAAGTGCCTATACCCATCTCCAAATGAGGAATCATCGACATTATACCTGGAGTCTGATAAGGAGAAGAACCATTATAAGTCGCAAACCTATCGAAAATCTGTACTAATTTAGGATTTCTAAATGCCTTGGCATTAATTTTATGCATGCTAGTATTAATACCTAATTTAGGTATACTAGCCACAGCCATGATAGTCTCTTTATTAATAAAACTCGAAATTTTATGAAGAGATCTCTCGATAAAGACGGGAGCTGTTTTTTCGTACTTCAATTTGCTGCGGTTAAGATAGCGCTCCACAGAAGTTCTATCCGCATCAAAATTATCTACTAAAGAATCAACAATATTATCAACTCCTGCAGGCATTTGATAAGTCTTCCCATCGTTCCAAAAGTAATTGCAAATCGAATCTTTGATCTGATACGTAAAATGATCTTTGGGTTTTTCACCACACAGTAAGAATAGCTCTTCTACAAGCTTAGGTAATGTAAATAGTGAAGGTCCAGCGTCAAATCTATAGTCTCCATGTTGCAAAGTGGTCAATTTCCCGCCAGGATATGAATTAGCCTCATATACTTTGACCTCATACCCTTGCCTAGCCAACCGAATACTCGTGGCTATCCCAGCTATTCCTGCCCCTATTACAATTGCTTTTTGCATATATTTTTAAACATCAAAAAAAATGATTAGTTTAACTGCCATAAAATTAAACAAAATACTTGTGCACTACTTTTAAAAATGAAACGAATCAAAATGATTCTAATTAAATTACACAATTTAAATAGCATTAAAACGAAAGTGACACAATCATTATAAATGAGTAGCTAAAATAAATCGTCAAATCAATATTATATTATATTATTGGCACCAAACTGCTACCTTAAAAATTTGAATATAATAGGTTTCGTATACTTTACTTTTACATTTTTATTCCCTTTCACTCCAGATATCCATAGATTTTTTTACCCCATATTTGTTCCCGATTTCTTTGCTGCTACTCCTATATCTCTTTCTATCTTTATCTTAGTAATATTTCCATTCTTATTCACAACAAACCCTACAAGGACAGTACCATCTGTACCATTCTCTATAGCCAGTAATGATTATTTAAGATTTCCAGCAAAATAAAGTTTTTAGATCTCTTTCGGAGTATTCCTATTTATCAGCCAATACCACAGTATTTCCGTTAAGGGCTAAGTAAGTCATAATAATACATTTCAATGTGAATAATTTTAGACTGGGTAATTACCATTCTGTAAAATGAGTTACTTTCATTACCAGACAAAAGCAGAATTATTAAGTTTCGATAATAAGATGCATGCCTGACAATCATTGGTGTGATGATCCATAATATTTTAACGATCTTCGCCGCATGAAAAGAGTACAACTTCACAAAGGCAGAGATATATCCATACAGCGTCAACACCCATGGATATTCAGTAGAGCAGTAAAAATAATAGAGCCCATAGAAGAAGGCGATCGTGTGATAGTGAGTGATCACAGAGGCATAGATAGGTGTCAGGGTCATTATCACGACTCTAGTATCATGTTACGTATACTTACAGAAGATATAAATTTAAATGTCCAGGCCTATTGGGATGATACGATTGGAAGAGCCATACACCTGAGAGATTCTCTTGGATTTCCTAATGATAAGACTGATGCTTATCGTCTTATCAATGGTGAAGGTGACCATGCCTCTGGACTGATAGTAGATGTATATGGAGATACTGCGGTGATACAATGTCACACATATGCTATGCATAGAGAACTCGATCATATTACTTCAAGTATCAAGCGATATGGTGAAGGTGTCATCAATTATATTTATACCAAACCTATACGAACACTCAAAGAAAGATACGAGAATGTAGTGACTGGATATTTAGGTGGCGAAGGACCAGCAGTGGTCAAATTTAGAGAACATGGTATCTTATACGAATCCAATCTTGAAATAGCTCAGAAGACCGGGTTCTTTCTTGATCAAAGAGATAATAGAAAGCTAATTGGATCATTATCGGAAGGAAAGACTGTGATGAATAATTATTGTTATACAGGTGGATTTTCGTTGTGTGCATTGCAAGGAGGCGCTACTAAAGTAAGTTCAGTAGATATTTCTATAAAAGCTATCGAACAGTTAGAAGTATTATTAGATCTCAATGACTGCAATGATTATCGTCATGAGTCAGTAGTCGCTGATGTAAAGAAATATCTTGCTACTGACGATCCAGAAATGTATGATATTGTGATAACTGACCCTCCAGCATTTGCCAAGAGTCTAAAGAAGAGACATTCTGCTGTACAAGCTTATAAAAGGATGAATGCAATGGCTATGCAACATGTCAAGCCCGGAGGAATGTTATTCGCATTTTCATGTTCTCAAGTGGTGGGACGACAACTCTTCTATGATACTCTTGTAGCTGCGGCAATGGAGTCCGGACGAAGTGTACAAGTAATATATCAGTTAGATCAAGGACCTGATCATGCTATAAATATCTTTCATACAGAAGGTCACTATCTTAAGGGGTTGGGGATGGTTGTGAGTTAGTCTAGAAAAATAGAATTTTAAATTTCAATATCAAAAAAACCAGATTGCTTTTGAGCAGATACCGATAACGAAATCGATAATACCATGAAAAAACAAAAAATGCGAAAAGTCATAAAATTACAATTTAGGTCTACTGATACGATAAAGATAGAATAATGATGCACAAGCGATGGCAAGTCCTAAAGTCTCACGGACTAATTCGATATGTGGGTTGTCCGTTTTCATTTCTCCTGCGATATTAGGAAACCCTTTTTCTGCCCATCCTATTAACTCTGGTACGTAGCTCAAAGTAGCTGCAAAAAAAACAACTGAAAACAAGAGTAATACTTTGTCTGAAACTTTTCCTATCCATTGAAAAAATGATGCAATAGCTACTATACCATATATTACTATCCATATCCATGGATCTGGATCATTATATTGCACCGCCGCAAATAGAAAGAAGAGTATTGCGAAAATTAATCCTAAATGCTTTTTCATATCCCAATATCCGCAGAATAGTCGAGCTACCCTAGCAATTTAATCGTATTATATATTCACATATTGTATAATCAATATTCATACATTTATACTTTCAAGGTTAATGTGAAGAAATGAATCCGAAAAAAATAAAAATAGAATCAAGTTGGAAAGCGGCTTTGAGTGAAGAATTCGCTAAACCCTACTTCATCGAATTATTTTATGAGCTTCACATAGAAGAAGAAAATGAGAATATTATCTATCCTCCTCACGATAAGATCTTCCACGCCTTTGACCGTACACCATTGGATGATGTCAAGGCAGTAATCATAGGCCAAGATCCATATCACAATCCTGGTCAAGCTATGGGCCTCTGCTTCTCCGTACCTAAGACCATTAAGCGTCCACCTTCCCTACTCAATATCTACAAAGAAATCAATAGAGACCTAGGATACAATATACCTAAACATGGTGATATTAGTCCTTGGGCAGATCAAGGCGTATTACTACTCAATGCCATGTTGACGGTAAGGAAAAATGATCCAGGTTCTCATCGTAAGATCGGTTGGCAACAATTTACTGATGCTGTGATATCTAGGATAAGCGAAGAAAAAGAAAATGTCGTTTTTCTACTTTGGGGTAATTTTGCAAAAGGAAAGAGAGCCCTTATAGATGAAAACAAACATTTGATACTAGAGTCTGCACATCCTTCTCCATTAGCCGGAAAAGCTTTTCAAGGCAATGGACACTTTAGCAAAACGAATTTCTATTTAATCGAAAATGGAGTAGAGCCTATCGATTGGAAGATAGAGAAAAGTACTGAACAGCTTGAGTTAGAGTTTTAAATTTGATAAGATTTTTCAAAAAAATTACGAACTCCGATACCATCAAAATTCGCATTTATACTTAGCCATCCTGAGCTTGTCAATGAACCTAATTAGTCCTTACGCTTTCGCAGTGGGTGTAAAGTTCATAGGTGGAAAAGGAGGCTGACTGCTCTCTCGTATTTTTCCATTTTGAGCTTCATATTTATTGATATTATCAGCTAAAGCCTTGTGCAATCTTTTAGCATGTTCTGGGCTAAGTATGATTCTTGATTTCACTTTTGCTTTCTGTACATTCGGTACAATGCGCACGAAATCTAATACAAACTCTGAATTAGAATGCGAGATGATCGCTAGGTTAGAATAGGTACCCTCAGAAATTTCTTCTGACAATTCGATATTGATTTGATTTCCTTTCTTTTTATTTTCTTCTGCCATGGTGGACTTTATTTTCTTGTTTATATAAATGCTATACCGCTCAAAAAGTTGTCATTTCACTAAGCTAGAATAAACTGCCTGTATCATGAATCCTTGTGAGACCAAGATGGTCATAAGCCTTATCTGTAGCTTCTCTACCTCTAGATGTCCTTTGAATAAAACCTTCCATAATCAAAAATGGCTCATGCACTTCTTCGATAGTTCCGCCTTCTTCACCTACTGCAGTAGCAATAGTTGTCAAGCCTACAGGTCCTCCTTTAAACTTCTGAATGATCGCAGATAAGATCTTATTATCCATTTCATCCAACCCGTATTCATCCACGTTTAATGCTTCTAGACCATATCTACTGATCTCCAAATCGATTTTCCCATCCCCTTTGATCATCGCGAAATCTCTAATCCTACGAAGTAGTGAATTGGCAATACGAGGTGTACCTCTACTACGTCCAGCTATCTCTGCCGCTCCATTATCATCTATAGGTACTTCTAATATACTAGCACTACGCTTGATTATCTTCTTTAATGTAGGTACATCATAGTAATCCAAATGAAAATTGATGCCAAATCTTGCCCTCATTGGAGCAGTCAATAGTCCCATTCGAGTTGTAGCTCCTACCAATGTAAATGGACTCAGTTCGATTTGAATACTACGAGCATTAGGCCCTGTATCGATCATGATATCTATTCGATAATCTTCCATTGCAGAGTAAAGATACTCTTCGACCACATTATTAAGCCTGTGTATCTCATCTATAAATAGTACATCTCCTTCTTCCAGATTAGTAAGTAGTCCAGCTAAGTCTCCTGCTTTCTCAAGTACAGGGCCAGAGGTCATCTTCATATTAGCACCCATCTCTGACGCAATAATAAGTGAAAGCGTAGTCTTACCTAGCCCTGGAGGTCCATGCAGCAATACATGATCTAGAGCTTCCTCACGAATTTTAGCAGCTTTGATGAATATCTCGAGATTATTCACTATCTTTTGTTGACCACTGAAATCATTGAGACCTTTAGGGCGTAATGCCCTGTCCACTTGTTGCTCCTCTGGAGTAAACTGTGATGCAGTAGGATCTAAATTTGGATTCATATGGTAAAGATAGGTAATATCTAGATGATTGCAGCGATTCTGGGCTTACTCTACACTTATAGTCAGAAGTGGTTGTAAGAAAATTCTCAAAATCCAATTGATTGGCTTAGTCCAAACAATTAAATCCAAATTCCAAACCGTGACTTGACTCGAGCCATGCCCTAGGTTTGGAATTTGGAATTTCTATTTTTACCTACCAGCCTTCACTTTTCCGTCTACTACTATCCTATCGTTTCTATTTGCTAGGTCCCATATTGTGTGGAATATTAATCGACCCACATTTTGCATTTTATCAAAGTTGATCTTATCTACAGTATCTCCTGGTTGGTGATAATCTTCATGAACACCATTGAAGAAAAATATAGATGGAATCCCTAATCTTGCAAAATTATAATGATCTGATCTGAAGTAATATCTATTTGGATCTTTCTCATCATTATATTTATAATCGAGCGTAAGGCCTGCGTATGTATTATTAGCGTTTTCATTGATCTTATGTAAGTCAGTACTTAATCTATCAGATCCTATTACGTAGATATAATTTGGATTGTCTTCGTACTTTTTATCTACTCTTCCTACCATATCGATATTGACATCAGCTACCGTTTTATCTACATCAAACACTGGATTTTCAGAATAGTAGTATGATCCTAACAATCCTTTTTCTTCTCCAGTGACCAATAGACAAAGCACACTTCTTCGAGGTGACTGTCCCATATTCTTAGCGATAGCTAATGCTTCTGCGATCTCAAGAACAGTAGTAGTTCCTGATCCATTATCGTCAGCACCATTATAGATTACGTCTCCTTTCTTACCGATATGATCATAATGAGCAGACACCACTACGATCTCATCTTTGAGGTCAGTACCTTCAAAAAATCCGAGTACGTTTCTACCTAAAAGAATGGTAGATTTTCTTAGCTGATTTACAGCAAATGCTGGCTTCAGTTTCGCATCGCAATTCTTACCTTTTTTAGTAATGTACTTTCTAGACTTGATTACTTTTTTGTCTTTGTCTCCGATGATATCCTTTGCCATCGTAGTAGAAATATAAAGGTGATTGGCAAGTTCGGTATTATCTTTTAGTCCATTGGTAAGTGTAACTGTAGGACCTAATAATTTTCTTCGATTTTTGCCTACCATTTCTCTCAAGCCATCTTCTATTATAAGGACCATTCGCACACCATGCTTTTTAGCTGATTTTAGTTTTCTATCAATATCTCCTGTCCAGCTCGACGGTTCGCTTGTACCTGTCAGCCAGTAGCTGCTATCTTTCTTCATTGGCTCACCTTTATTTATCAGGATTACCTTATCTCTCACTTTTACTTTTTTGTAATCGCTATACTCAGGATCATCTATCCCATAACCTAAATACAGTACTTCTTTTGCTTGAAATGAAGCATTACCCGTCTTATCTGGAAACGCGATAAAATCCTTCGCTCCTTTATAATCATTGCCATTAATAGTCACTGTATTAGCTTCCCAAGTAGTATAAGTGAATGCAACATCTTGGTAGTAATCTCCATCCATTATCTTAGGTACCCCTAAAGAATTCAAATGACCAGAGATGTACTCCGCGGCCATATCATTACCAGGATGGCCAGTTTCTCTACCGCCAAATTCATCTGAAGCTAAAATGGTGAGATGCTCTCTCATATCTTCTGCTGAAATCGTATTAGCGAGTAATACAGATACATCGCTAGTATCTGTATTATAAACGGCACTAGAGTCAGGGGTATTTACTCCACTCACATACTGAGCATTCAACTGTAGCGCAAGAAGTAAGGCTGCAGCTATTGATAGTACTTTTTCTATTCTCATGGTATTAATTGTATTATAATGGGAAAAGATTGACTGATATTACTCAAGCCAATCTTTCCAAAATATTGATTGTATTCAATTTTAAACTTAGCAACTCATTTTGTCTACTCTTCTCTTATGCCTCCCTCCTTCAAATTCCGTTTCTAAAAATGTTTTGACCATATTAGTCGCTAATCTCTTACTGACATATCTCGCAGGAATAGAAATCGCATTTGCATTATTATGTTGCCTAGCCAACTTAGCTATTTCAGTAGTCCAACAAAGAGCGGCTCTTACCTTTTGATGTTTGTTAGCGGTCATAGAAACTCCGTTACCGCTACCGCAAATCAAGATGCCAAATTTCGCTTTTCTATTTTCGATATCCTCTGCTACAGGATGTACAAAATCTGGGTAATCCACTGAGTCTGGCCCATGTGTCCCGTGATCTGTAACCTTGTGTCCTAGCTTCTCTAGATACTTGACTATGTTGTCCTTATATTCGTATCCCGCATGATCACAGCCGATTGATATTTTCATTTCTGTTGTCTTATTATTTGGGTTAAAATGAATCTACTCTAGTTTTTAACGGGTGTTTGCGAAGGCATATATTCCTTCAGTAATCCTTCCATCTCTTTTAGGAAATCAGGATCTTCCATCTGTGAAGATATAGACAACAGATCATTTACTGATCTCAGGTCATACCTCATATCATCTCTCCAAGAACTTGCTAACACTTCGCCATCAAGAGACTCATAGAATGTCATGTTTTGACTAGTTGCTATCGCTAATATTCTTATATGCTTCTTAGCATCATCATATTTCTTAGCCCTCACAAGCACATTAATAAATGGTATAATACTCGCATCATAGGTGAAGTTATTGTGGGGAAAAGATTCAAAGTACTTGTTAGCTACTAAAGCTGCTCTTTCGTTATCTCTCATCTCTGTTAATTTAGATGATAACCTAAGCATAATCACCTTCATTGCGGTTACCTCTGCACCATAACTACCATTTACATAGGTATCAACAGTATCAAAGTTACCCCACTTCCACTTGGTCATAACATTATCGAATGTCTTATCTATATCTAATCGTCCACTACCATATAATCCAGGAAGATTTCGATCAGACCCACTGTCGAATGGCACTAATCTCAGACCAAGTCCTTCCATCTGCATATAGTCATTCAGACCTAGTAGTTTTTCGTTTTTACAAGTCACCGCAAAATAAATAGCTCTATCCGCAAAGTTAGATCCAATTACATCCAAAATAGCTACTTCATCCTTAAGCAAATACCCTTTACTGTCCGAGAATTTAATTGATATCTTACCCACCCTATTGATAGTATCTGTTGCGCTTAATAGGCCATTAGCGATAAGCTTATCCCTATTAGCTGGTATGAATATATTTCGTGTAGGTAATGTGTTAAACCTATTTCCTGCTCCATCATCTCTAATGCTACGAGGATCATTCATATAGTTTAATATAGCTTCTATAGGCGCTTCAGGATTATTCTCTATTCCCGCTGGTGTTGCGAAATATACTTGATTTTTATTCTTACCTCTATAACCTTCAGCTGGTATTGTCAGCTTTAATGCTGGTGAGTCGTTCACTTTGTTTCTTAGCTTATTAATATACCAATCTACTGCGATCAAACTAAGGTTAACTACTCTCACATCTCTACGGATACCTTCTACCTCTTGCGCGTACCAAAGCGGATAAGTATCATTATCTCCATAGGTAAATATGATAGCGTTTTCATCAACACTGTTGAGGAAGTTCGATGCGTAATCTCTAGAGGCAGTATGATGTGCTCTACTGTGATCATCAAAGTTTTGGAATCCCATAATAACAGGTGCAGACAACACAAGTATTGCTGCCATTCCAGCCGCACCTACACTTGGCAACGATAGTCGTTCTTTGAATATAGAATATAATGCTGGCACTGCCATTCCTATCCAAATACAGAAAGTCATGAAAGAACCCACTAATACATAATCTCTTTCTCGTGGTTCGTTTGGCGGTTGATTGGAGTAGATAATAATACCCAATCCTGTCATTAGAAAAAGCATCATGATAGCCATAAATTCTTTAGGACTATTCCGTGCATGGAACAGTAATCCGAACAGCCCAAATATCAAGGGTAAGAAGAAATAGTGATTTTTAGATTCATTATTTTTCATAACATCAGTAATGGCATCTTGCTCGTAGTATCCTTCACCAGATCCTGGAAGAACCTTACGCAATAGACTACTTTCATCAAATGCAGATAGTCCTGATTCCCAATGTCCTGCTTTCAGATCCCATGGCTCGTAACCTTGAGAACCGTTTTGCTTACCTACGAAATTCCACATGAAATATCTCCAGTACATCCAGTTAAACTGGTATGAAAACATATATTTCATATTATACATTCCACTTGTCGGCTTGCCTTTATCATTTCCAGTAAGATATTTCTTCCATCTACGGTGTAGCGCTGGTCTACTAGATTCTGTGTGTCCTATTCGAGGGAATGTTATCTGATCTTTACTAGCATACTCATATTCATACTTTTCGTCCACCACTTCATACTTATCTCCTACTAGACCATACCGTGGCGATTTATTAACTTTAATTGGCCTGGCATCAAAGTGCGGTCCTTTTACTAAAGCTCTTTCACCGTATTGTTCTCTGTTGAGATACGGTAATAATCTCATGGCATCACTAGGTACATTCATATTAACAGGTGTATCTGCATTGGCTCTTATAACCACAACTCCTATCGTAGAGAATGCAATCATAATAAGAACCGCTGAGAAACTTAATATATGTAGAAGGTGACTTCCCATACGTCTAGCTAAGTAAAATGCACCAAACGATAAAGCTGCTAATATCAATATAGTAGGGATCAAACCACTGTGAACTCCCATGCCCATACTGTTGACAGTAAATAGCTCCATCTTAGCCCATATCGTAGGAATACCCACGATAACAATCTTCTGAATAAATCCAATCATGAACACACCAGCTAGTATACTGAGAATGCCACCTTTGATATTAGGTTCTTTGTATTTTTTGAAATAATATAATAATCCAATAGCTGGAAAAGTCAGTAGACTCAATAGGTGAACTCCGATTGATAGACCACCGCAAAAGAGTGATAGCACTAACCACCTATCATTATCTAGATCGTCACTAAGGTAGTACCACTTGACCGCAGACCATAAAGTAAGGGCTGTAAAGAATGTCGACATTGCATATACTTCACCTTCTACTGCTGAAAACCAAATAGAAGATGCGAATGCTGTAGAAAGTCCAGCTACTAATCCTCCAGCAGCGATAGCTAGATTCTCTCCGTCTGTAGTTTCTCCTTCTCTACCCTTCCAAGAAAGCTTAGTGAGCATGATGGTAACCCAACAGATCATCATCGCAGCAAGTGCTGAACATAATCCAGACATAAGGTTGACTGCAAATGCGATGTCAGCAGGATCATCAGAGAGAATCTCCGCAAACCATGTAAATATCCTTCCGATCAATACATACAATGGTGCCCCTGGAGGGTGAACCACCTGTAGTTTGTAGGCTCCTAAAATAAACTCTCCACAATCCCATAAGCTACCTACGCGCTCTACAGACATGAAATAAACCACCATAGCCACAGCTAATACTACAAGCCCTGTAATGTTGGATAATCTTTTTAATGAATTCATATTTTATTCTTTCTATCTATCTGTATGTCACAAACAACAATCATAACCAATACATCATTGTAAAATAGCGTATTACCCATATTCCTTTTATAAATATGTAATTATTATAAGAATGAAAACTATACTTAAATATTATTGATAATATGCCGTTGTCATTACCTTGCAAATATATCAAAAACGTTCAGGATTGTCTTATTATTCAATAGTTACGATAAAACCCATTTTCATGAACGTTAACGATGATTTCATTATACTGAACTAGACATGAAATAGTGCTCCTAGAAACTAATTCCCTCGTACTAATGCGATGATCAGTACAGAATTACCATTTCATTACTCCTCAATTAAGAAATGCAACTCAAAGCATCCATCTTGTCAATAAATCGTGAATAATAGGTTAATTAAAGCTGCATTCTTGTAGAGATACTTTTAGATGGGAGAAATCGTTTAGACATGGCCACTTAAAAGCTCAATGTGGAGTAAATCTCCAAGCTACTATGTGAGACTTACCTCCAAGCTGTCACCCACTTATCAGCTTTCACCCCAAAATTACCGTTTAATACAAACCCAGTTCATCAAATTGAGAATTATCCAAATCATCTCACTGTCTAATAACATATACGTCAAACTTTCAACCTTACCAAAAACTAAATCTTATCTTTGCATCTTAATACCATTAGACAAAACATGTTATTTAAAGCGCTACTCATTGGAGCCTTGGTGTTTTACTTTTTTAGAATAATAAGTAACTCGCCAAAGATCAAACAAGCACCTACGAAATCTAAAATCAAGAAAAAGGGTGATCAAGATGATTATATTGACTACGAAGAAGTAGACTAGACATTATTATCTAAGGCTTTTCAACAGCTAATACGCCATTGCTCTTTACCATATAAGAGCAAAATACAACCTATAAATATGAAAGAAAATATATCAGACTGGATCATCGAACGTAATCATCAGTACCTTATACTTAATAAGCCTGCAGGAATACCTACACAATCAGATAAAACCAATGATGCAGATCTACTAACTGCTATGCAAGCATACGCTAAGTCTGATCTTAAATTGATCAATAGACTAGATAGACCTGTAAGTGGATGTGTAATTTTAGCGAAATCTAAGAATGCAACAGTTCATCTCAGCAACTCAAAAAAGATAGTTAAGACTTATCTCGCCATAGTAGAACCTACGTTAACTAAGGAAAGTGACGATCTAGTAGCATACTTAACTAAGGGTACAACTAACAAAGCTTACCTCAGCGAAGTAGAAAAAGAAGGCTATCGAAAGGCTGAGATGAGTTATAAGCTAATACATACTTTTGATAAATATCAGTTAGTAGAGATTGAATTGCACTCTGGTAGATTTCATCAGATACGAGTAATGCTCTCTCACCTCGGATGTCCAGTCAAAGGTGATGTCAAATATGGTGCACGTAGAGCCAACAAAGATCGATCTATCGGATTACACGCCTGGAAAATAGCATTGGATCATCCAGTGCATGGCAAGATGGAACATTATACATCACCCCTACCTGACAATGATACGATCTGGAAATTGGCTGGAGACATATTGAAATAATGAACTCACCCATACTCCTAATTTCCCAATAATATAATACCTATACTTACAACAATGGAAGCGAAAAGAACAGACGTAAATTCACTTGGAGAATTTGGCTTAATTGATCATCTTACTAAGACATTTAAGAGTACACAAAAGAGTACTAAAAAAGGTGTTGGTGATGATGCTGCAGTGATGGAGTTCAGTGATCTTCAAACAGTGATATCTACAGATATGCTTGTCGAAGGCATTCATTTTGATCTTGCTTATACACCCTTGAAGCATCTTGGGTATAAATCTATCATGGTCAATCTTTCGGATATATATGCCATGAATGCAATACCTAGTCAGATAACTGTATCTATTGCTATATCGAACAGATTTTCTGTAGAGGCAATGGAAGAGTTGTACGCCGGTATACACAAAGCATGTGAGCTATATGATGTAGATCTCGTAGGTGGAGATATGACATCATCACCTACAGGACTAGTAATAAGTATCACCGCTATAGGTTCTGCTCAAGCAGATAAAATCGTTTATAGATCTGGTGCTAAGAAAGGTGATATACTATGTGTAACTGGTGATCTTGGTTCTGCATATTTAGGCCTACAAATATTGGAGCGTGAAAAACAAATCTATCAAGAATCACCGGAAGTTCAACCAGATCTAGAAGAACAACCATATCTAATCGAACGTCAACTCAAACCAGAGGCTCGTAAAGATGTAATCGATTATATGGCAAAAAACAATTTAGTACCCACTGCTATGATCGACGTCTCAGATGGATTAGCTTCTGAAGTATTTCACCTCTGCAAAGAGTCTGGACTAGGCGCATTTATCGAAGAATCAAAAGTACCTCTGCACCCAAGTACAGAAGAGATGGCCATCAAGTTCAACATGGATCCTATCACTTGTGCTCTCAGCGGTGGTGAAGACTACGAATTGTTATTTACAATAAGTGAAGAAGATTTAGAGAAAGTTAGGTATATGCCGGACGTATTTATCATCGGTGAAATGGCGGCTAAGAAAGATGGCATTACGCTTCATAGTAGTGGTGGCAATATACATCCATTAAAAGCTCAAGGTTGGAAACATTTTGGGAATGAATAAACTAAAGTAGAACAAGATACTTACGTGGTAGGACTGAAATAACCTATGTTAGAATGTACCGGTTTGTCAGTTTAATTTACACTTTCAAAACTCACATCAACGACCTACATATAGATCATAAGAGTACGCAGGTAGATTATATCCAGCATATTAGTAGGCAAACCTTGCGTTATCCCATTCTCCAATGCCATCATTAGTCAATATACTCAGGTCAAATACTAAGTATCTATAAAATGCATTTCAAAGTCTGATCTCAGCTACCAGTACTTAGCCGTTAATAATTCGATATCTATATCATAAATAGAGCTATTACTCAATAGTTGCTTATACTTCTTTATCACCTTTGTATCTTGTCCTTTAGTAGCAAGGCTCAATAGCAGAAAACTAACAATATTTATAATGTACTTTTTCATACTAACTTTTTAGTGCTACATTCGTTTTTTTGAATATTATTAAACTATTCACTATGCCAAAAGTATCTGTATTCTGTGCCTCTTCCTCTAGGGTAGATGCTAAATATCTCAACTCAGCCACGGAGCTAGGTCACATATTTTGCGAAGAAGAAATTACCCTGGTATATGGTGGCGGTAGTGCGGGTCTCATGGGTGCCATAGCTGATTCGATGCTTGACAAAGGTGGCGAAGTGATTGGTGTCATTCCAGAGTTCATGAAAGAAGTAGAATGGGATCATAAGTCCGTAGAAGATATGCGTACCACTGAAAGCATGGCTACTCGCAAGCAGACATTCTGGGATATCAGTGATGGACTAGTAGCACTTCCTGGAGGTGTAGGTACTATAGAAGAAGTAGTTGAGGCTATCAGCCTACTGCGATTAAAACGGATGACTATGCCGATGATAATTGTCAACCTTGATGGATATTTTGATCCATTCATTGAGATGCTGAATAGATGTATAAACGAAAAATTTATGAATCAAGCCGATCGTACGCTTTGGCAAGTGACAGCTACCGTGGCAGATGTTGTACCTTTACTCAAGAGATTATGGAAACAAAATACTTAAAATCATATTTTCAAAAAGATGGCATAGAAGCTGGCTGTGATGAGGCTGGCAGGGGATGTCTTGCTGGCCCTGTATATGCCGCAGCTGTGATCTTGCCCAAAAAATTTAAACACAAGCTACTAGACGACTCTAAGAAGCTCACACACGCACAAAGGCTAGAATTACGCACAGTAATAGAAAAAAAAGCAATCTCGTACTCTATCGCTCGACTTACTCACAAAGAAATAGATAGATACAACATCCTTAATGCATCATTAAAAGCAATGTACAAAGCCGTAAAATCTCTAGATACAAGGCCTACAAGATTACTTATTGATGGCAATAGATTTATAGATAACGCTAATATACCACACCATTGCATCATCAAAGGGGATAGTATATATGCAAGTATCGCTGCTGCATCGATCTTAGCTAAAACCTATCGTGATGAATACATGGAAAAGCTACACAAAAAATTTCCACATTACGCTTGGGATCGTAACAAGGGCTACCCTACTAAAGCGCACAGAACTGCAATACATGAGAATGGTGCTTGTATTTACCATCGTAAAAGTTTTAGATTGTATCCTGATCAAGAAAAATCTCCCCTTCTAAAGAAAAAATAAGACTTATAGAGTCGCTATTTAGAGATTTAGAGAGCTTAAACGGTCCTCATAGAAATTGTAACACACTAGGAAAACTACAAGTTATGTAGATAGCAATTTAAAATAAGTCTACTCTAAAAATCTATTCCCTCTAAAGTTCGAAATCTAGAAACTCCGCGCCTATGTGAGAAACGGATTACTTCTACGCTCTTTCCCAATTGTCGTAATCTCTCCATGCCCTGAATAGACCACAACTTTATCATCAAGTTTTAATAACTGTGTCGTAATGGAATCTATAAGCGTTTTGAAATCTCCACCGGGGAGATCAGTACGACCTATGCTTCCATCGAAGAGTACGTCTCCAGCAATAAGCTGCAAAGACTCATGGTTGTAAAGTGATATACTCGCTGGAGAATGACCAGGGGTAAAAAGTACTTTTAGCGACGTATTTCCAAAGGTAAGGATATCATCTTGAGCTAAAAATGTCTTGATATCTGGAGAACGCAAATAAGATATACCATACATCTGACTCACTGTAGGTTGGGCATCTAACACGACCTGTTCTCCAGCGTGGCTCGTCAAAGATAGTCCATAACGATCAGAGACAAACTTATTACCCAATACATGATCTATATGACAATGTGTATTGACTAAGTGTACTGGCACAAGCGCTTGCTGAGCAATAAAATCTGTGAGCTGCGTTTGCTCTTCTTCTGTATAACAACCAGGATCTACAATGATACAGTCCTTTGTATCATCATACAACACATATGTATTCTCACTAAATGGATTGAATGTAAAAGTCGCTATATCCATTGAATTTATTTACAGATTTGATCTTTGAGGAATTGATTTGCTTGTGCAAAAAACTCTTCACGAGTTTGAGCGTATTCAGCACCACTGTAAATATTTGTATGACCCCCACCCTCAACTGTTACTAGATCATT
>TARA_B110000483_G_scaffold47369_1_pt1 | contig 19236 bp, 15 predicted proteins | sample TARA_B110000483 | Tara Oceans TARA_B110000483 (sample SAMEA4398176) | marine metagenome | biome: Polar Biome; feature: [SRF] surface water layer (ENVO:00010504); material: water (ENVO:00002006), including particulate matter (ENVO:01000060) such as... | depth 5 m
ATGGGTCAATGCCTCAGGATACTACAAAGTATTAAGGTTGTATGATCTGTGTTTATACTTCAGTAATATTCCTTATATCGACGATAGGAATTATCAATAATTATCACTGAACTACAGTTTTTTGAAAACTATCGAATCACTGTGATATCTCCACTGTATTGTAGTACTCTACCATCTAAGAAGTTGACCTGTGCAGTATAAACATATACTCCAGGATTGACATATTGACCATTGTGTTTTCCGTCCCACCCATCTTGCTGTCCTATTTCAGGGATATATTCGTTTTCTATAGAAAATACACTATTGCCCCATCTGTCGTATATGGAAAGATATGATATAGAAACAGCACCTGAGCCTATTACAAGGTTGAAATAGTCATTGGTGCCATCACCATTTGGCGTGAATATATTGGCAATGTATACATTTCTACTTATGTTAACTGTGATGAGAATATCATCTATTGCAGAACATCCATTTTCGTCGACGACTGTTACTGTATATAGTTGATCGAATTGCGTATTGGAAATTACCTCTTCACAGTCTGCGGCTTGGCATTCTAGGCTATCCATGGGTGACCATGATACATCTGTTACAGGCAATGTAGAGTTTATGATCGGTGAGATAATATCACTCGCACTTCCAAGATCTATTTCTTGATTTGGTCCGGCATCTACTATAATCTCATCTGGCTGATCGATAGTGATAGTGGTCTCCCAACTGCAAAAACCAGTGCTGTCAAAAACGGTGATCAGATGCTCATCAGCATATACTGCTACACAACTATCTATTGGAAATCTAAATCCGTCAGGGGTTATCGTAAATGTATAGTCATTACCGACCCCTCCAGTAACAGACTCTATACTTATACAGGTGAGCTCACCGAAACAATTGGGCTCTGCAATATCCCCTAATACAACCATGACTGGTTCAGGTGCTACCAATGTATATGATGCTTCTGCTATACAATTGTTATCGTCGGTTACAATTATATTGTATGTACCAGCACTAAGGCCTTTAGCTAGTTTATTAGTAGATACATTATCCGTCCACATATATGTGTATGGCTCAGTTCCGCCAGTAGTTTCTACAGCCAATTCTCCATTGTTTTCATTACAACTCACTTCTTGTAGAAGTAAAGAATCTATTTTAGTACTCAGAATCATAGGATTTAATAACTCTATAGATCGTGTAACGTTACAGCCATTGGCGTCCGTGATCATTAAATCGTATAGTCCAGCACAGAGGTCTATTCGCATCGAATTATTACTATTGTCGTCTAACCATGTATAGTTATAAGAAGCAGGATTACCACCTGTCGTTACGATTTCGATTGTACCATCGCAATCTCCAAAACAACTTGGAGAATTAAATACACTGTTAACTATATCAATCGCAATAGAGTCTATATTCGGAATAGTAAAAAATACAGTATCCGAAGCACAGAAAAAGTCGGTTGCAATAACCCAATTTTCTCCTGCTGGAAAATTTGATTGGCTACTAGTTATTCCACTCACTCCATTCGCAGGATCGTTAGACCAAAAATAGGTATACGTGCCAGCCATTTCAGGACCACCATTTGCAGTTGCCGTGATAGATCCATTATTTGATCCGAAGCAATCGACACCCACGATATCTGTAAAATCTACTCCTATTGGGTTTTGTACTGAAAGCGTGAGGAAAGTATCTAGTTCACATTGGTTATTGTCTGTGATTGTGACATCATATGTACCTTCTGTGACTCCACTGAGTACTTGTGACATACTTCCATCTTCCCAAAGATACTCAAAAGGTGAAGTTCCTTCAATATGGACGATACCTATAACACCATTAGGTACACCAGGACATGTAGGTTCTGTAAAATTACCTTCTATAGTAATAGGTGATGCCACTGCAAGTATGACAGTATCTAATGCTGTGCAGCTACCAGTAACATCTGTTGCAGTCACGTAGTACACTCCAGATCCTAGATTGGACACAGTCTGCATATCTGATACAAATGTACCATCTGGAAGCTCCCAGTTATATGTGAATGTATCTCCACTAGTTATGACTACTTCTATAACACCGTTTTCGTCTTGTGGACAGTTGATGGCTTGTATTATATTAGAATTGATCTCTATATCTTCACCATTAGGTAAGTCGAATGAAGCGATATCTGTACAACCATGGTTATCAGTCAATGTGACTTGATACATACCACCAATGAGTCCATTACGATCTTCTGCATTAGAGGGTCCATCAGACCACATAAATTCATATGGGCTTGTACCTCCTGAAGGCGTAAGTAGTATTACACCATCGTTACCTATACATCCAGGATTAATTACATTATCAGTAAGAAGCACTAATTCTGTTGGCTCTTCTAAACAGAATGCATCAGATATCTCACATCCGTTGAATGATTCTATAACTGTTACAGTATAGCATCCAGGATTGAGGTCAGGGAATGTTTGTTTTGTTGGAGTTCCAGCTCCTGCAATTAACATATTCATATCATCTCTTACGATGAATCCGAAGTTAGTACTTCCTATGCCCTTAATGGTAACTGATCCATCATCAGCTCCAAAGCATGATATGTTTGTAACGTCAAGCTCTATAGATAGATCTACTCCTATGAAAGGTATGTCGATGAAGCTATCGACTTGACATAGTGGTATAGCGGCATCAATTACAGAGAAGTTGAAAATTCCAGTCTCTACATTATTGAGGAAAATTGTGTCTATTGGTCCGATGTTTCCCGCATCTGTTTCGTATTTGTATTCTGGATTAGTTGGCATAGTTGGAAAAGGAGTTCCTCCTTCTGCCCATATTTTTACTACAGCGTCATTATTACCTTCGCAAGAGGCACTATCTAATAATTCAGCATGTAAGATTAATGGCTCAATGTATAATGTGGCAGATTCAGTTGCAGAACAGCCACTTAGATCAGTCACAGTTACAGTATATGTGCCACTGCCGAGATTATCTATATCTTGCGTAAATTGAAAGGTAGACCATTCGTAATTTGCTACTACTTCGTCTCCGAAGCTATTGGTAACCTTAGTTTCGATAAATCCCTTATCTCTATTGAAGCAATAAGGATCAGTGGCTTCAAGCGTTACCTGTATTGTTCCGATATCAGAAATAAAAATGTTTTGGATAATTACCTCTCCTGAATTGTTGTCGGTCGCCGTGATGGTGTAGTTGTTTGTAGAGAGTCCTTCCAATCTCACCCATTCGCTTTCTCCTATTGTACCCATGAATCCTCCAGGAATAACGGTGTAATTATAACTACCAGATCCACCTGCTACATAGAATGATAGAGTACCGTCATCGTTTGCTGTGGATGCATTGCATCTAAATGCATTGATGATCATATCTGAACAGGAAATACCAACACTTCCTTCATTGACTATGATTTCTTGATTTTCGCAACTCACACCAGTGTCAGAGATCTGATATATCTCTAGTGGCAGAGGATCTGACGTGAAAATAACTGGACTAATCAGTCCACACGTGCCTACAATCTTAAAACATAAGGAGAAAAGTACATCTCCATTTGGTATTGTAACACCATCTGCTTCTGTAGAATTAGGATCGGTCCAAAAGACTCTTACTGTGCCATCATCATCAAAGCAATTAAAAAATAGTTCAGTCTGGTCCAAGGGAGAGTTAGTTACATCTACAGGACAAATTATAGAAAGTAAATTGCTGTTATAATTAATAGAGAATTGCATGCCTTCTACTCTAATAAAATTATCAGCAGTCACATCTACACATACAATATCGCCGAACTCGCCAGTTAAAGACCCAATATTAAGTTCAATAGGATTAAATCCATCAATAGTTGGCTTAGCTGATATGTCTAGCGTTATACCCAATATCAGACAAATAGCCATTAAAGTTGATTGAATATTTATTTTCAAAAGCTGGTTATTCATAAATTTATTCTAAGCTTTAATAAAGCTTTTTAACATTCGGGTAATAACACCTTATTTTACAGTGTGTTAGAGTAAAAATTGTTTGTAATTTACCTCATCGGTGAATGGTCGCAAAGGTATAATATATATGTGATTCTTCTTATGTGTTTATTATAATACTATTCCACTTTAACAAACCTTAATTGTAACGTTCTTAATATTAGTGCGAGTATATCAAAACTGACTAGTTTATTGGTATTAATAAAAAAATCGATTATGCTTCCCAGCTCTATCTATACTCTAGATAGAGCTGAGGGTTATTTTGTTACATTAGCAATGTAGAATAGCCTTTTGGCCGTTGAATAAAAGACGAAAGTCAAGCATGCAACTAATATAAAGCTAATGGAAATTGATTTATTAACTTAATGATTGTTGCGGCATTTAGGCTACTTAAATGCCCAATTATTTTGGTGTTTCGTTGTTACTCGATGGAATAAACTAAAAGAATTAATGATATTTATTCTCTAATAAACGGTATTACATTACTTTTCCTCTTATCAAGACTTTTTCTATGTGATTGGTGCCAAACATATATGGTATATAAGTTAAGTTTGGAATGTTCTTAGTGATAATTAAATTGGCTAGTTTCCCCTTAGTGATGCTTCCTACTTCATCTTCTAGTTGCATTGCGTAAGCACCGTTGATAGTCACTGCGTTGAATGCTTCTTCTGGTGTCAACTTCATCTTAGTGCAAGCCAGTGAAAGTAAGAATGGTATATTTCCAGAAGGCGACGATCCAGGATTGAAATCTGTAGCTAGGGTGATGCCTAAGCCAGCTTCAATCATTTTTCTTGCTGGCGCGTAAGGTATATTGATATAATAAGAGCAAGAGGGTAGTAGCGTAGGGATTGTATTACTTTGTAGTAGTGCTTCTATTTCAGTATCTCCCATGACCTCTAGATGGTCTACAGAGATAGCATTATTAGCGATACCTACTTGTACTGCTCCAGAGTTAGACAGTTGATTGGCATGAATTTTTGGTGGTATACCGTATTTTGCGGCAGCCTTAAGTATTCGATCCGTCTCATCTACTGTGAAGAATCCTTTTTCACAAAATACATCGCAGTAATCAGCTAATTTTTCTTCTGCTATTTTGGGTAGCATCTCATTGATTATGAGATTGATATAGTCCTCTCTTCTTTTTTTGTATTCTGTTGGGATAGCATGCGCTCCCAAGAAGGTAGATTTGATAGATATAGGGCTGTACGCGGATAATCGTCGTATTACTCTTAGCATTTTGACTTCACTCTCTAAGGACAAGCCATACCCAGATTTGATCTCTATCGCGCCAGTTCCATATTGTGTTACTTCTTCTAGTCGACCTTTTGCCATTTCATATAGATCGTCTTCTGAGCAGTCTTTGAGTTTGCGTGCAGAGTTGAGTATACCTCCGCCTGCAGCGGCAATGTCTTCATAAGACATCCCTTTGATTTTCATCTCAAATTCTTTCTCTCTAGTAGCAGCAAACACGATATGAGTATGGCTATCGCACCATGCAGGTAATACTAGACTATTAGTAGCATCTATAACCTGATCCATATTATCTGGACAGTCTACCATGCTTCCATAATCAGATATTCTTTCGTCTTCTATCAGGATATATCCATTGGCGAGCATCTCTACAATAGAAAGAGCCTCAGCTTTTTTATAAGTTTGAGGCCCTTCGATTATTCCTATAATATTCTTTATGTTCTTGATCAGTGTGCGCATTAGAGATAATATTGTTCTAGTCTTTTACAAAGATAATTATACTAATTCACTATTCCCTTGATATCAAATTCTTCTGCCAATATCTTTCTAAAACTTTCAGCTTCTTCCAATGTAGCAAACTGTCCGAGCTTTACTCTGAAAAGTACTTTGTCACCTTTATAATCATTGATTACAACTACACCTTCAAGAAATAACTCTCTCAAATGTGCAGCCATCTTAGTAGCTCTAGCGTAAGTTCCGTATACACCAGTCTGAACTCTAAATACTGATTTATTACTGTCTTTGAAATTGATGTATTCTGTGGACGCCATCGAAGAGTTGTCATCCTCAGCTTCGTAAGTACATTGCTTTTCTGTTGGGGAAGCATTGAATCCATTGACGATTATTCGTTTATTATCTACAGAATTTTGTCTATTTAATAATTGGACGAGATCAGCGGAAGTTAGCGTTTCTTCTATCCTGTCTACCACTTGACCTTTACTATTAAGGATGAGAATAGTAGGAAGATATCGAATTTCATATTGCTTTTTCATTTCAAAACCTTCCTCTTCATCGATATTCATCTTTACAGCGATAAAATTATTGTTAAGTAACTCTACTACGGTTTTGTCTTTGAATGTAGTCTGATCCATCCAATTACATGGTGTACACCATCTAGCATAGAAGTCTACGAAGACTAATTTCCCTTCGGCGCTAGCTCTTTGCTTCGCATCTTCTATGTTTGAATTGAGAAAATTAACATCGCCATCACTAACACTTGCAATAGCAACTGTGAGAGAAGTGAAAAGTAACAACAATAACACTACGGCTCTTTTTACGGTTTCTAGGTTAGAATTCATAATCTTTACAATTTATGGGTTGGTTATAGTGCCTTTTATATTTATTTCATTGTTATTCCAATGTTGTAATAACAACTTAGGAGTAATATTTCAGGCTTAGTGAATGAATAACCAGGGACTTTACTAAATCATATTAAAAAACAGAATTTAGTTAGACGCTTATTACAATTTTCATTCATTTATAATCAGATGTCTTTGACATGATTGATAATTGCAAATTGTATACCAAGAGAGATGTAGAACTGGGGAGTAAGGATGGTTTATAAATGTCAATGCTGTTTTATTTTATGCGTATCTAATTGTAAAACAATATTTTACATCTTCAATATTTGTTTAATGTGTATTCTGAATTTTTATAAAATTTAATAAGAATAAATGAAATAAATGTTTTTTTGATTCTGCATTGAGAAGTTACCAGACAGATTTGGAAGAAATAAATTTTAATAGTAGTTGGCAACTCACGACCAAATATTAACTTCACCGTTTGTATTTATTGGTGTATTTATATTAACGCACTGAGTGAATACCGCTAGTAAGAAAATCAAAAGCAAAAAAATCATGAAGTTAAGAAGGGCAGCGATAACAGGGATAGCAGGATATACACCAGATACAGTGCTTACAAATGCAGATTTGGAGAAAATGGTTGATACAAACGATGAATGGATTGTATCGCGTACGGGTATCAAACAACGACATATACTTAAAGAGCCCGGAAAGGCGACTAGTGACATGGGAGCTGAGGCGGTAAAAATACTTCTAGAGAAAACGAATACTGATCCTGCAGATGTGGAACTATTGATATGTGCTACTGTGACTGGGGATATGATATTTCCTGATACAGCCAATACCATTTGTGACAAGGTAGGTATCAAAAATGCGTATGGATTTGATGTGAATGCCGCTTGTTCTGGATTTCTATTTTCGTTGACTACAGCTAGTAAATTTATAGAGACAGGAGTGCATAAAAAAATAATAGTAGTAGGTGCAGATATGATGTCAAGTATAGTGGACTATGAAGATAGAGCCACTTGTATAATTTTTGGTGATGGGGCAGGAGCAGTTATGCTTGAGCCGAGCGAAGATGATTGTGGTATACAAGATAGTTTATTAAAAGCTGATGGTTCTGGTCGTCAGTACCTGCATATGAAAGCAGGAGGATCGCTGCATCCTGCTACTTTAGAAACAGTTACGGCTAGGGAGCACTTTGCTTATCAGGAGGGTAGAACTGTATTCAAACATGCTGTGAGTGGTATGGTAGATACTATGAAAGAAGTAATGGAGCGCAACGGTCTCACAAGAGACGATATCAATTGGGTAGTACCACATCAAGCCAATCAACGTATTATAGAATACGTAGGAAATATGTTTGACTTTCCAGTAGAGAAAGTAATGAACAATATAGCTATGTATGGTAATACCACTTCAGCGACTATTCCATTAGCGATCAGAGACTATGAGTCTCAGCTCAAAAAAGGAGACAACCTACTAGTAACGGCCTTTGGTGGCGGATTTACTTGGGGAACTACGTTCATCAAATGGGCTTATAATGGGTAGTAATAATTATGCTTATAGGACCTAATATTAATAGATATTGACATAGCTACGGCTTTAATAAATTGACATAGTAAGGTATGCCGTCATTATTATTTTATTTTTGCGACAGCATATTCATTTGGATCTAGCAGTTGTTAACATTTTTTAAAAGAAAAAATCAATGGGTTCTACTACAGATATTAAAAATGGTCTTTGTTTCAGATATAACCATGATATATTTAAGGTCACTGAATTTCTGCATGTTAAACCAGGGAAGGGACCTGCATTCGTGCGTACAAAGATGAAGAGTCTCACTACTGGAAAAGTATTAGACAATACTTTTCCATCAGGTCATAAGATCGACATCGTAAGAGTTGAAAACCGTAAATACCAATACCTCTACAACGATGATATGGGATATCACTTCATGAACAATCAGACTTACGAGCAAGTAAATATTGACAAGGCACTGATTGATAGACCAGAGTTACTTAAAGAAAGCGCTATTGTAGATATTATTTTTGATAGTGAGAATGAAGTTCCTTTAATAATGGAGATGCCACAGCATATCGTGCTTAAAGTGACATATACAGAGCCAGGCGTCAGAGGAGATACGGCAACTAATGTAACTAAGCCTGCTACAGTAGAAACAGGGGCGGAAATCAAAGTGCCTCTCTTTATCAACGAAGGGGATAATGTTAAAATAGATACTCGTACAGGTTCGTACTTAGAGCGAGTTAGATCATAAGAAAGTAAAAAAACGTATTTTCGGATTGCTCATTAAGAAATAAAAGAAAAGATCAACCAAATGGATCCAAAACAATTAAACGAATTACTCAGACTGATTAAGAAGCTTGATTTCGCTGAGTTTAAGATGGCTGAAGGAGATTTCTCTATGACAGTGAGATCAGAATATAAGCCAGGACATATACCTGCTCCACAGATTGTATCTATGGCAGCACCTGGTGCTCCATTAGCTGCGCCAGTGGCAGCTGTACCAGTGACAGATGTATCTGCAGTTACCGAAGCAGAAGAGTCAACAGGAAACCTACTTGAGATTAGATCTCCAATCGTAGGAACATTCTACAGATCAGCATCGCCAGATAAACCACCTTATGTAAAGGTGGGAGATAGCATAGCAGCAGGTGATGTTGTTTGCATAGTAGAGGCTATGAAACTATTTAATGAGATAGAAAGTGAAGTATCTGGTAAGATTGTAAAAGTCTTAATAGAAGAAGCTAAGCCAGTAGAGTACGATCAAGTATTGTATCTAGTAGATCCAAACGCCTAATTCTCTAGGCTCATTTTATCAATAGATGAATTTTGCTGTGGATAGAATCTGCTTCAATATTCTGATAATAAGGCAATTATGTTTAATAAAATCCTGATAGCAAATAGAGGAGAGATAGCACTGCGTATCATACGTACGTGTAAGGAGATGGGAATAAAGACTGTAGCAGTATATTCTACAGCGGATAAAGAAAGTCTTCATGTAAGATTTGCAGATGAAGCGGTGTGTATAGGTCCTCCCGCTTCCTCAGAATCTTATCTTAGTATTCCTAAAATAATGGCCGCAGTAGAGATCACGAATGCAGACGCGATACATCCTGGATATGGTTTTTTAGCGGAAAACGCTGATTTCGCTGAACTATGTGAGGAATATGGAGTAAAATTTATAGGCCCTAGTGCGGCAATGATCCGTAAGATGGGTGATAAAGTGACCGCCAAAGAGACTATGATAGCTGCAGGAGTACCTGTAGTGCCAGGCTCCGATGGACTTGTAAAAGATGTAGCATCGGGTATTAAAGATGCTAAAATAATAGGCTACCCAATCATACTAAAAGCAACTGCTGGAGGAGGAGGTAAAGGTATGCGTATCGTAGAGGAAGAAGAAGATTTTGAAAACCAATGGAATATGTGTAAGAATGAGGCTAAGGCTTCATTTGGTAATGATGGTATTTACATGGAGAAGTTCGTAGTAGAGCCAAGACACATAGAATTTCAAGTAATAGGTGATCAGCATGGAAATGTAATACACCTTTCGGAAAGAGATTGCTCTATACAAAGACGCCATCAGAAGCTTGTAGAAGAGTCACCGTCACCATTTATGACAAAAGCACTCCGTAAAGAAATGGGAGAAGCAGCCGTGAAAGCTGGTGCCTCAATCAATTACGAAGGAGTAGGTACTGTAGAATTTTTAGTAGATAAGTATAAAAAATTCTACTTCATGGAAATGAATACTCGTATCCAAGTAGAGCATCCGGTTACAGAGGAAGTAATCGATCATGACCTTATCAAAGAACAGATCAAGGTTGCTGCAGGAGATGAAATCGGCACTAAAAATTATATACCTAAGCTACACGCGATGGAATGTCGTATTAATGCAGAGGACCCATACAATGACTTTAGACCGAGTCCTGGAAAGATTACATCATTCCATAGTGCAAAGGGACACGGTGTACGAGTAGATACTCATGTGTATGCAGGATATATAGTGCCACCGTACTATGATTCTATGATCGCCAAGTTGATATGTAAAGCGCAGACAAGGGAGGAGTGTATCAAAAAGATGCAAAGAGCTCTAGATGAATTTATTGTGGAGGGAGTGAAAACTACAGTACCGTTTCATCAAGCATTGATGAAGGATCCAGATTTTAGATCAGGTAATTTCAATACAGGGTTTATGGAAACCTTTGATATTGGAGAATCGAAAAAATAAATGAATTTCAAAGTTTGAATTGTTCAATTTCGAATGGTAAAAAGTGACATAGATTTTTTTAGTGTTGAATTAAATTAACTTGGCTCGAGTGCTGTTCTATGATGCGCTTGAGCCAAGTAGTATATATATATCATTTGATATGCTATCACAGCAAAATACATCTTCTAACAATTCTGGATTTTGGCGACTCATGTCAAGACTCAAAGGCTATAAGAAGAATGTAATTTTAGCGATAGTTTCTAATGTCTTGATGGCCATATTTACGGTGGTGAGTATTCCTATGATTGCTCCGTTTTTCGATATCTTATTTAGTCAAGAGGTAGTGGCTTTATCTAAACCGGAGGATAACAACCTTCCTGATAATCTAGATTACTTTTTTTCTCAGTTAGTGATTAACTATACGCCGCAGAAGGCTTTGTTGATTGTAATTGCTGCGATGTTAGTAGTGTTTTTTTTAAAAAATATATTTCGATATCTGGCTTTATATTTTATGGCTCCTGTAAGAAATGGAATCATCTACGATCTGAGAAAACAGATATTTGAGAAGTATATCGATCTTCCATTATCCTTCTATAGTACTGAGAAGAAAGGTGATCTTATGAATCGTATGACTTCAGATGTTCAAGAGATAGAATGGAGTATTCTTAATACGATAGAAGCCATATTCAAAGCGCCATTAATCATAGTAGGTAGTTTAACTTTTATGATATTGGTGAGTCCACAGTTGACTTTATTTGTACTAGTTTTGATCGTATTTACAGCATTCATTATAGGTGGAATATCTAAGACTCTAAAGCGATCGAGCTCTGAAGTACAGACGAGGCTGGGTCGTATCAGTAGTATACTCGAGGAGACTTTAGGCGGTCTGAGGATCATCAAAGGATTCAATGCACAGAAGTACCAAAGTGAGAAGCTTGAAAAGGATAATGCTGATTATCGAAATATACTGACGCGATTACTTTGGAGAAGAGATCTATCTTCTCCATTATCTGAGTTTTTGGGGATAGTAGTGGTCTCTATGTTACTGTGGTATGGTTCAGCATTAGTATTCGATAAGGTGCTTACCCCAGATTTGTTTTTTGCGTTCATATTCGCATTCTTTCAAGTGATAGAGCCGGCTAAATCATTTTCGTCAGCATATTATAATATTCAGAAGGGATTAGCCGCTGTAGATCGAGTAGATAATTTATTGAATATACCTAACCCAATAGTCGATCCTGAGAAACCACTTACTGACATTTCATTTGAGAGAAAAATCAAATTTGAAAAAGTCAGTTTTAAATATGATAATGCGGATACGGCAGCACTAGATCAAATAGATATAACTATAAATAAAGGAGAAGTAGTTGCCTTAGTGGGATCATCTGGCGCTGGAAAATCAACGTTTGTCGATTTGTTGCCAAGATTTTTTGATGTCTCATCGGGATCAATAAGAATTGATGGGAATGATATTAGGTCATATACCTTGTACGATCTAAGGTCACTTTTTGGTATTGTGAGTCAAGAAGCTATATTATTTAATGATACTATTAAGAATAATATTTTATTTGGTGCTGAGGCTACTGATGAGCAAATAGAGGAAGCTGCGCGTATCGCAAATGTGTCAGAATTCGTTAATGAAATGCCAGATAAATACCAATCAAATATAGGTGATAGAGGTATGAAACTCAGTGGTGGTCAACGTCAGAGGTTAACTATAGCAAGAGCAGTACTGCGAAATCCTCCGATTATGATATTAGACGAAGCTACTTCTGCTTTGGACTCAGAATCTGAGTTGCTGGTCCAAGATGCTCTTGAGAAACTAATGAAAAATAGAACAACAGTAGTGATTGCACATAGATTATCGACTATTCGAAATGCAGATAAAATCGTAGTGCTTGATAAGGGGAAGATAGTCGAAATGGGGTCTCATGAACAACTGATAACTTTAAATGGAAATTATAATAAATTTGTTGAGATGCAAACATTTGATTAGTTTTATAATATTAAAGAAACATCATGAAAATAAGATTTATTATAAAGTATATTTCTACTGCTATTATTGCTATGTATTGCACTGCGATAATAGGTCAGATTACGGTTACTAATTCTACGTTTCCGGAGGCTGGGGATATCTTATTTACCATTTTAGATACCGAATCTAACATATCGATTGGTGATGCTGGAGAAGATGTGATCTGGGATTACAGGTCTTTGACTGGCCCATTTGTACGAGAAACAAGATTTTTTGAAGCATCAGAAGGTATGTCGAGTGAAGACTTCCCAGATGCTGATTTAGTATCGTTATCGGCTAACGAGGAAGAAATTTATTATAAAAGTTTTTCTAATAAAATAATTGAAATTGGTAGAGCTGGAGAATTTGTTCCAGGTTTTGATATCCCTGTAGTATATGAAGAGAATCCAACGTTTAGAAGAGCACCCATATCTTTCGGTGATGTGGATGATGATGAATCGATAGCTTCTGTAGATATTGGAGCAGATATTATTCCGGCGGAATTGCTAGAGGGTGTTCCTTTCGAGTTTGATAGTGTTAGAATATCATTAATAAATAATAGTGAATCAGAAGTAGAAGCTTGGGGAACAGTAAGACTTCCAGATGGAGATTATGATGTGATAAGGGATAAAATCTCTAATACTGCAGACACTAAATTATTTGCTAAACTTCCTATCATTGGATGGTTTGATGTTACTTCACTTATAGGTGATATTGATGAATTAGGTGACGCAATTGGAGTTGTAGAAAGTATTACGTACAATTATTATAGTGCAGAAGATAAAGAAATCATAGTATCGATAATCACTGATGATCAAGACATGATTACAAGTGTGGAGTATAAAGGTGATGCGATCTTAAGTGATACCAAAGTAGTTACTCCTGATTATTCTATGATTACTGCTTATCCAAATCCATCTTTTGGTAGTGTATCTGTGCAGATGGTTAATTACCCACTAGGTGAGTACCGTATAAAGGTATATAACGTAGTAGGGAAAGAGCTATGGACAGAATCATATCAATTAAGATCTAATAGAGTATTCAAAGCGGATCTAATGCACCTTAGAAAAGGCACATATCTTTACTCTATCTTTGATAAGAATGGTAAGAAGCTAGTAACAAAAAGAATTGCGATCATCAGTATTTAATAAGGTTATTCCGTATTATTTTCATTAAAATTATACATATCGTACTGCTCGATAATTACATCAAAATATCGTCAGAAGAAAAAGCGAATGTAGTAAGTCATGTAATTGCCTTACTTATACTTCTAGGATGTATTCCAATATTATTGTTTAAGGCAATTTCACTCGGTAGTACATCTTCGATTGTAGGTATTGGGGTTTTTTCTCTGATGATTTTATTCTGTTATGCTTCTTCAGTACGATACCATCTTGCTAATGATAGCTCCGATAAGTATCAGTGGCGCAGAATCGATCATATCTGTATATACTTGCTCATAGGAGGTAGTTATACTGGTTATATATTGCGATTTATGGACACCCCAGAAGGACATATGTTCTTAGGGTTACATTGGTTTATTATAATACTTGGGATACTTAAGAAAATATGGTTCACTGGTAGATTCGAGATAATTTCAGTGCTATCATATTTGTTTCTAGGGTGGATGGTAGTATTTATATATGATGATATCGTACCACAGATGAATGATGTCACATATAATCTACTCTGGATTGGAGGTTTGATTTATTCCTTTGGAGTGATCTTCTACACATGGAACAAACTACCGTACAATCATTTTATCTGGCATATTTTTGTGTTTGGTGGCACATTTTGCCATGTTCTGAGTTTGTGGTCGAGTTTATAGATCGTCTTGATGAAAGTTAGAGTTTAAGAGTATTACTATCTTTATTTTTTCGTTAAGTAGATATACAATAATAGACTCGTATAAGTAATAAGGGGATACATATGAATTTTTTCAAGACAATGATTCTGGGATTAGCTATGATGCTGATATCTTTAGTAGCATCTGCTCAAGAGATTTCTCTACTTACGATTGCACCTGGGGATATGGTATACGACACCTACGGACACAGTGCACTGCGGGTCAACTATCCAGACCGTGATATGGATCTAGTGTACAACTATGGTTTGTATGATTTCAATACACCTGGATTCGTCACGAAGTTTATGAGAGGCAAACTGCTCTATCAAGTTGGAGCACATCGGTATGATAGTTTTTTATACAATTATAATCTTGATAAAAGATCTATCTACGAGCAAAAATTGAATCTCAACGAGATAGAAAAAGCAGCTTTAATCAAGGCCTTACGTATAAATATGCTCAAAGAAAATCGTAGCTACAAGTATGACTTCTTTTTTGATAATTGTTCAACTCGGCTACGCGATCTTTTTGAAGTTGCAGCTGATTCTTTAGAAATGCATGGAGAAATACAAGCACTTACTTTCAGGGACTTGATCAAGGAGCATCAATATGGAATGCCTTGGTCCGACTTTGGTATCGACCTTATTATAGGTGCTAAGGCTGATGTACTCTCATCTCTAGATGATCAGATGTTTTTGCCTTTATACCTTAAGCAGGTATTATCGAAAGCTGAAATACAAAGAGGAAATACTGTAGAACCTCTGCTAGGTGAAGCCTACGAAGTACTTTCGTTTCCAGAAGAAACAGAAAAGAGATTGACTAGGCCATGGTTCACACCTGAGCTTGTATTTGCTCTATTAGCTTTACTTTTATTGATGTTAAGGTGGCCATATCGAAAAGAAAAAGTCTTACCCAAATGGCTGAGAAATATTGATGGGACCTATATTACTATATTAGGAATATTAGGATTGCTATTGGCATTTATGTGGTGGGGTACAGATCATGTTCCGACTAAGTCCAACTGGAATCTAATATGGCTTTCGCCGCTATTACTTATCATTCATTTTGGCAAAGGAAAGGGATTTGTATGGATGACATACTTAATTTATTTGATGCTATTTACATGTTTGATTGCATTAGTCAATGCATGGATTCAAATTTTGCCACAACAGTTTAATGTTGCTTTTGGCTGGATGATTTTGATCGAAATCATGATATTACTTTTTGTATTGAAAATGGAAAAGAGAGCGTAACTGGTGTTAGGACAAAAGTCTTGAGGGATGACTTGAGAAAATGAACTCCTATAAACGGTCATTAAATCTAAAGCGGGAGACTTATATCTGGAAATAATCACTGTTAAGTGGATCGCTAAGCTTGACCCATATCACCGCTCATAAGATTTCGTAGCCTCTGAATTTCGGCTAGATCATGCAGTCTTTGTTTTTCAGTTTCAATAGCTTCTTGTATGCGTTGAGCTTTGGTTTTATCAAATATATCACTTTGGAGATAAAGCACCTTAGTAGTATCTTCATTTGCCCATGGATCTGACTTGATTTCATCTATCTCTATTGTGTTTTTGAAAAGGAATGCTGTGAGAATACCTATAATGGCACCACTCAGATGGCTCTCCCATGATACACCCTTTTCATTCGGTAAAAGGCCTTGCTCGTAGCCTGCGTACATAACCACAGTACATAAAGCGAGTACAATAGATTTGACATTTCGTCTGAGTAAACCTGTCCAAAGCATCCATGAGATAAGACCATATACTACTCCGCTGGCACCTATATGGTAGGCTGGCCTTGCGAATAACCAAACTGAAAAGCCACTAAGAAGATAGATGATTACAAAGCTAACTACGGCAACTCGATTATAGAAAACCATCATCACTGAACCAAGTACCAATAATGGTGCACTATTAGAAAATATATGATTCCAATCATTGTGCAGCAATGGACTGAAAAGTATGCCTTTGAGTCCGCCCATCTCTCTTGGATATATTCCATATCGACCTAGATATACGCCAGCTACTTCCTCATATATTTCTACACCCCAAATGAAAAGTACGAATAAGAGTGGTATTTTAATTTTATCTAGAAAATTTATCCAGCTGAATTTTTTGACCATATGTTGCAGTTGCCGCGTTAGTGTTTCTTATTAACTAAATCTGCGTTGTACTAGTTTAACAAACTTATCAGCTTTTTTATAATGAGATTCTGAATCCCATTTCAATTCTGTCGCTACTCCACGTATTAGGTATTCTTTAGCTTCATCGTATCCACTTAGCTCGTTGATGTCAGACATTACAGTTTTAAATCTTTCTTGATTCCCTCCAAAGAGCTCTTTTATCGTAAACATTCTTTCATTTATACCCATAGCTTTAGTCAAGTCTTTGAGGGGTAGATTGCCCAATTTGTCTGATATTTCCAATCCTCTTGACTTTTCGAATATTGAAATCATTTTTTCGGACAACTCTACTTTACTAGTTTCTATGACTACTGAAGCCGGAGTGCTTACTGTTTTTTTCGTTTCTACTGGAGTAATTGGTTTCACAGCTTCCTTTACTAATATTTCTTGCGGTGTCGAAATTATTTCGACTTCTTCCACTATAGGTAGGCCAGTCTCTGTTTTTTGGTAAGGCTTTCTTTCTATCTCTGCAGCTGTTTTTTTCTTCATTGCAACAGTTCTACTTGTCTTAGCTTCAGCGACTAAATTGTCAATAGGATCCAAAATTGATTCATACAGTTTACTGATATAACTCAGGAGCAGATTTTTTTCAATTTTAGATATCTCATCATCAGCAGTGATACTTTCAAAAAATGAATTGATTTTATTGATTTGCTTCTTGATCTTCTTATGATTCATACTCAAAGTAAAATTTTATAGTAAATCAATCTATTGAACGGTAGAGGTATAGATATTTATTATCATTATCTACCTAATAGATCCTTTCTATCATGTGTATAACAAAAATGATGCTAACATATTGCAATATTATTAAATGTGTATAATTTTTGAGATGTAGAATAAGAAATCTTAGTTTTTGATGACCTGCTTACTCAATATTTGGCTTCTATCTAGGGTCACAACTAGATTGTAAATGCCTGAAGGTAAGCTCGATTGGTCAAAGCGTAATTGGGTTCAAAAGGATTTAGGCAATAAATAATTGTGAGGTTAGTTTTACCAATCAAAGTACAACATTTATTGACTTCCGGAGGTGTTAGGTAGGCTTATGTCTTAATGATAACGAGGTATATGAAATATATAGTCTAATTGCAATTACAGCTCCAGCATTTTTTTTGAGCTATATAACTGACAACTAGGTCAAGTCCTAAATTTTTTCTTTCCTTTGTATCGATCACAATAATCGATATATGTTTCTCGAACCACACTTTAAAGGACAGCGCAGCGGATGGATAGAAGTCATCTGTGGCTCTATGTTTAGTGGTAAGACGGAGGAATTGATACGTAGACTTAAGCGTGCAAGGATTGCCAATCAAAAGGTACAGATCTTTAAGCCTGCGAAAGATGTTAGATATGATGCTGTCGATGTAGTGTCACACGATGACAATGTAGTCAATGCTCAGCCAGTGCCTTTAGCTATAGATATATTACAATACTGCGAGGATGTAAACGTCATAGGAATCGATGAAGCACAATTTTTTGATGATGATTTACCAGGTGTTTGTGAAAAACTAGCTCTTAGGGGCGTTCGTATCATAGTAGCAGGCTTAGATATGGATTTCAAAGGTCGACCATTTGGTCCTATGCCAGCATTACTGTCTATAGCAGAATATATTACTAAGGTACATGCTATATGTCCTCACTGTGGAAATCTAGCTACACACTCTTATCGTCTCATTGAAGAACAAGATACCGTAGTATTAGGAGAGAAGGATATATATGAACCTAGATGTAGAATTTGCTATAGCATGGGTAATATGTTGGATCTAAAAGTTAGATAGCTAGTTTTATCTGTAGGTTTCACTTATTCATTTTCAAGCTAAAACATATGGAATTCGAAAATTGAATGGAGAATAACATGAGCAAAACAATAATCATAGATAACTACGATAGTTTCACTTATAACCTTGTACAGATAGTAAACGAAATACAAGACGAAGAAGTCACTGTGAGAAGGAATAACGAAACTACTATCGAAGAGGTAGCTACTTTCGATCATATTATTCTCAGCCCTGGTCCTGGATTACCAGAAGAAGCCGGATTACTAAAAGATATAATTAAAGAATTAGGAAGCACACATAAAATATTGGGAGTCTGCTTAGGCTTACAAGCTATAGGAGAAGTGTATGGTGCTAAATTGAAAAATTTGGATAGAGTATTTCATGGCATACAATCAGAGTTTGTGCAATCAGAAAATATATCTGTGATATTCAAAGGAGTAAGTTTAATATTCCAAGCAGGAAGATATCACTCTTGGGTCGTCGATAAGGAAACTATAAGTGATGATCTAATTGTAACTGCAAGAGGTGAGTTTGGCGAAATCATGGCCGCTCAGCATAAGACTCACCAAGTATATGGAGTGCAATTTCATCCTGAGTCTATTATGACTCCACAAGGGAGTAAGATGGTAGAGAATTTTTTGAAAATTTAGTGAAATAATAATCAACCGAAGA
>TARA_B110000483_G_scaffold23816_1_pt1 | contig 19208 bp, 12 predicted proteins | sample TARA_B110000483 | Tara Oceans TARA_B110000483 (sample SAMEA4398176) | marine metagenome | biome: Polar Biome; feature: [SRF] surface water layer (ENVO:00010504); material: water (ENVO:00002006), including particulate matter (ENVO:01000060) such as... | depth 5 m
CGAGTCTCGTCCAGACCGCACAAAGAGAGTTGAAAGACTCTCTTTTTTTTGCGACTGTAATTTAAGTAGTTAATATTATTTTTTGAATAGACATTTAATAAATAGAATAAACCATAAATTAAAACGCCCATTGAAAATCAATTATGTTCAAGCAAATAAAAAAAATGGAAAGTAGTAGGAAAATTTTCAATCAAAGTATAAAAACAAAAAGTTTACTTCTGACCGTATTAGCAACGCTAGGATTGACTGCTACAACATTGGCGCAAACCAATTGCGACCTAATCAATTCTGCAACATTTACTGTGCCAAATCAACTGAATGTCGGTGCAGTGACCTATTCCTCGCCATTTACTGGTAACTGGAGTTATTGGAGTGATTGTCAAGTGACACTGAACAACTGGATTTATGTTGCTTACACCAAAGACCAAGCGAACAATTCAAATTTATATTTTAATGGCAATCTAATAAAAACTAGTGCCTATCAGAATCTTCCATATTCTTGGAATAGTCTAAGGTTGGGTACAGATTTGCCAAGTAATCCAAATCAATTTTTTAATGGACAAATTGATGAACTAAGAATTTCAAATATTGTAAGGTCTTCATCCGAAATAGCTAGCTATTTTGGTTCTAATCAACCCTTCGTCTCTGATGCTAGTACAATTGCTTTATATAATTTTAATCAATCAAGTGGATCTGTAATTAATGCCACAGCCGGTCCAACAGGAAATGGAACTAATACTTCATTTTCAGCTGGTGTTTACGGCAATTCTATATCTTTTAATGGCATCAACAGCTATGCTGATTTTTCGCTTGATGTTCCAGAAACAAATTTAACGGTTGAATTTTGGTTAAACGTAAATAGTATCTCTGGCGCTCAATGGGTGATTAACTATCCTGGCATTTATAGCGCAGGATTTGAATTAAATAAATACTCTCCGAATTATACTTGGTCAACAGGTGCGATGGGAAATTCTGTAACAGTCGATCCCACAACCTTGCCATATATATTTGTTTCAAACGAGAATTGTACGGATACAATTTGGTTTAATTCCCAATCTGCGACAACCTATGACACAACCTACGTAACAGTAACAGACACTTTAGTAATCAACACATCTGTTACCGGAATAAACCCACCAAACAATATAAACGCCATCAAGGTATTTCCAAACCCGGCCAGCACCCATGTTACTATTGATTATGGAAGCTTTACTATTATGAATGGTTATCAATTGGTAATCGAAAATTCATTGGGTCAGCAGGTTTTTCAAACAAATATTTCCCAGCAGAGCGATCACTTAAACATAGCAAATTGGGGAGGTAACGGATTGTATTTTGTTCATATCATAGACTCATTAGGCAATATAGTTGACATAAGAAAAATTGTTTTACAATAAATTTTATTGCAATCGGGGAAATAATTATAAAATACTATTCACAACTTACCATTTCATTAGCAATATTTTTCTGCTCCAGCTAACTTACCAATCGAAATAAAACTATAGTTGAAAATTTACCCCATCAATATTCTTCCTAAATCGTCAATGCTAAAAAACTCATAAATGTAGAATTGTCTCGAGAGGATACTTGCGAATATATTGAGTTTAGGCAAAAATGTAAATTCGCAATAAAACAGACATTATGAAATACAAACTTCTATTTTATTTTTTGACAGTTTCTTTTGTCTGTCTTATTCCCTAATCGCCGGTGCGCCGATATTATTTAATTTTACTCCCAAAGGGGAGATAGAATCTTCAATGCTTTGAAGCATTGAATTCATCTGATTAAAAAGTGTAAAAGCATTCGCTAAAGATTTTAACTGAGAAGTTGTAGCTCCATATGTAGAGCCGTTTGAACTTGCGCCCCAAATGTAGGTCCAGATGCTTGGATATTCATTTTTTTCGCCTACTTCTTCTCGTATTTCGCTCCCCATGAGATTGAGTTCTAAAACATTCATTTGTGCTTTAACTTGAAGCATTTCTTTCAACAAATTCTCATCACTCTTTACAGCCTTTTCATAGGCAAATAACATTAAATCAATGGTATTGCTAGCTTCCTTAAAGTCGGCAACTAAGTCATTTGTTTTTGCTCGAATAGACATGATATTTTTCCAATGATTAACTACATCATCAGGCTTACTGCCAGACAAAGAATTAGGATTAATCGATTTCACTTCATAGGATACTTGATCAGATAACTCCATAAAACTCCCATTCACTTTCTTAAAAAGTTGAGCTGAATAGGATCCAGGACCTACACGATAGCCTTTTCTTTCTTTTTCTAAGTCTTCGATCGACAGGGTATAAATAGATTCAGTCATAAGATCCCAAGTCACCCGGCTTAATCCTTTACTATTTTTGGCTTTAAGCTTTCGAATAATCTTACCCTCATTATCATAAACAAACAACCATATACTCGGCCGAATTTCCTTGTTTTCAGCTTCTAAAATATCCCATTCAGGCACAGCTACTATCCCTCCATTTTCCTCAATTTCATTTTCTCTTTCTGTTCGTAAGGTTTCTTTTGATTGCAAACTATCCTTCAGGTAATAAGTGAACTCAACACCATACGCTGGATTGTCAGCTGTAAAGTAGTTATCTCCTTGCGCACCTTTTTTCCTTCCGCCTAATATTCTGCGTTCGATATACCACAAACCATCTCTTGGCTCAAACAACTGTGCCTCCTGGTCATTATTGTTCAGGTCAAAGCTTCGTAGTGAAGAGTAATCGTCTAAGATGTAAATACCACGTCCAAAGGTGCCGACAACTAAGTCATTTTCTCGTTGTTGAATGCACAAATCACGTACCGCAATATTGGGCAATCCTGCCGAAAGTTTGGTCCATTTTTTAGCGCCATCAAGTGTAAAGTAAACGCCAAACTCCGTTCCTAAAAACATTAGATCACTTTGTTCAGGATCTTGTACAATGCGCCATAATAAGGTTCGTTCAGGCAAGTTGTTTGCTATGTTCAACCAATTCTTCCCTTTGTCTGTACTCTTAAACAAGTATGGATTGTAATCTCCGTATTTATGATTGTCAAAAACGGCATAAACTATATTTTCATCAAACAAATCAGCTTTGATATCATTGACAAAAGCAGTATTCGGTAGTCCGGCAATTTTTGAAAAATCCACTTTTCGCCAGTTTGCTCCGCCATCTTCCGTGACTTGAATAAGACCATCATCCGTTCCTATATAAATCAAACCTTCCTGCTTAGAAGATTCCGATAGGGAGGTAATTGTACTATAACTTGACATCGCATAAATATCCCAAGGGTTGTCCCATTTTTGTTTACTTCCATAAAATGGGGTTTGGATTCGTTCTATATTTTTTGTTAAATCCCCAGAAATTGTTTGCCAAGAGTCTCCCCTATCCACTGATTTCCAAACACGCTGCGAAGCATGATAAATAGTTGTTGGATTATGCGGGCTCACCAAAACAGGCGCATCCCAATTGTAACGCTCTGACTTTTCACCTAATTCAGGTTGAGGTTTGATATAAACGTTTTCCCCACTCTGTCGGTCGTGGCGAGTTAGATTGCCCTGCTGCCATTGCGCATATACAATGTTTGGATTTCCTGGTTCAGTGGCGGGTTGGTGACCGTCACCTCCTAATACGACAAACCAATCAGCATTAGTTATGCCATGTATATTATCTGTTCTTGATGGCGCTCCCTGCGTATTGTTATCCTGAGTTCCCCCATACACATTATAAAAAGGTTTCGCATCATCTACTGCGATTTTGTAAAATTGTGTGAGCGGTAAATTATCGATAAATTTCCAATTTTTCGTTTTATCAAAACTCTCATACAACCCTCCATCACAACCTACTAAAATGTAATTGGGGTCATTTGGCTTGAATGCAACCGCATGATTATCCACATGCTTTTCTTCCTCATTCATTCTTTCAAAGGTTTTACCGCCGTCAAAAGATACCTGCATGTAATTATCAGCTAAGTAGATCTCATCAAAATGATGTGGCGAGGCAAATAGTTCTTGGTAGTAATGAGGCCCTGTCCCTCCGGAAACTGCATCACTCATTTTTTTCCAAGATGCTCCTTGATTTTCACTTTTAAACACACCACCGGATCTTCTATCCAATTCAATAGCTGCATAGACCACATCTGGTTTTTGAGGAGAAAGTACTAAGCCAATTTTACCCATATTACTTGTGGGTAAACCATTGGATAATTTTTCCCATGTTTCACCTCCGTCCATAGACTTGTAAATAGCTGTACCTGGACCACCGCCCATATAGCCAGCAACTGTTCGTTGACGTTGCCAAGTAGCTGCATATAGCAAATTTGGATCTCTTGGATCGATAAGGAGATCTGTAGCACCTATCCAGGCATCATCGCCCAATGTGCGACTCCAATTTTCTCCTCCATCGGTTGATTTATATACTCCTCGCTCACCACCTTCACTCCAAAGTGGTCCTTGTGAAGCGACCCATATAATGTTGGCATTTGATGGGTGAATGACAATTTTTGACAAGTGCTCTGATTTTTCGAGGCCCATATTTTTCCATGAACTTCCACCATCTTCACTTTTATATATTCCATCTCCGAAACTAAGGTGTCTTCCACCTACATTTTCACCTGTTCCTACCCAAACTATTTCAGGATTTTGAGGGTCTAGGGCTACGCAGCCTATAGAGTAGGATTTTTGTCCATCAAACAAGGAATTCCAGGTAGTTCCTGCATTTTCTGTTTTCCAAACTCCGCCAGATCCTGCTGTTACATACCACAGGTTTTCGTTATTTGGATGGATAAGGATATCCGAAATTCGACCAGACATTAATGCAGGTCCGATACTTCTAAATTCTAAACCACTGAACAAGGCACTGGCATTATCTTTTTTCTCTTTTGCTGCTTCTTTCTTGTTTTGAGCAAAACTTGAAGCAGTTAAACAAATAAAAATAAGAACAAAACTTATAATCTTCTTCATCTTGAGCATACTGTATTTTTTTGAAGCACTAAATTACTTAAAACCGAGTAATAATTATTCAACGGTATAGAAGAATGATTGTTCAATCCTATTATGGTTCATTATTGAAGTCCGCAGAAGGAAATCATGTTTACTTTAAAGTAATGAGTGGAGTAACTAAGCTTTATCAAATTGGAGTGAAATGGACTTATGTAGGCCAAATACTACTGATAACCCCTCCTACAGCAGGGGATATAAGGAATAACGTTGAACATTAGCTTAAAAGCAAAAACATGGAGACTGCCGAAGACTAATTTATCCGATTCCCGTCTTTGTCATAAGCAGCACCTTGACCAGTAGGATTGCCATCGACAAACCAGTCATCTTGTCTGCTGCCATCTGAATATGCAAAAGTGCCTTGACCGTGCTTTTTGCCATGGTGATACTCACCGATGTATTTCGTCCCATTAGCATATATATAAGTGCCTTGACCATGCTTTTTTCCATTTTTATATTCACCTATATATTTGCTGCCATCTGAATAGGTGTAGGTGCCTTGCCCGTGCTGGGCATCATTGAGATATTCTCCGATATATTGGGTGCCATTTGGCCACGAGTAGATTCCCAAACCATGGCTTAATCCATTTAAATGCTCTCCCGTATACTTTGAGCCATCGGTAAAGGTGTAAGTTCCCTGCCCATTGAATTGATCATTCTTAAACGTTCCAATATATCGACTGCCATCGGCATTGCTCAAAATACCTTGTCCGTTGTATCGTCCATCTTTAAACTCTCCCATATACCTGCTGCCATCAGAAAAGGTCAAGATACCATGTCCATGCTTCAAATTCGCTTGATGTTCTCCTACGTATTCCCTACCATCGGGATAGGTATATGACCCTTGACCAGTGCGCTCGCCATTATCAAATTCACCTACATATTTACCGCCATCCGAAAAAATGGAAGTACCTTGTCCATGGGGTACGCCATTCACATACCAACCGCTGTGTTTTTGACCTGAAGGCCAAGTATGTATACCTTTTCCACTAAATTTATTGTCAGCAAATTCACCTACATATTTTTCACCATTCAGCCAGGTATGTGTGCCTTGACCATGTCGCTGATCATCAAGATATTCACCTTCATATTTTTCGCCTGTTGGCCAAGTAAATGTTCCCAAACCATTGGCTAATCCGTTTTGATGATCGCCAACATATTCTTCTCCATTTTTAAAAATATAAATGCCGTAACCATTTTCACAATTACCTCTAATGCATTGGGCGTTCGAATTTAAATAAAGGAAAAAAAGAGGAAAAAGTAGAAAATTTTTCATAGAAACATCGTTTACCTTACTATATACGATGAAAACTGATGTAGCGGATAAAAAATCAGATAATATTCTAACCTGCAGTTATATTTTATATGTTTTTTCAGCAGACAATAGCTCAGCAGGATACCAAGTTAAAATAACTTTTATCCCCCTAATTCATTATTGGAAGACTCTTCTCTTTTTTTATGTCCTTCACCACATCGTACTGAAATCAAAAAAGCCTGTCATTTTTGACAGGCTTTTCCATATAAATATTTTATAAAATAGTTAATTAAACTACTTCAACATTTACTGCATTAAGTCCTTTTTCACTCTCCTCAACGTCAAAACTTACTTTATCTCCTTCTGTTATGTCGCTAGTTAATGCGCTTTGATGAACAAAAACATCTTTTCCTCCATCGTCTGGGGTGATGAATCCGAATCCTTTCGCATTATTGAAAAATTTTACTGTACCGTTACTCATGATTATTATATTGGGTGAACCGCAAAGATACGATTTCCTATTAAGACTACGAAACAGATGGCATAAATAAGCTTTAAAAACAATTAAATTGTTTCAAATAGCCAAAAATCATTTTTTGGAAATGGGGATTTGTAAGTAACTATTTTTTGGCGATTAGCCTCATTATAGCTTAATTTCCAGGCATGTAGACCAATAGATAGGGGGAGGTATATTTGGTCAGACCCATATTTTTCATCCCCCACAATTGGAAGCCCTATATGAGCTAATTGAGCCCTTATTTGATGAAATCTACCTGTTTTTGGTTTTACTTCAAGTAAATAATTCGAATCATTTTCACCAATCAGCGCATAAGATAAGATACATTCCTGGCCATTTTTTGATTTTCCTGAGACGATATCTGCTCTTTTTTCGTGCTTATTTTTAAACAGAAAATTAACTAAAGTGTCTTTGTCCTTGGGTGGCTTGTTTTTGACAATAGCCAAATAGGTTTTTTGAACTTTCCGACTAGCAAACAATTGATTAAAGGCCACCAAAACACTTTTCTTCTTGGCAAAAATTAAAATACCGCTTGTCACTCGATCTAGGCGATGAATGACTCCAACAAAGGGCTTTGGCTTACTTTTTAAAAGGTGATTAAATACTTGGTCCTGCACCGTAACATCCTCATAAGCACTTTGCTCACTGATGAGTCCTGCCCTTTTATTGACGACAAGATAATCATTGTTTTCATGAATGACCTCAAGGTTTTGCATGCGTAATTTTATTTTTCACCTGGCTAAGCTTTAAAAGCTATTTTTTTAGTGTTTGCTTTACTGCACAATATACAGCATTGATTCCCTCTTTTACATAAATGATCATTTTATCTAGAAAACACCAAATAGCTCCGACAAAAAGAAGGCAGGCGTAATGGAAAGTGATGCACAGATAAGATTGTTGTAGCCTGTATTATTAAGTGCTACCTTTGAAGGCGAAAACAAAAATTCTTTTATGCCTTTTAACGTTTTAGGGCTGGCGTCCTATTTAATCGAAGCGCTTGAGAAGCACTCTTATAAAAAACCAACGCCTGTTCAGGAGCAAGCAATTCCCCTTATTTTACAAGGCAAAGATGTGTTGGGCATTGCACCAACAGGTTCGGGGAAAACAGCCGCTTATGCGCTACCTATTTTGCAAAACTTAGCAGGTAAGACAAGTACCAAAAATAGACATATTAATGTTTTAGTCCTTGTTCCAACTCGAGAATTAGCAGGTCAAGTAGAAAAAGTATTTCAGTCATTTGCGCAAGACTTACCGTTTCGATTTAAATCAATGGCAGTCTATGGCGGAGCGTCTATCAATCCGCAAATGAAAGGGATGCAGCACGTCAATGTATTGGTTGCTACTCCAGGACGTTTATTGGAGCTTGTCGGATCCAATGCAGTCCATTTTAATGGGCTTAGCACTTTGGTATTGGACGAAGCTGATAAGATGTTAAACTTGGGATTTAAGAAGGAAATGGATCAAATTTTTGAACGCTTACCCACTGAGCGTCAAAATTTGTTGTTTTCGGCCACTTTAAGTACAGAAGTACAGACTATAGAAAGTGTTTTACTTAAGAATCCGTGCCTAATTAAGATTGAAGCTGAAAAGGAAACGGTGGACTTGATTAAGCAATTGGGTTATTGGGTTTCACCAGCAAACAAAGGCCCTTTGCTTCGGCATTTAATTAAAAGTAATAATTGGAAGCAGGTCTTGGTGTTTACTTCTTCTGTTTATCAAGCAGATTTAGTAGCCGATAAATTGCGGAAAAATGGAGTGGATGCCCAAGCTATTCACAGCAAGAAAAGTCAAGGCAAAAGGAATGATGCTTTAGTTGATTTTAAAGCGGGAAATTTGAATGTATTAGTGTCGACAGATTTACTGTCAAGGGGCATAGATATCAATTTTTTACCTCATGTAATTAATTATGAATTACCTCGATCACCTAAAGACTTTATCCATAGAATAGGGCGAACTGGACGAGCAGCGAACTCCGGGGAAGCGATTACTTTTGTTACGGAGGAAGACAAGCATCATTTTAAAGTCATTCAAAAAAAAATGAAGTGCTGGATTACTATGATCGATGCTGAACGTTTACTCTAGGTGAAATATCCGAGAGGAATCTAGTCTACTGAAAGTTTTTCCAATAAAACATCCATCTTCTTTTCTAATCGGCCGATAGTGTTTAGCTCCGGATAAACAAAAGAAAAGTAAGCCTCGTACTGCCAAAGTTCTAAAATTTCGCTTTTAGGAATCGAGTACGCGGAATATTCAGAGTTACTCGAAATTGCCTGTATATCCACACCCTTATCTTGAATATGCTTAAATACAATCCCTTCATTTTTTGTCACAATGATGTGTGGCCGTTTTTTATCTATATGCTCATAATCCTCTAGATAGGAAGCAATAATAATAGACCCTGGCTCAATAGGCAACATAGAAAATCCGGTAATCTCAAATCCACGAAGTGTCTTTTTGGGTAATTTAGGGACCTGAATCTTAGGTAATTCTGCGATAAATTCTGGATCAGAATAGCCTATCAAGTATCCTGCACCTGCTTTTTTACTCACTAGCTCAACACCCTCATTGTCGTCTTTGTCGACTGAGACAACCAAGACCTTCATATTCCTGTTCTTAATGATTTGATAACTTTCGTGCAAGAGATCTTTAGTAAGTAAATCATCAACCGATACCTGACAGACTTCCGCGACCTGTATTAGTAAAGTAAAACTCGGTTCAGATTTAGAGCGTTCATAATCAGCAATGGTAGATCGCCCCATCTTAAGCTTATCGGCCAATACTTGTTGTGACCAGCTATATTTTCTTCGTAAAAATTTAAGATTTGTTGCAAATAAATGCATATATTTGTCGGCTTTTTCCTTTAAAAATTGTCGATTATTTCCACAATTCAAAAATAGATAAAAAAAATGACTCAACAAAACAAAACAATACTACATATGGATCTGGATACTTTCTATGTGTCTGTAGAAAGACTGATGGATAGCCGATTAAATGGGAAACCCATCCTCTTAGGGGGTACAAGCAATAGAGGAGTTGTTGCATCTTGCAGTTATGAAGCCCGAACTTTTGGCGTCCACTCGGGTATGCCGATGCGTATGGCTCGGCAACTCTGTCCAGAAGGTATTGTTATTCGTGGAGAAGCAGGGATATATACAAAGTACTCAAAAATGGTGTCTTCGATAGTCAAGGAGCGAGTTCCTGTATTTGAGAAATCGAGTATTGATGAGTTTTTTGTAGACCTAACTGGGATGGATCACTATTTTGGATGCGCTCAATACGCTTCTGAAATTAGAAAAACCATTATTAAAGAAACGGGACTACCTATTTCTTTTGGTTTATCAACGAATAAAACAGTATCAAAAATAGCCACAGGAGAAGCTAAACCCAATAATGAGATTAAAGTAAAAAAAGGAAATGAAAAAATATTTCTCGCGCCTTTATCCATTAAAAAAATACCTATGGTAGGCGATAAGTTTTTTCAGTCGCTATGCAACTTGGGACTAAAGAAAATTATAACCCTCCAAGAAATGCCGATAGAAGTCTTACAGAAAGCATTCGGCAAGAATGGGACAGCTTTATGGAAGAAAGCAAACGCTATAGATAATCGGCCTGTCATTCAATATCAAGAAAGGAAATCTATCTCTACTGAACGAACTTTTGCTAAAGACACGATAGACGTTCAGCGGCTCCGAACACTCATTGGAGCCATGGCAGAAAACCTTGCTTTTCAATTACGAAGGGGTAAAAAATTAACTTCTTGCATTACTGTGAAAATACGATACTCAGATTTCAACACCTACACCAAGCAAATTAAAATCCCCTACACTTCAGCAGATCATATTATAATTTCAAAAGCAGGCGAGTTGTTCGACGTCCTATACAACAGGCGATTGTTAGTTCGACTAATTGGGGTAAGGATGAGTCATTTGGTAGAAGGCAATTATCAAATCAATTTATTTGAAGACACCGAAAAGCGCATATATCTCTACCAAGCCATGGACTTTTTACGAGAAAAGTATGGGGAAAGAAAACTAACCAGAGCGGCATTCATGGGACAAAAAAATATCTCCAAATTTACGAACCCTTTTAACGGTGAACCGCCTATTGTGCCTGCGCATAGAATCGCTTAGCATGTATCTCAATTGTCACACATATTTCAGCCTGCGCTATGGCACATTTTCAGCAAAAACATTGTTAGAAATCGCCCAACAAGAAGGGATACAACAATTGGTCTTGACCGATATCAATAACACCTCGGCCTGCCTAAATTTTATTAGAATAGCTCCGAAGTACGGTGTGCAACCTATCGTAGGTATAGATTTTAGAAATGGTATAGATCAACAGTATATCGGTATTGCTAAAAACAATGAAGGCTTTGCAGCACTTAACAAACACCTCTCCGAGCACTTACATCAATCACTATCATTTAGGTCCACCGCTCCCCCACTCGAACATACGTTTATTATTTATCCTTATCGAAAGGCTTTGCAACTTCACCCTGATTACACCTTAAAGGATAATGAATTTATTGGGATACAAGCCCAAGAATTAAGACAACTCCCCTTTTCAAATATTAAGCATTTACAGCACCGGATGGTGGTTTTGCAAGCGGTAAGTTTTAGAGATAAATACGACTTTAATATCCATCGATTATTGCGATCTATTGATAACAACACCCTCCTTAGCAAATTAGCGATTAGTGAGCAAGGCAGCCTTAATGAAGTGATGTATCCAAAGAAGTATTTGCTCGACTATTTCAAGGACTATCCTGCGATTTTAAAAAACACTACACAACTTTTAGATCAATGTAGTATCCATTTTGATTTTTCGACGGAAAGAAAACCCCAAAATCAGCAGAGCTATACAGGAGACAAGAAGGAAGACACCAAGCTTATTCATCGCTTGTGTAAACAAGGACTCACCTATAGGTATGGGAAAAACATTACTCCACAAATTTTACAACGCTTGGATAAAGAACTTGCTATCATCGAGCAAATGAATTTTATTTCCTATTTTTTGATTAATTGGGATATTGTCAATTACGCACAAGAAAAAGATTATTACTATGTCGGGAGAGGAAGCGGCGCCAATAGTATCATTGCTTATTTATTAAAAATAACCGATGTAGATCCGATAGAATTGGACCTCTATTTTGAGCGATTCATTAACCTATACCGAACAAGTCCGCCAGATTTTGATATCGATTTTTCATGGCGAGACAGAGCAGACGTCACCCGATATATTTTCAGCCGATTTAAGCACACGGCATTACTAGCCACCTATAGCACTTTTCAATATAGAGCAGCGATAAGAGAATTGGGTAAAGTGTTTGGTTTACCTAAACATGAAATTGATCAACTTGCCATGGGTAAACGTCCACCAAAAGGACTAGATAAATTACAAAAATTTGTGGTCCATTATGCGCAAGGACTGCAAGGAATGCCCAACCACCTCAGCATTCATGCGGGAGGCATCTTAATTTTAGAAAAGCCCATCCATTACTTTACAGCTACTTTTTTCCCGCCCAAGGGATTTGCTACTACACAATTTGACATGGTGGTAGCCGAGGATGTCGGCTTGTATAAATTTGATATTCTAGCCCAAAGAGGTTTGGCAAAAATCAAAGAAGCGCTATCCATCATCAAGTACAACCATCCAGATGCAAAAGAGGTCGACATTCATCATGTTACACCTTTTAAAAGCGACCCAAAAATCAATAATCTAATCAAACAAGCGAAATGCATTGGATGCTTCTACGTAGAATCACCTGCTATGCGGATGTTGTTAAAAAAACTGGAGGTAGATAATTATTTAGGCTTGGTAGCAGCCAGTTCAATCATCCGACCCGGCGTAGCTAAAAGTGGGATGATGAGAGAATATATCCTTCGCCATCGGAAGGATGAAAAAGCTAGTGTTCCCCACCAAACGATGCAAGAAATAATGCCTGAAACTTATGGCATCATGGTCTATCAAGAAGATGTGATAAAAGTAGCGCATCTTTTTGCCGGACTAACACTTGGCGAAGCGGATGTGTTGCGAAGAGGAATGAGTGGGAAATATCGCTCTAGAGAAGAATTTCAAAAGGCAAAAAATATCTTTTTTAACAACTGTAAAGAGAAGGGTTACAAGGAAGGCCTAACAGAAGAAGTATGGAGGCAAATAGAGAGTTTTGCAGGCTATGCTTTTGCCAAAGGGCATTCAGCTTCTTATGCTATTGAAAGTTATCAAACTATCTACTTAAAAGCTTACTATCCATTAGAATACATGGTAGCTATTTTGAATAATGGCGGAGGATTTTATAATAGCGAACTGTATATTCATGAAGCTAGAATGCTGGGTGCTAAAATGCATAAACCACATATTAATATTAGCTATGGAGAGACGATTATAAAAGGAAAAGACATACACTTAGGATTTACTTGGCTTAGAAGTTTAGAAGTTTCAACTATCAAAAAAATTATAGAAAGCCGAAATAGTGATGGAGATTTTAAGCGCTTAGAAGACTTTTCCAACCGAGTACCTATCAGCATAGAACAACTAAGCATATTACTCCGCGCAGGTGCTTTTGATTTTACTGGAAAAACCGTACGCACCTTATTATGGGAAGCCCATGTGATACTCGATAGCTCGCCAATCAATTATTGTCAGCCCGTATTATTCAAACAGCAGCGAAAAAAATATACCTTACCCGAGCTAACTACTTCATCATTGGAGAATGCCTATGATGAAATAGAACTGCTTGGCTTTACCTTCTTAAATCCATTTGAGTTATTGAAAGAAAACCCTAAAAAGCATGTACCCGCTAAAGATTTCAACAACTACATAAGCAAGCTTATTCTTGTCTATGGATATTTGGTTGCAAGAAAAAATACCCGAACCTCAGGAGGAAATCAAATGATGAATTTTGGTACTTTTTTAGATCGGAATGGAGACTTTATAGATACGGTACATTTCCCCAATTCGGCACGAGATTACCCCTTCAAAGGCAAAGGGGTGTATGCCATGTTAGGTAAGGTCGTTGAGGAGTTTGGATTCTACAGTTTGGAAGTGCAAAAAATGAAGAAGATGGCCTATGTGGCCGACCCCAGGTATGCGAGTTAATTTAATAAATTATATGCTAAATTAAAGAATAATAAGTCCCGCATTTATAAGAAGTACGCCATAAGAATGATTGTATAAGAGCAAATAAAATAAGACCATATTCCATCAAGGCTTGAAAGACTAATCCATCACTACAAAAGTAGAGTTGGTAAATTTCAGAAAATCACACACTTTGGGTATCTCAATAGTTATCTGGAAATCTTAATCTTGAGTTTTAATTCATTAGTTTAACAAACTAAGTTGTAATTTTAAAATTCAAAGTAATAATTGAATTCTATGCAAATAATCTTACATTTCTGCGTTTTAGCTTTGCTATTAGTCCCTGTTTCACAAATTCAAGCACAAAAGAAAGTCCGTTTTTCTCAGATTGACGATCCATACTTCTACATGGGAGAAGATAAGAAACAGCTGGAATCAGATTATGGTCATATCGTAATCACTCTAATTGAAACTGCCGATTATAGTACCTCTTCAGCGGAAATTCAATCAAGATATTCCTTTCTAAAAGAGAATGAAATTTTTGAAGAGTATAACTCAATAATCTTCAGTAACTCAGGAAGTCAATCTCGCTCAGAGTGGAAAAAATTCTTCAAAGAAATTCAACGTTTACCTTCAGTTTCCAACATCACTCCTTATTATTCAATGGATGATACGCACTTATTTTATTTTAACTTATTAAACTACCAATTAAATCCAGCAGTAAGCCGAGCTGATATCCAAACCCAATTGAATAAACACAACCTTCACTGGTTAGAAAAATATGAAAGTGATTATCCTGGTGGAGTAAGTTTTGTGCGTGTACCAAAAGGAATGTCCATTTTTAAAATCTCCCGGAAGCTTAATGCGACCGGTCTATTTAAGTACATCTATCCCATGTCTAACAGGATTGTGTCAGAAGACTATACTCCAAACGATACTGAATATGGTGATCAGTGGCATTTAAATCAAAATAACGATGCGGATATAGATGCCCCTGAAGCGTGGAATTTAACTACAGGAAATAGTAATTTAGTAATTGCCATTCAAGAACTAGATGGTTTTGATTTGACACACCCAGACCTATCTCAAAATGTCATTTCTCCCTACAATGCCTTCTTAGATGTATACGATGCTCAATTTTTGGATAATGTGCATACCCATGGAACTAGGGTCGCAGGCTGCAGCAGCGCAGTTACAGATAACAACATGGGAATGTCAGGTGTAGCATTTAATCTAAAAGTAATGCCTATTATACTAACAGCAGCAGCAAGCAACAGTGTTAATGCACTGACCTTGCAACGTGCAGGTGACCACATAATGGCCAATGGCAATGTTGTAGCTGTAAGTAACAGCTGGAGTGGGTCATCTTATGATGCAGCTGAAGACGAACAGTTTCAACGTATGCGAACTTTATCTCGTGGAGGTTTGGGTTCAGTTATATTAGGAAGTACAGGCAACTATTCAAATATGCAAATTCGCTATCCTGCATGTTATAAAAATATAGTAGGAGTAGGAAGAACCACCGAAAGCGATTTTCGTTATTCTTCCTCCAACTATCATGACTCTGTAGATGTTGCTGCTCCAGGAAGTAATATTCCGACACTAGATATCGTTGGTGCGGTGGGAGCAGCTGGAAATTATACCACAGCATCAGGCACCTCATTTTCTACTCCAATTACTGCTGGAGTTATTGGCCTAATGGCGTCTATAAACCCCAATTTAACAGGTCAGGAACTGAAAGATTATTTAGAACAAAGTTGTGAAAAGGTAGGCAACTACCCTTACTATCCATATTTTGGTCGATCAAACGGGATATGGAATAATGAATTGGGATATGGGAGAGTTAATGCTTTTTACGCGCTCCTATTGGCTGATTCAACAATGCAAGAAAATAATCTATGTAGTTTACCCTTGCCTTTAAACCCAATCACAAGCACGCAGTTTTGTTTGCAAAATGTTAGTTTAAATGGAGCTTCCCAATCTGTAGACCCATTGAATTGTAATGGTGAAACCAGTGTATTGGGTCAAGATGCTTGGTTTGAGTTTACGGCAGTTAATTCAATAATGACAGTCATTGTTAATCCTTTAGGAACCGGCCTCGATCCAGTTGTTGCTGTTTACGAAAGTTGTGGAGGAAACTTAATCAATTGTATAGATGCTGCAGAGGGTGAAGGATTTGCGGAAAGTTTAAGTCTAAGTGGGTTGATCGTTAATCAAAGTTATTACATTCGAGTATATGATTTTACGGTTGATGGAGCGTTACCAAATTCTCTAAATTTTGATGTTTGCGCTTTTGCGACTGGAGTAACTTGTGCAACCCCAAGCGGTCTCTTTACTACTTCAACTAATACCACTCAGGCTAACCTTGAATGGGTAGCCAGTTCAGGAGGGAGCAGTTATGAAATCGCATTAAAGCCTATAGGGAATGTAGATTGGACGGCTTATTCAAGTTCATCCAACACATTGACTGCTAATAGTTTATTGTGTAATACTTCTTATGAATGGAAAGTAAAAACAGTATGTTCAAATGGAAATGTAAGCGCATGGTCTAGTCTCTTCAATTTTTCAACTTTAGATTGTACAGAGTGCATTAAACCTTATAATCTTACCGCATCTAATATCACGACTGTTAGTGCAGATCTCAGTTGGGAAACAACTCCCCCAACTTGCTCTATAGATGGAATTGATGGAGAAATTTTTGAAGGGACTGCTAGTAATGGAACCAGCATAGGTTCTTGGTTTGACATAGGAGTAAATTCTTTTAGCTCCACTGGTCTTCAAGCGAATACGACCTATACTTATAGGGTTCGTCAAGACTGCGATTGCAGTACTTTAGTAAGAAGTAATTATGTGTATTACTCTTTTACTACCCCTGGAAATAGTTCAATCGATTTGGCACCTTCCGTAAGTTCTTCTAATTTATTGGTCAATGGCACAAGCATAGACCTTACCGCAAGTTTTGTAAACAATGGGACAGCAGATGCTGCAAATTTTGAAGTAGCTTACTACCTTTCAAGAAGTCCATACTTTTATTCTTATGACTATTTAATTGGTTCTGCAACTATCTTAGATCTAAGTGCAGGAAATAGTAAAACGGAATTTTTCAACCTAGACTTCTGTAATGCAAACATTCCTGATGGAGAGTATTATTTGGGGTTTTATGTAGATAGTAAGCAAGATGTAACAGAGGCACTTGAGGTAAATAATTTTTGGTTTTGGCCAGATAAACCAATCACTTTAGATTGCAATGCACCTGTTCAATATACCTTAAGCTTAACTGCAGCTGGCAATACCGGAGCAACAGTCAATGGTGGAGGCATCTATAATGCTGGCGCCTTAGCTACTATTCAAGCATTCCCTGCAACAGGATGGGAGTTTATCAATTGGACCGAGAACGGAGTTGAATTTTCAACTACATCTAATAGTTTTGTGAATATGGATAGTGACAAAAGTTTAGTAGCCAATTTTGGCGCCTTAACAAGAATTAATGATGTTAATCAAGTTCTTGAATTTAGCGTAAGTCCGAATCCAACAAAAGGCTTTTTCACCATCAGCTTAGAAGAAGAATTAGAAGGAGCTTATTGTGAACTATATAATTTGAATGGCCGATTAGTAGCTAATTATATCTTGCCAAAGGCTAAGAATGAAATTGCTTTTGATGGAGCATCTGGATTATATTTTCTGCAACTTTTTCACCCAGATCATGACACCAAACAAGAATTACTTTTAAAGGAGTGAGTATTTTAGTACTTCTACTGTTTTAAACTAACTTGCCATTGCATCAATCAAATCGTACTCGGTAATGATATGAGTAGCTCCTGCAATGTCTTTTACTAAGACCGCAGAATTTGATTTACTGATAAGCTTAGAAATATCTTTTGCTTTATCGTTAATCCCAACATAAGGGAAAGATTGAAGCATTATTCCACTCACTGAAGTCTCTTGCGCATCAGCTCCATCTACTAGAGCAGATAGAATATTTCGCTCTGTTATACTTCCCATAATCTCACCATCCTTTGTCACAGGCATTTGAGAAATATCATACTTTTTCATCCTATCAAAAACCTCACTGATTGTAGTATTAGCATCAACCATTATTGTAGGCTTACTTCCTCTTGAATCCACAATTGAACGAGCAGTTTGAGCAGCATCAATCCACCCTCTTTGACGCATCCATTCATCATTATAAATTTTACCTACGTAGCGACTTCCATGATCATGCAATAAAACTACAACCATATCACCTTTTTTAAACTTATCCTTCATCTGGAGCACCCCTGCTATTGCACTTCCCGCTGAATAGCCTGCAAAAATACCTTCTTCTTTGGCTAATCGTCTAGTCATTACCGCACCATCCTTATCCGTTACTTTTTCAAAGTAATCTATTATACCAAAATCTACATTTTTTGGAAGAATATCTTCTCCTATACCCTCTGTCACGTATGGATATATTTCATTTTCGTCAAATACGCCCGTTTCATGATACTTCTTTAAAACAGAACCGTAAGTATCAATTGCGTAGGCTTTAACACTTGGATTTTGCTCCTTCAAATATTTTCCAGTACCCGAAATTGTCCCTCCCGTGCCGACACCCACGACAAAGTGAGTTATTTTACCGTCAGTTTGATTCCAAATTTCTGGACCAGTTTGCTCGTAATGTGCGATGGCGTTATATGGATTATCATATTGATTCACATAAAAAGAATTGGGAGTTTCTGATGCGATTCTTGCCGAAACGGAGTAGTAGGATCTTGGATCACTTGAATCAACATCGGTTGGACAGACAATCACCTCCGCTCCTACAGCTTTCAAAATATCTACTTTCTCTTTGGATTGTTTATCTGTGGTAACAAAAATACATTTATACCCTTTAATAATAGCTGCTAATGCTAATCCCATCCCAGTATTACCGCTTGTTCCTTCTACAATTGTCCCACCGGGTTTAATTCGCCCCTCTTGCTCTGCACCTTCGAGCATGCGTAATGCCATTCTATCCTTTACTGAGTTACCCGGATTAACCGATTCAATTTTCACATAAACATCTGCAGGAAAGCCCTTTGTGATATTATTTAACTTAACCATAGGAGTATCTCCAATCGTTTCTAGAATATTATTAAATACTTTATGCATCTTTTAGTCTTATTTTAGCTTACAAAGGTAAAAAATTGGATCGTTAAACTAAGTAGAAACCAATATCATTTTTTTAAAGTTTAATTACTTAGTTTAATAAAAAATAGCTAATTTTCATCTTTGTTAACGGACAAAGAGTAGCAATTAGACTTACAAAATTTTTCTTCTCTTTCCTATTTAAAAAAATCAATTATGAGTGCACGTATCTTATGCGCTTTAGTATATTTCGTAGGCTTGCTTTCTAA
>TARA_B110000483_G_scaffold65291_1_pt1 | contig 19113 bp, 10 predicted proteins | sample TARA_B110000483 | Tara Oceans TARA_B110000483 (sample SAMEA4398176) | marine metagenome | biome: Polar Biome; feature: [SRF] surface water layer (ENVO:00010504); material: water (ENVO:00002006), including particulate matter (ENVO:01000060) such as... | depth 5 m
CTGTTCGAATCCGGCGTCCTCCTCTGTTTCCTTCTCGCGTTCATCTCGCTCGTTTCCGAGGGCCAGTTTGCCGCGTTGTACGGTAAGAATGGCCTCGTCCCTTTGAAACAGTTAAACGACGAGGGGCTGTTATTCTCATCGATATCGTCTTCAGATAATGATTCAGCAGCAGCACAGGGAAGAAGTTTCGCGGTGCTTTATCGCAAGACGTTCGATTTGATGCGAAAGACAAACTATAACGTCGTCTGGTTGGCTGCTTCGTTGCGGTTTCACTCGTACGAGAAATTCATGGAATGCGTCTTGTATCTAGGGGTCACGCTGACATTTTATTGGTTGATGGTGGATGGACGAGGAAGAGGAGGAAGAGGCGGCGGCGGGAGAAGAAAATGGTACCATTTCGCGTTCTTGGTTTGGACGTACGGGTCGATGGTGGATATTGGAGACGCGTTTCTCTCTTTTCAGTGGGATGTTTTACTCTTGGAGTGCGGGATCGGATGCGCGGTGGGCGCGGTGTTATTTCCACCAAGGAAGAGGACGAGTTCGGTCGAGGAGGAGAATGAGGACGCGCAATACGCGTGGATCCCGCGAGCGATTCTGTACAAATTGATGCTGATGAGCGGCTGCGTGAAAATTCAATCGAAGTGCAAAACGTGGTTGAAATTAACCGCGTTGGAGTATCACTTCGCGACGCAGCCGTTGCCGACTGGGTTGTCTCGATTGATTGCCAACGGGGTGAGTCCGAGGTACAAGAAGATTGGCGTGGCGTTGACGTACGTCGCAGAAGGACCGATGGCGTTTCTGATCATCGCGCCGACAAAAATGGCGAGGAGAGCAGCGTGTTTAGGGCAGATTTTGTTTCAGGTTGGCATTATATTGAGTGGGAACTACGCGTATTTCAATCTTTTGACGATCGTGTTATCGATGGCGAGCTTCGCCGGCGGCGAGAGGAAGGTGGTGAAGACGGTCAACGAGAAAGAAGAAGATAAAGGTAATGATGGAGAAGCCGCTCGCACGCTCGTAAAGAACAAAGCAAAAGCCTTGCCCGTGTTGCAACACTCGATGGCTATGATTGCGACGCATCTCTCGCTTCTGTTTTTCATTATATGCACGGTGAACATGTTTGCACCGGGTAAAGATGGCGTGAAACTTCGCGCGTCCCCGAAGAATGTGAATAAACGCTTGACAAAGTTCCTCGACGTCGCAGTTCCTGTATCGAGAACGTATTTGATTTTAATTGCCGTACCTTTGACGTACGCATATCGTGGTTTTCTGGCGAAAGCAACGAAGAAGGAAAAAGAAAATAACGAAGAGAGTTTTAAGATTTCATTTTTCACTTTGCGGAGGTGTCGCGACGTTTTGTTGATGGCGTACTTGCTCGTCGTAACGGCGCCGATGCGAGGGATTGCGCCGAACAAACAAATTGCAAAGGCGCATCCTTTGCTACGGGCCAACGCTGAGTTTCTCGATACAGCGACGAGCTCGATACAGCGACACATGCCAACGCCTCTGAGACGCATTTCTTCCGGATATGGATTGTTTCGCTCGATGACCGGGGTCGGCGAAGACGGAAAAGTTGCGCGCCGCGAAATTATTTTCGAGATTGCGCCCGACGCCGATAAAGTCGAGGATGTGGAATGGACCGAACTTGCGTTTAAGTATAAGCCTGGGGACGTGAAAAAACGTCCGTCATTTGTAGCACCTCATCAACCGAGGTTGGATTGGCAAATGTGGTTTGCAGCTTTAAGAGGCGACGGCGTCTTTACAGATCAGCGTTACCGTTGGTTTTCAATGTTTATCATTCGTATATTACAAAAGTCGCCAGAGGTTTGGAAAATATTAGACCCGTCCATGCAAAAGCACATGAATGCGACGACCTATCTGAGAGTATCGATGTTTGAGTACGATTTTGCGCCGAAAAAAGAAGAAGGCGATGATGTTTACGTGCGCAAGAATCTCGGCGAGCTACTGCCGCCAACGCATCTCGGATCCCCCGAGATTGAGGGACTCCTAAACATGGCTGGACCGATAGATTACGAAAAAGAGACGCCCGCGTTATTAGAAATTCCAGATGTGGATGCCGTCACGTTTGTTGTGAGCGTTATGGCTGTCATATTTGCTTCGCTCGTTTTTTACAACTCTAGGAGAAAGAGAAATAGAAGAAGAAAACTAAAGGTGAGCTAAACTTTATATAGATAAGAAAATAAAATAGAGGGTTGTTGAAATCAAATATGCGAGACAGTAAAAGTAGAACAAAGGTTGTTGTGATTCAACCTCCGCTCGTCGCAAGTCGTCGCTGAAACCAGTTTTATGTTGGCTAAATTTTGAGGGATATCGAGCATTCTTTGAGCGCCTCGGATCCTAGATACATCAGCCGAAAAAGAAAAAAAACAAGAGAAGGAAAACATTTTGCGCTCGTACCTTAGTGAGTTTACTTCATCCCTCTCGGAGAATCTCCTCCGATGCTCATTTTTGCCGGCGATGTCATCATCACCATCCCTCCGGGCGACCGCGGGACCTTTGGAGAATCACTACCTCCTCCACCGCCACCGCCAGATTCATTCTCTCCGCTAAATTCTACATGTTTCTTTGCTAATATCTCCCGAATCATCTCGTCGCTCTCGTCGCACAACTGCGTCGCCAACCTCGGATCTCTCGAAGGTAAAGAACTCCTCGTCGGCTTACACTCGCTATAATATACCCCTGGAGGTAACCCACTATTCGTCAAACACAACAAAACCGTCGCCGAAGCTACTTCTACGCTGACCTTTGTAAACGGCGCCACCAACGAGTGTACGATGGATCCTCCGAAATATTCCCCAAACTGTTTCGACAACTCCTCGCCAAACTGCCCTGGATTCACCGCAAACGCTCTCACGCCATTTACCGTTTCCGAAATTCTCCACGCGTGTAAAATTGGACACAATTTCGACTGTCCGTAACTGTTAATCGCTGAATACCCATACGAGCTATTTAAATTCTCAAAATCAATCCCTCGACTCGGTTTCGTCGTCCCTCTTCGCACTCGATACGACCAATGGTGCGCGTTGCTCGATACCAACACCACCTTCCCGTCGTTTCCGGCAACCGCCGCGGTCCTCGTCAACTCGTCGCTCAAAAACGACACCATGGCGTAGTGACTCAGATGGTTAATCGCGAAGTGCGTCTCCACCCCGTCCGGTTTCGTCAACGCAAACGGTTGCACGACCACCCCCGCTAAGCACAAAATCCCATGCAAAGGCAACGCTAACTTTTGAAACTCTCGGCAAAAAGACTTCACCGAGTGCACGGAACTCAAATCGCACTTCAATATCGTCACTTCTTTCATCGTTATCTTCTTCTTCTTTTTCTTTGGCTTCTCCTTGTCCGCCTCTTTCTCTTCATCCTTTTCTTCTTCTTCATCCTCATCTTCCTCTCCTTCATCCTCTCCTTCAAAGTCTTCCTTCTCCATCTCTCCCACGAACGCGCTCGCTTTCTCCACGTCTCTGCTCGCGAATATCAGTTTGCACCCTCTCGTCCGTAAAATTTTTGCGCATACTCTCCCCAACGTCCCGGTCGCTCCGGTGAGAATAAACGTTTTCGAATCCAAATCGTGGACCGATTCGGTCACGTCCAATCCCGTCGCGGTCGCGGGAAAACTTTGCCCCCCGGAAAGTTTCGCGAACAGTTCTTCGGGGGAAGCGTTTTGCCATCCTCCGAAGCACTGAGAGAACCCGAAATCGATCGAGGAGCACGCGGACGTGAAGGAACTCATTCTCGAAGCGTTTTGCGCGGACGAGAGGAATTAAATTAAATCGAAAGGATTTTAACACAAAACAGCTCTATAAGAGAGAAAGAAAGAGGGCGCAGGAAGTCCCACGGATTCCTGTCTGACTCTCGCCCGAGCGGCCCGCTTCTTTGTCCTTCGAATCGCGCTCTTTTCTCTCGAGTTTTCCGCAAAGGAGCACACAGTTCGTTTGGGGAAGTAATGAGGAGATTGTAAGACAAAACCACACAAAAAACACCCAAAAAGGGTGCGCATAAACGCATGATCTCTCTCTTTTACTCTCTCTCGGTTGTGAGATAAACACCACGAACGCGAAAAGATACCAACAGGGCATATAAAATGGGTCCAAACCGAGGCGGCGGTCGACGCACCGGCGGCGGTGGCCACCAAAACGGACAGAAAGAAATGAGCAAAGAGAAAGTCAAGATGCAAAAAGAAAAAGAGGAAAAGATGAAACGAAGAAGAGAGAGTACTGCTACCACAGAACACGGACGAGGAGGAAACGGAGGACGAGGAGCAGGACGAGGAGGAGGCGGACGAGGGAGTGGGACATCGAACGCGAGCGAAAAGATTGACATGACGAGCGCGCAGCAAAATATGGTTGGGAATTTGATTAGCAGTTTGAGCTTGACTGGTGGGCGAGGAGCGAGCGCGGGCGGTTCGGCGAGTTCTGCCGCTGCTGCTATTCGCACGGACGTGGACCAAGACGACGTGGATAGAAAGTGTTTCGAGGAGTTGACCAGGAAAAAAGGATTCGCGGAATTGCAGGCGAAGAAGGCGATGGAGAAGACGACGGCGCAAAGAGCGAAGGATGGGGATTTGGCGCAAGGGTTCAACGAGCAAAAGAAACGCAGAGTACATCGAGCCATGGATTGGTTGATTTTGAACTGTTCGTACGAGGAGTTACCGGAGGCGTTCAAGAAAAGCGCGAAGGAGGCGAGGGATTCGAGGAAGAAGAAGAAAGGAGGAGAAGAGGAGGACGACGAGGACGACGAGGTGGGCGCGACGGCTTCCTCTTCCTCGAGGGAAACGGACGTGACGAAGGAGTTGTTTTTTGCCGGTTTCGGGAAGAAGATTGCAAAGATGGCCGTTTTGAACGCTCGAGGAGAAGAGAATAGGAAAGGTGACGTCGCGTTGGATGATTTGCTGTCGGCGATGAGCGAGACTTTGAAGAAAATGGCGCTGAAAAGAGCGAAGCTGGCGTTCGCGGAATCTGGATTAGAAGACGCCTCGAAAGAACGAATCGAAGAGATTCTTCTCGATGCGAGAAGGGAAGAGTTGGCCGATATTGGTGGATTAGATGTAGAGGATATTGAGGACGATAATTTCGCGCAGTTTGAAATACAAATGAAAGGCGTCGTCTCGCTCGGGAAGAAGAAACCTACGCACGCGACGCTTTCGTTGGATTTTAGAAGATCGAAATTGTACCCTTTCGAGCCTCCGAGAGTACATTTTACGCACCCGACGCTCACGTTTGGACGACAAGCGGCGGTAACGCGGGCTTTGGTGGAAGTAAGCGCGAGCGAGGAGTATTTGGGCGAACCGATGTTGGACGGATTGATCGATTGGCTTTCCGGGGATGGACCTTTGGATGCGATGGAAAAATACCGCGTAAACGCCGAAACGTTGATCGATGCGTATTACGAAGACGACGAAGAAGAAGAAAACGAAAACGAAGACGACAACAATAAAGGAGGAATTCCGCGACCGAAAACATTAACAAACGCAGTTCCGACTACATCAAACAGAGGAGCTCCTCTTTCCCAAAACGACCGTCTGAAAATTCAAAGCGAACGGGATAAGAAATTTGCGGAACAAAAGAAAGCGATGTTAAAACACGAGGCGCAAACTCAATCTCAACGCGACGCGGAAGCACTGAAAAACTTACAAGTCTTAGGCGAGCGCATTCAAATTGAAGAGGCGAAAGCTTTGACTTTGCCAAAAAACGTGGAAACTTCGAAAGCTTTGAAGTCGCAGTTAGAGAACAAATTGATGCAGAAAGAGAGCGATCCGATGATGAAAGTTCGAGAAAGGTTACCTTCGTGGTCGAAGAGACACGCGCTCATCGAAGCAATCGAAAGAAACCAAGTCTGCGTCGTCGTCGGGGAAACTGGATGCGGTAAAACGACGCAACTCCCGCAATTTATTTTAGATAACGAAATCGTCAAGGAGCGCGGCGCGACGACGTCGATCATATGTACACAACCGCGGAGAATTTCCGCTACGTCTGTCGCGCGTCGCGTTGCTCAAGAGCGAAATGAAACGATAGGGAAAACTGTTGGTTATAGCATTCGATTAGAATCGAAACAATCCAGAGAGACGAGAATCATGTTTTGCACTACCGGGGTATTGTTGCGTCGACTGACCGAAGACCCTTTGCTAGCGAAAGCGACGCACATCGTCGTAGACGAAGTCCACGAAAGAAGCTTGGACTCCGATTTCTTGCTCGTGTTGTTGAGAGACGTTCTACCGCACCGGCCGACTCTGAAAGTGATATTGATGTCTGCGACGCTTGACGCGGGACAATTTCAGAGATATTTTAAAAAGGCGTGCGTTTTAACAATCCCAGGCTTCACGCATCCGGTCCAAGAACACTTCCTCGAAGATATCTTGAACTCGACCGGGTATCAACCGAAACACGGCTCCGAATATTGCATTCGCATTCCAAAGATGAAATATCGCGATCAAATTCAAATGTCGCCGGACGAAGTTCGTTTTCACGAATCTCTCAAACGAAGCGGGAGATATCCCGAAGGCGTTTTGCACGCGTTGCGTAACTTGGACGAGGAGAAGATCAATTACGAGTTGGCGGTGGAACTATTGGAAAAAATCGTGCAAACGACTCCGCAAGAGGGCGCGATTCTCGTCTTCATGCCCGGTCTCGCAGAAATTCAAAAGTTACACGAGTCTTGCGCCGCTTCGCGCGTTCTGTTCAAAGCGACGGATAACGGTACGTATCTCATTGCGTTGCACTCCGCGTTGGCAACGTCAGAATCGACTATCGCTTTCGATAAACCCAAAAGTAAATCGAACAGGAAAATTATCATATCGACAAACATTGCGGAAACTTCGATAACGATCGACGACGTGGTATACGTCCTCGATTCCGGTAAAGTGAAAGAAAACGGCTACGATCCGAGCACGCGCATGTTACAATTGAAAGAACAGTGGATTTCGCGAGCGTCTGCGAAGCAACGACGCGGAAGAGCTGGAAGAGTCCAACCCGGACAGTGTTATCGCTTGTACTCGCGGAGATACCACGACAAAGTATTCGCCGAACGTCAAGAGGCAGAAATCAAGCGCGTACCTTTGGAAGGTTTGTGCTTACAAATTCAGCTGCAACGCATGTCCGGCGGTATCTCCGGCTTTCTCTCGCGAGCATTAGAACCTCCAGAGTCAAACGCCGTTGACGTTGCCGTGAAAACTTTAAAAAGGCTAGGCGCTTTAGACGATCGCGATAATTTAACGCCTCTCGGCGCGCACTTGGCGAATTTACCCGTCGACGTTCGGGTTGGTAAAATGTTACTCTACGGATGCGTGCTTGGATGCTTGGATCCAACGCTCACAATTGCTGCCGTGCTCGGTTCGAGATCTCCATTTCTCTCGCCGCTCGAAATGCGAGAAGAAGCCGACGAAGCCAAAATGCAATTCAGCGATAACGATTTCAGCGACCACTTGACGATTCTGAACGCGTACAACGCGTGGCGAGAGGCGAAAAATAACGGCAAGAATTTCGAGAAGGATTTTTGTCGCGACAACTTCCTGAGCATGAAAGGTTTGTACGGCATTGCCGAGCAGAGGACGCAGTTTGTGAAACTTTTACGAGAAGCTGGATTTTTAAACGAACAACGAAAAAAGACGACGACGACAAAACAGAAAAAGAAAGTCGCGACGGTGGAGAAGACTGGTAGTAACGGTGGTGGGATTCCTAAACCGCGCGGGGGTGTCCCGGTCGTCGTGAATGAGAACAACGAGGACGACGAAGAAGATGAAGACGAAGAGAAGAAACCTGCGTGGGAATCGGCAAACCGCCACGCAAAAAACGTCCGTTTACTCAAAGCCTGTCTCGTCGCCGGATTGTATCCGAACGTCTCTCGAGTCGAATCTGTGAATATGAACGTGCAATCATCCGGTAACCGAGGCCGCTCGAATACGACTTCTAACATCGTCTCTGGCTCGAGTCAACCGCCGCCAAAGCTGAAGTATTTAGCCGAAGATACCGGTAAAGAAGCGCCGATCCAAATCCATCCGTCGTCGATAAACGCGAAAGCGAAACAGTTCCCAACTCGATGGCTCGTGTACCACGAACGCGTTCAAACGGCAAGTATTTTCATGCGAGATTGCACGAGCGTAACGCCGTACCAACTTTTATTGTTCGGCGGGAAAATCGACGTCCAACACTCAGCCGGTACCATTCGCATGGACGGTTGGGCGACGTTTGAAGCGAACGCGAGGATTGGCGTCTTGTTGAAAGAAATTCGCGCGGCGTTGGATGGTTTGTTGAGAGAGAAAATAGAAAATCCAGAGGCTGAGGAAAACGCAAGAGGAGAGACAATCGTGACGACGATTTTGCAGCTGTTGAATAGCGAAGCGGCGTCGTCGCTTTGATTTTAGCTCGGTATAAAGTACAACATGAAATATCATTAGACAATTCTCATAGAATAAGATTCCGGAAACGGAAACCTCTCCAATCTGCGCGTGGCGCTATCGAACGCGTGCGTGGAAACAACTTCCACGTTTCCTCCCATCGTTCTTTTATCGCTATCCTCGTCCACTACGTCCCATTTTCTCCTCGCTAAATGCACTTTGGCCACCGAAGTCATAAAGTCCCCGCTCGCTCTTTGCCCGTACGGCGTACCGTTGGCTTTTTTCACCCAATACTTCGCCTCTTCCGCATTTCCAAGCGCTTCGCTATACAATCCTAAATACAACGACGCGTAAAAAGCGTCGCTGGCGCTTTGCGTCGAATCCGCCGGTTTCTTTGATAAAGACTCTAACGTTTTCTTCGCCTCTTCGTCGCCAGTTTTGTAAAGTCGTAAAACCGAACCCATCACTTTACGACTATCTCTCCCCGCCAACTCTACGAACTCCTCCCTCGCTTTCTTCAACGAAGAGGAAGAAGACGCGTCATCCTCTCCTCCTCCTCCTTTTCTCATCTGCGACAAAAACGCCCACGCCGCTTCCTCGGTATCGTTCGGATTGACTCTCACGTCCTCGCGAAACTGCTTCTCCGCTTCCCGAAACTCGTCCACGTAATACAAAGCTATCCCGCGTTGCCACAAATACGGCTTCGACCCGGGTGACTTTTCAATGAGCGCATCAAAATCCATCGTCGCGCCTTCCACGTCGTTTCGCTCAAACTTTTGCATCGCTCGCGACACGAACGTTCGAGAGTCAATCATCATCTCCCCCGCGTTCGCCGCTTCAATACTCGTACTTGAGGAAACGACCACCACCCCGAGAGATAAGAGCAAGGTTCTCCGGCTTGTCGTCGTCGCTGCGCCCGTCGATGATGTTTCTTTCTCGTTCGAATCATCATCATCTTTCTCTGAGGACGATGGTGATGATTTTTGCGTCATCGATGCATTCGTCGTCTTTTCACATTTGCGAGAATGATGATGATAAAAACGGCTTCGACGACTTGAAAGACATCGAGAAGAAGAATAAGAACTACTCGTGGTCGTGTTTGTAAAGGAGGGGGAGGCGGAGGAGGAGGAAAACATCGTCGTCGTCATCACAGATGAGAAGAAGGTAAAATCTTTTCCTCTTTTGTAGAAAAAAAAACGTGACGTGTTTGTTTTGCTCTGTTTTTTGTGGCTCCTTTTTTCTTCTTTTTTGTCTCTTCTTTCCTTTTTATCCAATTTTGTCCATTCTTTTCCTCAAAATCCAGCTCATCAAACAGAAGAGACGGATACTAAAAGCAACACTTTAAACTCACACACTCACACTCACGCTCACACGCGGAGACCAAAAACAGACATGACGACTGCCTCCTTTTCCGTCTCGACCTCCTCCGCTTCCTCGCTTTTGCGAGAGAGAAGAGGTGCGCAGACGATGATGATGGCGTCGACTTCAACGCAAAATCGGCTTCCTCTGAGCCGCCGATCTTCTTCTTCTCTTCTTCGCGAAAGAAGACGAGGCTTCGGAAGAAGAGGCAACAACAACGTTTCGAGAATTGCTGTGACGACAACAAGAGCTGCAAAAGGAGACGTGATTCTGGAAGTTTCCGGGTTAAAAGCCAAAGTCTCGGACACGGGAGAGGAGATTCTCAAAGGCGTGGATTTAATCATCCGCCAAGGCGAAACGCACGCCATCATGGGGAAAAACGGGAGCGGGAAATCAACGCTGACGAAAGTGTTAGTCGGCCATCCGGCGTACGAAGTGACCGCAGGCACGGCGAAGTATAAAGGGGAAGATTTGTTCGAAATGGAACCAGAGGAAAGAGCGAGAGCGGGATTGTTTCTTTCGTTTCAGTCTCCCGTGGAGGTACCCGGGGTATCGAATACGGATTTTTTGCGGATGATGTGCAACGAGAGACGCAAACATCGAGGCGAGGAAGAGATGGATCCGTTGGAGTTTTACGGGTATTTGAGTCCAAAGTTGGATAAGTTGAACATGGATCCGAGTTTTATGACTCGTAACGTCAACGAGGGGTTCTCAGGCGGGGAGAAGAAGAGAAACGAGATTTTGCAGTTGGCGGTTTTGGAGAGCGAGATGAGCATACTGGACGAGATCGATTCCGGGTTGGACGTGGACGCGCTCCGCGACGTGAGCGAAGCCGTGAATGGATTGAAATCAGACGAGAAAGGATTGTTGCTGATTACGCACTATCAGAGGTTGTTGGATTTGATTCATCCGGACGTGGTGCACATAATGAAAAAAGGGAAGATTGTCAAGACCGGGGACAAGAGTTTAGCGAGCACGATTGACGAAGGCGGATTCGCCGCGCTCGGTTAAGTATAAACGCATACATTCGATACGAGAACGAGAAAAGAAGGAGAAAGCGGTGGTGAGATTTTCGTTTTTCGGTCATAAAATCAAATATTAACTAATATAGTACACTCGCATCTCGCCGAGTAAGTACAAATAATAAAAACTAATCGATGCCGTAAATTTCTACGTTCAAAACGTCAAAGTCTTCCCCGCTCGCCAAACACTCCGAATTGTACGTTTCGCAATAACTGCCGCTGATACCTCGGGTGAAATCCTCATCGATCCACAACGCGTAATTACTTCCTCCCCCGACGCCTAAACTTTCCGATTTCGCGATTTGAAAGTAATCGTTTTTCCCGGACCAACTAAAGCACGTGACCGTATCGTCGCCGTCTTTTTCGATGGCAAAAACGAAGGATTCCCCGGTACCGAAATACCTGTTGGCGTTTTGCGTCGACCAGACTTCGGTGGAAAACGCGCCGAAACAGTACCCGTTGGTATCTCTCACCGCCAAAACAGTCGCGGGCGAATGTCGAACGGCGCGATATAGCGAGTGTAAAGAAATGCCGTCGCGCTTGGAGGAGTATTTCAACGTCCACGCGGACCGACGAAATCGGGACGGTAACGCGCTGATCAAACACGATTGAATCATCTGGTCGATAATTGGCGCATTTTTCACCGCGTATCCAACCAGTTCCGGTTGTTGCGACACTTGGCTTTTCGGCATCGGTTCTAGTATTCTCTTCGTTTGCTTTTCTCCTTCTTCTTCTTTTTCTACTGCCGAGCTGGCGGCGACGACGACGACGTCATTCGACGACGGTATCGTGTCGGCACACATCGCGTTGATCGCAATCTTCGCCTCTTCGCTCCATTTTTGCACCCTCTTTGATACGTGAATGAACCCCTCCGCGTTCGCTTCAAACGCTAGCCGTTTCATCTCCCCGTCCTCCTTCCACAAAATCTCGTACATTTCCATCGAAGAAGAAGATGATAAATTTTCACCTTCATCGTTGCTATTATTTGCATTATTATTGTTTTTACTATTACTACCATTATTCGTCGTCGTCGTTGTCCCTAAATTCTCCTGCGACGCGCTTCGATGCATCAAATATTGCGCCAACGTTTTCAAATGCCTGTTGCGTTGTTTCCCGCCGTTACTACTCCCGCTCGTCGTCGTCGTCGTCATTCTCTCCTTCTCTTCTTTACTCATCCTCCTCAACCCAACAAACTGCGTCGCGTCAATCTCCGCGTCCACCACCGCAAACATCAATCTTCTCTTATCCTTTACGCTCACCAAACCCGGGACAAAACTCACCCTCGATGATGACGGTCCTCCGCTCTTGTTGTTTTCGTCCTCGCTCACGACGATGTTCACGATGCCTTCTTGTTCTCCTCTTTCGCGAACTTCGTCATCAAAATCGTCCACCTCGTCGTCGTAAACTTTCACGCCGTTTCCTGCGGTATCGGTAGTCGTTGTCGTCGTTCCTCCCAACCCGGTAAACCTCCCGAACATGGACGCCACCGCGTCGTACACCGGCGAGCTCAAATTTTCCTCCTCCTCCTCCTCCTCCACAACCGTCGCCTTGGTTTTGTCCTCGTTTCCTCGCAAAGTCGCCAAAGTCGTCGACGACCCCAAAATCCCTCTCCTTTCCTCTTCCAACTCTCGGTTCCTTGTCTCTAAACACTCGATCAGCTCTTGTTGCAAACGAAACTCCCTCTCTCGCGTTTGTAACATCCGTTCGAATTCCAAAAGTTCCATCTCTTTGTTTTCTAAACGTCGTCGAAGTTGTTCTTGTTGTTCTTCTTCTTCGGACATGGTGTTGTTATTTTGAAGCGTTGTTACGCAGGTGGTGGTGCAGTTAATTGTGGTTCTCTCTCTCTTCTCTCTCTCTCTCTCTCGTGCGTTACGTGCGTGTTGTGTGAGTCGTTATGTGGCGTTTTTGAATGGAATATCTCTCCTATTTTAAATGAATATGTACAACGAAGTTTGGGCGCAAACACACACTCTCTCTCTCTCACTTTCTAATCGTGCACTAACGCAAACGACGAGCAAACGATAAAACGTGTTTTAAATCATCACTAAAACGGAACAAACTCTTTATCGATGATGTGTCGATGTTTGCCCATTTTCCCGTGCGCGACCATGGCGCCCATGGCGTCGACGCAAATGCGTAACCCCATCAAAGCGGTGATGTCGGAAACGTCGTACGGAGGGGAGACTTCGACGACTTCCATGCCGCACAAACCTTCCGCGGCGACTAAACCGACGAGTTTTAAAGCCTCTCTTGGTAAGAATCCGCCTGGTTCTGGCCAGCCGGTGCCCGGGACGAAACCGGCTTCGATGGAATCGATGTCGTAGGATAAATACACCGCGTCGCACCCGTCCCAGGCGCGTTCTAAGGCCATTTCGACAACTTTTTCGATGCCTAAATCTTCCACGTCGGACATGGTGAACACGTTCGTTCGTCGGTTTCTGATTTCTTTAACCGCGGCTCTCGGGACTTGCCAACCGCCGATGCCGATTTGTACTAAATTTTCCGGCTTCACGTTTGGGATGTTTGTGGCGTGGAAATACGGCGTGGTGTGCATGCGCTCGTCCAAATCGTACTCTTGAATATCCGCGTGTCGATCGACGTGAATAATCCCGATGTTTTTAGTCGTTTGCGCGGCAATACCTCTCACGGTTGGAAACCCGATGCTATGATCGCCACCCAAAATAATCGGCATTGCGCCCGTACTCGCGATGTAACCTACGCCGTTGGAAATCTGATCGAACGACTTTTCGATGTTCGCCGGAATGGTAAATATATCCCCAGCATCGCATAAAGTCATCTGCTCCCTTAAATCCACCCCAGTCTCGTAGTTATACGGCGTATACAACGCGCTAATCCTCCTAATCCCTTGCGGTCCGAACCTCGTCCCCGGCCTATACGTCGTCCCGCCGTCGAACGGCACGCCGACCACCGCCGCGTCGTACTTCCCAACCTCCGAAATATCCTCGCAATACGGCGCTTTCATGAACGTGTTAATCCCGGCAAAGTGTGGTAACTCGCCTCTCGAAAACGTCGGAATCGTTTTATCGTTGATTGAACTCGACCCTTGTAACCCGAGTTTCAACTCGCGTTTCACCGACGCCTCGTGCACGGATTCCGGAATCGTCTTTTCCTTCAAAGCAGCTTTCCACCCTTTGGTCATGTATTTCAAATCTCTCGGGTCCGGGTGGTGGTGACGGATCTGTTGTTGCAGTTGTTGTTGCCGTTGTTGTTCCATCATCTTCCCCCCCAAGAACATATCGTTGTTATTGAAATTGTTCCCCGTCGTCGTCTTCATCAGGAGTTGTTCCACACGGCGGCGGTTTCGCGCCGGTTTCGCCAGCTCGTGGAATAACTTTCGCATGATAAAAACAATGTATTATAATAATAATAATAATAATAAACGCGCGATGATGATGACGCGCAGAGGTCAAAACTCTTCTTGGAGAAAGAAGAAGTTCGTCGTCGTCTTCTTTGATGAATGAAGCGTTCGTTATCCGTTGTTTCGTCTCAAGGGTTTCTTGCAACGAACTTTTTAGGGTTTCATAAATGTATAAAACCCTAAATTCATAAATGTGCTAGGGTTTAGCGTTGATATTTTCTCTCTCTCTGTCAGGGAAAAGAATTGGATTCATTTTTATTCACAAAAAAAATGGTGTCTTCTTCAAGTTTCGAAGACAACGCGTCGGTGGAAACGCTCGTCCTAGCCGGAATCACGTTTGGCCTCGCGCACGTTCTCAGCGGACCCGATCATCTCTGCGCTTTGGCGGTCATTGCTTCTTCGAGTTCTTCTTCTGATTCGTATGATGATGATGATGATGATGAAAATGATCAAGACGAGGAGAATTGTAACGACCTTAACATCGAAAGGGTGGATGTAGACGACGACGGGAAGAAAAGGATGAGGAGAGAAACAAAAAACGTGAAGGACGACGAAGAGTCCCAAAGTGTCGTCGTCTATGGTGATGATGATTACGTTATTATTGCGAATACTACTAACGATACAAAGAAACGATTTAATGACCCAAAACTGCTTTTGGCGGCCAACAGAAAAAGCCAACAACGAAGAGACAACTTCCTCCTGGGCATCTCGTGGGCGTTTGGCCACTCGTTCGGGTTATCTCTACTCGTCTGCGTGTTTTTCGCGCTGAAAAAAGAGTTAAACATAAACGCGATTGGAGACGTTGGGGATAAGATTGTTGGGTTTACGATGATTGCCATCGCGTTCGCGGCGGCGAGAGGCGCGAGGAAGTTTCGCGTGCGGGAGAAAGCGGAGAGAGAGCACGTGAGAGATTCAGAAGCGGATGGGGAGGGAGAGGAGAGGGCGCATTTAGGCGACGAGATTATTTTGGAGATTGATCCGACGGCGAGGACGAAAGTGGTCGCGTCTGGTTCGAAGGAGCACGAAGAAATGCACTTGAGGAGGGAACCGCACGTGCACCAAAGGAGCGCGAGTCGCGAGCAACGCTTAGCCGGCGGTGGCGGCGGCGGCGGAAACAAGGAAGGCTTTTTGGAAGTAAAAGTAGTGGGGGTAGAAAAAGAAGAAAGAGGAGAAAATGATGAAGAGAAGAACGTTTCGAGCAGTGGTCGTGGTGGTATAACGACGACGACGGAGAAGGACGAGGAGAAGAAGGACTCGAGGAAAAAATCAGCATTCCTCGTCGGCCTCGTCCACGGCATCTCCGGTGTCTCTGGTATCCTCGGCGTTCTCCCCGGCGTCGTCTTAAACTCCTCTGCAAAATCAGCCGCGTTCATAGTATCTTTCTTGCTCTGCTCTACCATCGCCATGACGCTTTTCTCCGTCCTGTTTGGCGAAACGTTGCGAAAAGCCGCCTCGTTCGCCGGCGAGCGCGGAAAAGGCAAAAGTGATGGTCGAAAGCTCGCCTCGAACGTCATCGTCGGCGCGAACGCGTTCTTCGCACTTGGGTCGTTCGCGTGTGGCCTCGTGTGGTTGTATTTATCTTTCAGCGGAGAAGGTGTTGACGTTTAATGATGATATTATGTAGTACGAGTGTAACATTTTCCCAATACAGTTAGAAGTCACCACAAAACAACTCTGTCCCCTGCGCTTTCCCTGCACACACACCACACAAAAAACACAAATGACCGCCGAACAAACACACCAACAAGAACAAACGAGAGAGTTCTTCGTGGATGCCATCGCCGGGTGGGTCGCTGGTGCCAGTTCCACCGTCTGCGTGCAACCGGTGGATACGATTTTGACGAGGGTACAAAGCGCGTCGATTCCATCGTTCGCGGCGGCGGCGGCGAATACTACCACCACGTCATCGTCGTCGTCTTTAGAAAGAGGAGGAAGAGCGGTCAGTGTGGCAACGAACACTCGAAACGTGCTCCAATCTGTCTTTCGAGACGGTGGGTACAAAGCGTTCTTTCGCGGTCTCCCGGCGGCGACGATGGTGATTCCGTTGCAAAATATGTTGCTCTTTGTAGGGTACGGCGTCGGCGAGCGATGGAGCAAAACATCGATAGAAAAGAACAACGAGAACAAAAGCGAGAAGAATAAAAACAGAACGCACGACGCTTTAATGCCCGTGTTTGTGGGCGGCGTGTGCGGCGGGATCGTCCAATCGTTCGTCGTGGCGCCGTTTGAATTGTTGAAAGTGAACCAACAAGTTCGAGGCGGGTCGGCCAAGGCGGTCGCGGAGAGGTTGTTGACGCGGAATAGCACCACGCGCAATCACGCGGCTTCGGTAGCGTTTAGAGGTTTAGGGTCCACGTTGTTGCGAGATGGAGTACCGCACGGGGTGTGGTTCGCGTCGTACGAATATTTCAAGAGAAAATGTTTAGAGCGACACCGGGGAGAAGACCAACGACAACTTACGCGAGAAGAAGGAGAAGAAGAAGGAGGAGGAGAAGAAAAGAAACTTTCGTCGATAGAAGCGATGTCGTGCGGCGCGTCCGCGGGTGCCGTCGCGTGGGCGGTCGGATACCCGTTCGATACGATTAAAACGCACATTCAAGCGAATTCCTCGAGCGCGTACAAACCAAACATTTGGGAAGCGTTTTCGCACTTGCGAAGAACGAATACGCTGTATAAAGGCTTCGGATTGAAACTGTTGAGAGCGGTCCCAGCGTCTGCTATTTGCTTCGTCTCGTACGAGGAGTGTCGAAAAGTCATGGATTAATTTATTTACTACTTCACAATGTATACTACATTTATTAGAACAGAACTATCGTCATCACCGTCTCAGCGCGGCTAATCGCGCGACTCGCACCGCCGTCGCCGCATCTCTCGCCACCCATAACCCCGCCGGAGGGCACGCCGCCGACGCTAAAAACCCCGTGAAAACGAGCGCAGTTGCACCAAACGCGTGCGATAGGATGCCTGATTTCAACTTTGGCGAATACGAGGATGAAACTTTTTCCTCCTCCTCCTTCTCGCTACTACTACTACTACTATGACTAAAATACGCGTCCGTCGCGCTATCCCATAAACACCACACCCCTCGCCAAAACAAAACGCAGCTCAGACCGACGAAGTACGTCGGCGGTGAGAACAGCATCATTCGTTTCCGGTTACTCCTCGTCGCCGCGCCCACGTGTTCTCGCATCATCATCAGTTTCACGTGTTGGCTCGTCGCCAACCCACTAACGCCTCCGAGGAAGCACGCCATACCGGATTTTAATTCGCTCGAAGGGAACACGGTTTCGTCGAGCACGTACCACGCGCCTCGCCAGAAGCTCGCCACCGCGATTCCGACGAACGTGGTCGTCGCCAGGAGGGGGATTTCTTGCTCTAAAGGTACTTTCGACGACGACGCTTGGGAGGAGGAGGAGGAGGAGGAGGAGGAGGAGAAGCATTTTACCTTCTTTTGATGTCGACTTGGTGTTCGACGCAGACCCGTTCGCGCGGCGAGAACAAAAGCAGCGGTCATCGTCGTCGTCGTTCTCGTTGCGGTGGTGGTGTTCGCCGTGCCGTGTGTGAGCATCATCCGCCTCGACAAGAGCGCAGTAGTTTTACACAGATGTTGAGCTCGCCTCATTTTATCCACTACGTACTGTGAAAGCTGCTCTCTCTCCCCTTAACCGTATGATGATGTCAAGAGGTGTCCAAAAAAACGCGAGCAAATAGGGGAGGCAAACGCTCTCTTTTAGGGTGTATGTATGGGCAAAAACGAAGCCTAAAGCAGACCGCGCAGAAGGACCGACCCAGGCGGGTTTTTTTCGCGTCCTTTGGCGACTTTTTTCCCGTACCGGCCCCCGTACCGGGTGCCAACAATATCTGAACACCTTACATCACGTTATCCTTACTAAAAAGGAGTGTATATCTGAGACAGTAAAGAGAAGAACGCACAACAGAACTTCCTAAGAACACACATCTCACGAAACGTATTTCTGTCCGTGTGAGCGAGAGTATTAAGCACTACAAAGCGTATCTATACATTTCTTTATTTATTATTTATCAAATTACGGGATGGCGACGTTTCGGGAAACGGCGACTTTTCGAGGACGAATGTGCAATTCATATTTCTTCGCCGCGATGGCGCTGCTTTTGACCACTTTTACTGGTCTCAAAAGTGCACACGCGACGTGTATTCCATCCAACTCAGAGTACGAGGCAATTTTTGCCGGTTTGATCGATTCCGCGAACCCACCAACGTTACCGACGTCTGGGTCGTGTTGTCAGATGGATGTATGTGCGATTCCGTGCCCAGCGGTGGTGCCGAAACCGGATTCGGATTTCGGGATCGGCGTGATATGCGTCGTGGTTTTGTTTTGCATGATTGGCATTGGGACGGTATATTTTGTGGGCGGGAAAGCGAAGAATTTTTTCGTCGCCGGTAGGTCTTTACCGTTACCGGTGGTCATCTTAACCTTGGCGTCGCAGTCCATCGACTCGAACGCGTTGTTAGGAAACGCGGATTTGAGTTATAAGTTCGCGTTCTTCGACGGCGCGGTGTTACCGATTGGTCTCGGTTTGTCGTTGATTTTGAACGCGCTCTTCTTCGCGAAGAAAATGAACGCGGAAGGTGTTTTGACTTTGCCTGACGTCTACGGCAAACGCTACGGCGTCGCCACGGAGATCATCGCTAGTTTAGTCTTGTGCTGCTCTTTTCTTTGCCTTCTCGCGGGGAACTTGGTGGGGATGGCGAAAATTTTGGCCTATTTGTTCGATTTGGACATCACCGACGGCGTTTTCTTATCCGGCATTATTATTTTGGTGTACACGGCGTGCGGTGGGTTATTTTCAGTCGCCTACACGGATGTTATTCAATCTGCCGTAGGCATGACTGGATGCCTCGCCGCCGTGTATTGGATTATTAAAAACGCCGAGTTCGAAGCGCCGCCGCCGTCGATTGGATTTCCCGATTACGTCTATCCCGACGAGGCGACGGCCAAATTGTACGACGGCATCCCGTGCAC